>ERZ795060.3334-NODE-3334-length-14862-cov-66.419464_pt1 | contig 14862 bp, 11 predicted proteins | sample MGYA00375144_ERZ795060 | MGnify/ENA primary metagenome ERZ795060 (study PRJEB30189, sample SAMN05720157) | activated sludge metagenome | isolation source: anaerobic digester from wastewater treatment plant | place: Japan | collected 2015-05-15 ... | reverse complement strand
CTTCAGATATCTTATAAGGAGGTTTAGCTTCTGTATGAGCAGACCATTTTATAGGAATTCTTACATGATCAAATCCTGCTTCCTTTATGAGCTTGAAATATTCATCTTTTATTACGACACCCCACTCTCCCTCATTAGGAGCTTCTAAGGCATTTCCCATATTTACTCCTCTTTGCATAGATACTCCTTCTAATATGGATATCTTATCCATGATTTCTTTCTGACTTTCAACCGTGCATCCTGCTATTGGTAGAAGTAATAAAAATAATACTAAGATTAAGAAGAGTCTCTTCATTGCAGAATCCTCCTTTAATATAAATACTTTATTCCTTGGTTAATAATACTATACTCAGATTATTAAAGTCAATGAAAGGCACTATTTGTATAAGGGATTTACAGAGAAATTTTAAACTTTTAGAGGTAGGCTTAATGATTAATAGTCAAGAAATTTAACTAATTTTATAAAACTATGTCAGTTGTTAAAAAGGAAACAAAGTTTCTACGTTTTCTAATCTAATTAGATGATTTTATAAGGAGATGTCTTATAAAGAAATGTATAGATCTTGCTATTCTTGCAGATACAAATTTAATTGCTCTTTTTAGATCTACTAATTCTTGTGGAAAAGTTCCTAAATCGGATAAGTATAAGATCCTATGAGGGAGGAGAAAATCTTCAGATTGTATTTAATTTATTTTTAAGCTCAGGGCTTATTCCTATAATTATCTGGATAGACATTGTTTCTCCATCTCCTTGTGCATATAAGAGTGCGTCACAATCTGATGAAAGTCAATTAAATAAATGTTAGAAAATTTATCTATTGAAGTAAAGCATGTTGATAAGATAAAATGATTTTATATGAAATTTTAATAGTAGGGTTAAAATTTGTATAGGTGATTAGTCAGGGATAAATCTAAATTAAAAAGAGGGTGTCTACAATGGTTTCTTATATTTTATGGCTTTTTACCTGTTCTTTTACTATAGTGTTACTTTTATATGCACGAAGTTTTTACCTTAAAATGATGATTCTTTTTGTGAATGATTTTAATACAATTAATATATTGGATAAGGTTCTGTTTATAATTCTTTCTTTTGTAGCTTTAGGGGTTATAGTATTTTCTGATGTGTATTATAAAAGAGATAAGAAAAACTTTTGGAGAAGGTTTTCTCTTGTAACAGGTATACAACTTCTTGTATTTTTTGTTTTTCAATATCTTCCTACTATTATTATAGGGGCATATATGAATTGGACTGAAGTTTTAGCTGGGATTTTGGAACTTCTTATTGCAGGAATCTTGATTGCTCTTTCTTTAAAGGATAAAAAGCATAATAACGTTGTAACGCAGTAGTATAAATAATTTAGAAGTAATCCCAGCAAAAGGTAGGATAGATTGGGAATATTCTTTCAAGTTTCTCCAAACTTTCTGTGTTTTTTACATCTATAGTTTTTAATTTATAAGCTTTTTGAGGAGAAAGAATACCTGAGATAATCTGACAGAGAGTTGTTATATTTAAAGATATGTCCCAATTTTCACTTTTTTCTAAATTTCCTTTACCATCTTCTATTTCTAATTCCCATATTCCACTATTCCAGCTTGCATTTGGATCTATTACTTCTATCTTTATTTTTTCTTTCACTTCCATGGGGAAAGGAAGCTCTTTTATGGCTCTTTCTAAGTCTATAATTCTCAACATAAATGTAGGTTCAATTTGACAATTTACTCTTGGATTTGGAAGTATAAAGCTAAGGTCATCTTCCAAAGGATTAGTCCACTCTGCTTCTTGGATACTCATGGATTGACGAGAGAAAAGTCCTAAAAAGCCTTTATAAGCAGAGGTAGATAGATAGATCATCTCTTTTACAACAATCCTGTTTACAGGGGTCCTTTCTATGGTATATAGTACATATCCTTCTTTTTCTTTATCTTCCCATACATATAAATAGGTAAGATCTTTTGTGCCAAAGATAACGCTTTCCCATCTTTCCTCTGTTCTTTTTAAAGGACCTGTAAATTGACATGCAAATTTTTCATATATGTTTTTTACTGTTTTCCAGTCTCCAAGAGGTATTTTCTTTACATTCTCTACCTCTGGAAATTTAGGAAGGTTGTCAGTCTCTATTTTGTATCTTCTTCTAAAACCTGCAAGCTCCCAACCAAAATTTCTATAGAATCCAAAAGAGAAAGGGTATAGAGTAGAGAAGACCATTCCCTTTTCCTTAGAAATTTTTATTGCTTCCGATAGTAGATCATGGACATATTTTTTCCCTCGGTATTCAGGAAGTGTAGCTACTCCTCCAATTCCAGAAAGTGGTAGTGCTTTCCCTCTAATATAGAATTCAAAAGGGACGATACTTAAAACAGAGACTAATTTCCCCCTTTCAAAAGCCCCTATGCAATTTCTAATACTCTTTTCATTTGCCCAAAGGCTTGCTTGTTCATAAGGGATTACAAAGCATTCTCCCCAAAGTTCCGTAAGTTCTTCTATATGTGTAAGATTTAAACGGCTTATCTCCATATGAGTATATTAACATTTTTTTGTATGTAAGTATATAATATATAAAACTCTTAAGGAGGCTACTATTAAGAAAATATTTTTAAATGCACTTATAACTCTGCAAGATTCCCAAAATACAGGTTTTTTCTTTAATTCTCAAGAAGGGTAGAGGTTTATTAGTAATTAAAGAGAAATGGAGGTTAGAGAGATGTTTGATGTTTTAAAGGATATAATCTCAAGGGTTTCTGCAGATTATGCAGATGTCCGGTACGAGGTTATGAGAGAAACCAAAATAGTTATGAATGGTAAAGAACTTTATCAAATTGGATCTAACATAGGAGATGGATTTGTTTTAAGAGTACTTAAGAATGGGGGTTTTGCTTCTATTGCTTTTACTAAGAAGGAGGATATAGATAGGGCTATAAATATTGCTTTAGAAAATGCTAATCTCATGTCAAAACATACAAAAAAGCCTGTGAGATTTACAGAAGTAGAAGTAGTAAAAGATACTTTTATTCCTACCTTAAAAGAAGATCCAAGAGAAATCTCTATAGATGAGAAGCTTGAACTATTAAAGCACTATAACAGTATTCCTCTTAGATTTGAAAATATCACTACTGATATATATTATTTTGAGGTTATAAGAGAAAAATATTTTGTAAGTTCTGAGGGGACGGAGATAAGAGAAGATCTTGTTACTAATGGGATAAGGGGTAGTCTTATAAGTTTTGAGGGAGGAATTGTGCAGAATGTAAGGGTTGGTATTGGAGGAAGTACTGGTTTTTATAAACTTATGGATAGAGAAGATGTTTTTGAGGATAAGACAAAGATTGTACTGGATCTTCTCAAGGCAGAACCTATAAAAGGTGGAGTTTATAATGTAATATTAAATCCTGATATGGCTGGCGTTTTTACGCACGAAGCCTTTGGACATTTTTCTGAGGCAGATCTTATTGAAGATAATCCTTCTATGAGGGAGAAGATGAGGATAGGGGCTGAACTGGGAAATGGTATATTAAATATTATTGATGATCCTACTATGCCTGATCAATTGGGGCATTATAAGTATGATGATGAGGGAGTAAGAGCAAAAAGGACTTATCTTCTTAAAGATGGGGTTTTAGTAGGTAGACTTCATTCCAGAAGGACTGCAGCAGAATTTGGGGAAGATGTTACTGGACATTGTATAGCTGAAGATTATAGGTATGCTCCTATAGTAAGGATGGGGAATATATTTATAGATCCTGGAAAGTCAACATTTGAAGAACTTTTGGAAAGGCTTGGAGATGGATTTTATATCCTTGATGCAAAAGGTGGACAAACTTCAGGTGAGAACTTCACTTTTGGGGCTCAGTATGGATATGAGGTAAAAAATGGGAAAGTTGGAAGGATAGTAAGAGATATAAATATTACAGGAAATCTCTATCAAACCTTAAAAGATATTGTAGATATTGGGAATGATTTTGAGCTTGGAGAGGTGGGAGGATGTGGTAAGGGACAATTAAACATTCGTTCTTGTCATGGTGGACCACATATTCTTGTTAAGAATGTGGTTATAGGAGGTGTGTAATGCTAAATAAATTAATAAGTTTAGCGGAGAAGTATTTTGATGAGTATGAAATATATGAGATGAACTATTCTGTTGACGGTGTCTCTTTTGAGAATAGGGTTTTAAAAGAGATTGAAAGTAAAATTCAGACAGGTATAAGTATAAGAGGAATAAAGGATGGAAAACTTGCCTTTGCTTATACAAAAAATCTTTTAGATCCGGAGGAATTTATTGATAATGCTCTTGCCTCTTTAAAAGGAGAGATAGAAGCTGGCTTCAGTTTTCCTAAAAAATATGATCTTCCTACATTAAATACCTATGACCCTAATATAGAGGATATTACCAATACAAAGTTAGTAGAGGAGTCTAAAAGGGTATCAGAGATATTATATGAAAAAACTAATACTCAGATTAATTTAGGAGCAGGAAAAGGAGTTGTAAGTGTACATATATTAAACAGTAATGGCGTAGATTATCAAACAAAATCTTCCTTCTATAATATTTATGCAGCAGCTATGTATCCTGGATCTTATGCATCAGTGGATAGATTAATTGCTGATAAGAAATTTAAAGAGTTTTCTAAAGAAGATATAGATTATATAACACTACTTTTTAATAATTCAAAGAGGGAAGTAAAGCCAAAAGGTGGAAGGATGAAAGTACTCTTCCTACCTGATACCATGTATGTTCTTATATGGAGGCTTGTATCTGCAACTTGCGGAAGGAATATTTATGAAAAGACATCTCCTTTGATAAATAGATTAGGAGAGAAAATTTTTGATTCCTCTCTTACTATTTATGATGATCCCCTTAATGATGATTTCCCAGATGCCAGAAGCTTTGATGATGAAGGGGTAGCATGCAGATTTCTCCCTATTGTAGAAGATGGCGTTTTGAAAAACTTTTATTATGATCTTTATTATGCTGCAAAATTAAATACAGAGTCCACTGGGCATGGGTATAGAGAAGGAGATGAAAGTATAAGAGAAAGACCTTCACCTTCTTTACATCATCTATTTGTAAAACCTGGGAAAAGTAACTTTTATGATATGATTAAATCTATGGATAAGGGTGTTATAGTGCCAAGTGCTTTAGGAGCTCATAGTGGAAATATTCTTAATGGAGACTTTTCTATCGGGCTTGCTCCTGGATTATATGTAGAAAATGGTGAGATTGTGGGACATATAAAGGATTCTATGGCAGCTGGAAATATCTATGAGGTTATGAAAAATGTGGTTGATATTGAGAATAGAGTATATCTTTCTAATATGGGGATATTTCCTTCTGTTATTTTTGAAAATGTTAGTGTGGCTATAAAAGAATAAACTAATAGGAGGTGAATATTATGTATGTCGCTGATCCTAATAGGTATCAGGAGATGATTTATAGAAGATGTGGAAAGAGTGGCTTAAATCTTCCTGCAGTTTCCTTAGGACTCTGGCATAATTTTGGATATAACTATACTTTTGATAATATGAGAGACATTGTTAAAAAAGCTTTTGATATGGGAGTGACCCATCTTGATCTTGCTAATAATTATGGACCTCCTCCTGGGGCTGCTGAAGAGAATTTTGGAAGAATTCTTAAATTTGATCTAAAACCCTATAGAGATGAGATTATTATCTCTACAAAAGCTGGTTATAGAATGTGGGAAGGACCTTATGGGGATTTTGGATCTAAAAAGTATCTTATATCAAGTCTTGATCAAAGTTTAAAGAGAATGAATCTGGATTATGTGGATATTTTTTATCATCATAGACCAGATCCTGAAACTCCCATAGAGGAGACTATGGAAGCTTTGTATCAAATAGTACGTCAAGGGAAAGCGTTATATGTAGGTATATCTAATTATGGTCCTAAGGAGACAAAAATTGCTTATGAAACCCTGTCCAAAATGGGTATAAAATTAATTGTGAATCAAATATGCTATAACATGTTTGTTAGAGAGCCTGAAAAGGGGTTGTTTAGTACATTGGAAAATCTTGGAATGGGAGCTGTTATTTACTCGCCTCTTGCTCAAGGACTTCTTACTGAAAGATATCTTTATGGAATTCCTGAAGACTCTCGGGTCAGAAAATCAGGAGTATTTTTAAAAGAAAGTGATATTACTCCTGAGAAGATTGAAAAGGTTAGAAAACTTTCAGAGATTGCAAAGGATAGAGGACAATCTGTATCTCAGCTTGCTTTAGCATGGATTCTAAGGAATAAAGTGGTAGCCTCGGTAATTGTGGGAGCAAGTAAGCCTTCTCAAATAGAAGAAAATATCAATTGCATTAAAAATTTGAGCTTTACTGGAGAAGAGCTGAAGAAGATAGAAAATATTTTAAAAGGATAATCTTATGGGGGGACAATTTGTCCCCCCTTCTTCATTTAATTTTCTTCAAGGATTACATTGTCAAGGTAAATGGTAGTTGCTATACTCTTTTCGCTTATTTTTCCCATATCAAATACTATGATGTGGGCATCTTTTGCGGGAGTAAATTCCCAGGTGTAAGTCTGCATATCAGTAGTAAGATCAAATACTTGACTTGATATAATTTCCCATGTCTGGTCTTGAAGGGCTCTTACTTGTAAATCTCTTGGCTCATCAGCTTTTGCATCAAAGGATAATTTATATGTTTTGTTTGCTTGGATAGGAACATGTTGCCCAAACTGAATGTGCCAGAAAGCATCTCCTGGGGTCTTGATTTTTACATAGAACACTCCATTTTTTGCTCCGTAGTCTTCAACCTCTGCAGTTCCCTGAATTGTTATATACCATGGGGCTGGAGCAGAGAAGAAAGCAGGTTCTTCAAAGAGACCGAGTTTAGTTACATTTACTACTTTTGCAGTTCCTTCTGGAGTTTTAACTTCTACAACTCCTGGTGCAGTCTCTGTAGTCTGAGCAGGTTCTCCTGCACATCCTGCAATAAATAGGCAAAATACAATAAGAAGTAACCCTACGTAAAATCTCTTCATAATGTAACCCCCTTTTTAATATTTTTGTAAAAGGTTACAGAATATTTAAAAAAGTAAAAATGATGAAGATAGTTAATTAACACCTCCCTTTCGGATAAGCATATTAATACCTTGATATCAGTATAATATGCTTTTCCATATCATGCAATATTATTATAAATAAAAATTATGGTGATATTTTTGTAACTGGTTTACAAATTTTTATATAAAATTTGAGATGGCATTAAAATTGTTTTTTGATATAATTATCTCTGTTTATGGATAAGAATCGTATTTTACAAAGAATAAAGAGACTATTTATAAGGCAGAGCGTATCAGAAGCAGCAATCCTTATAACCATCCTTGCAGCTGTAAGTAAGGTTATTGGATTCTTAAGGGAGATGATGATTGCTGCCTTCTTTGGCGCAAGGAAATTTACTGATAGCTTCGTAGTAGCAAATGCAGTGCCAGGAGTCTTAGCAGGATTAGTTTCAGGAGCATTATCCTCAGTTTTTATTCCTCTTTATGCAGAATGGAGAGAAAAAAAAGGTAAGGAAGAAGCAGAAAGATTTGCTGGAATTTTACTTTCAAATATCTTAGTACTTCTTTTTTTAATGACAATACTTTCTTATTTTATTGCTCCTTATATTATTGATATATTAGCGCCAGGTTTTAATGAGGAAACAAAAAATCTTACTCTGAATTTTACCTATATAATGCTTCCTGGTATTATCTTTTGGGGAACATATGGCATTATTGCAGGTATCTATAACTCCCAAAAAAGCTTTGTGATACCTAATATTGCAGGTGTTTTAGGGAATGCTGTTTTTATTCTCTGTATCTTTCTTTTTCACAATAAAATTGGTGCATACATACTTCCTTGGGGATATTTAGCTAATGTAATATTTCAATATTTTCTTCTTCTTCCAGGTTTAAGGAGAATTCATTTCAAACTTAGAGGAGAGGTAAATTTTAGATATGAGGGTATGAAGAAAGCTCTATACTTAATAGGTCCTATCCTTTTGGGACAGAGTATGGGGATCCTTAATATGGCAGTAGATAGAATCTTTGGATCTTTTCTTCCTGAAGGAAGTATATCAGCATTAAATTATGCAAGCAGGATTTACCATCTTCCTATAAATTTATTTGTAAATGCTGTAGCTACAGCAATCTATACAGAATTTGCTTTTAATGCTCAAAGTAATAATATGGATAGTCTTAAGTCTTCTATGGAGAAAAGTTTAAGAGCTGTTCTTTTCTTCGTTATCCCTTCCACTTTTGGATTTACCTTATTAGCAAACCCTATTGTTCGCCTTGCTTTTCAAAGGGGAGCTTTTGATGCCCTTGCCACTCAAAGAACTGCAGAATGTTTAATTTTTTATTCCATAGGTCTTACATTTATGAGTATTAATCCAATAATGGTAAGAGCCTTCTATGCTCTTCATGATACCAAAACTCCCACTATTAATTCTATGATAGCCCTTTTATCTAATATAGTTCTAAACTTCTTATTTATAAGACCTCTTGCTCATAAAGGTCTTGCTCTTGCTACTTCTATAGCATCTATAATTTCAACGATTCTTCTTTATAGATCATTGAAAAAGAAAATCCCAGAACCTTTTTCCAAGGATATGATGAAAAACATATTGAGATTTGTGTTTGGGGGTATATTGATAGGAGTTCTTGCTCTTATCTCATTTAATCTATTAAGTGCTTATCTTTCAAAAGGTCAGATAACTTTTGCAATCTCTCTTCTTTTCTCTGTAGGAATAGCAGCACTTTTTTATCTCTACTTAGGGAATAGATGGAAGATAGAAGAAGCAAAAAGGATATTTAATATTATAAAGAAGAATCTTGAAGTTATTACTCATTTTTTAAGTTTGAAGTAAATTCAGAAAGTATTTAATCTCTATCTACAATCTAAGATCTAAGAATATTAACTAGCTCTACTATTAAAAGATTCATTTATGGATGAATTTTCCCTATAAAAAAGAAATCCCCCTGAGAGGGGGGACTCAGGGGGATGGGGGTGAGAGGGGGAGGTGTCAATGTTGATTAACACTCTCTACAATTTAAGACTTTATTACTTCTTTTTTATTCCCAAAAATCTTTTTTCTGTTCTGCAACTCTTTCTACAAATTTATCGTAAATAAACTACCAAATATTAAAAGGTATGTCAATAAAAATGGGTTAAACTTATATTAATTATTTTAAAAATTTGTTAATCACTATAACTTAAATTTTACCTATTTAGCTTCTTATGACATAACCACCAGTCAAAACATTCAATCTCGCCTCTTTTGCCAGCTTCAAGCCTTTCTTTTGCAGTTTGTATATCCTTTGGTGTAGGAATTATTACATGATCCTTACCTACTACTTCGCTATCTGGCCATTGTGCTGGAGTTGATACTTTATACTTATCTGTTACTTGTAATGCTTCTAATGCTCTTAGAATTTCGTCTATATTTCTTCCTACCTCTTGAGGATAATAGACCATTAATCTGATAATCCCTTTGTCATCTACAATAAAAACTGCTCTTACAGTATTTGTCCCTTTTCCAGGATGAATTAAACCTAACCTTTCAGCAACCTTTCCTGTATCATCAGCAATGACAGGAAACTCAATATCTACTCCTAATTTTTCTTTAATCCATTCCACCCATTTTATATGACTAAAAACTTGGTCAATACTAAGTCCTATTAGTTCTGTGTTGAGAGCTCTAAACTTTTCATATCTCTTTTGGAAAGCTACAAACTCTGTAGTGCATACAGGAGTAAAATCACCAGGATGGCTAAAAAGTACGAACCATTTTCCTTCATAATCCTTAGGTAGTGTTTTTACTCCATGAGTAGTTTGAACTTTTATCTCTGGGAAAGGCTCTCCAAGAAGCGGAATACCTTTTCTATCAAGATTCTCCATAAAATCACCTCCTAAATTATAATCATTCTTATTTTCAATTTTATATTACCATAAATAGAAAAATTTTGCAAAAATATTATTAAAGTGAAAGTTTGCTAATATAATTATAGGGGCGAAAAATTTTATTATTGGATAATAAATATCTAAACTATCTATTTTATCACAAAATTTGAAATTTTACTATGATATACTTTGTTGCAACAAGTAAGAATTTGTAATAAAATAAATCTGAAAATATAGGGGCTTCTTGTAATAAGTAATGAAGGCGAGGAAGATATTGAGTATATATAAAAATTTTTGGTTTCATCTTATTCTTGATATTTTTTCTTATATTATAGGAATAATACTTGCCTTTTTTATCAGATTTGAATTCTCTCTTCCCTCTCAGTATTTACCTATTATATATAGCGTTATTTTAAGGGAAATCCCTCTTTTTCTTATCTTCTACTATATTTTTAAGATTCATACCTCTCTTTGGGAGTATTTTAGTTTAGAGGCATTAAAAGATCTTACTCTTGCAGTAACCCTTGAAAAAATTACCTTTTACATATCTTATCTTCTCTTTCCTATAAATGGTCTTCCAAGATCCACTATAATTATTTCTTACGCAGTATCTCTTCTTATGCTCTTTTCATACCGTGCCTTAGTAAGATGGTTCTATGAAAAATATAGGAAAAACTCTTCATATAAAATATCTCCTCCTAAGAAAGTAATTCTTATTGGGGCTGGGGATGCAGGAGAGAAGATATTAAGAGAGATAAAAACTCATAATGAATTAAATTATGAAGTTATCGGATTTTTAGATGATGATCCAAGGAAGATAAAGAAAACTATACATGGAGTTAAAGTCCTTGGGCCTATCTCTTCTCTTTCTCAGGTGGCAAGAGAAAAGAAAGTTGATGAGGTTATAATTGTAATCCCTTCTGCACCTCCTTCTCTTATAAAGAATATTATTAGCATGGCTTCTAAGATGAAAATTCCTGTAAAAATCCTTCCTGGTATTTGGGAATTAATTGATGGGAAGGTAAGTGTAAACAAGATAAGAAATGTAAAGATTGAGGACCTTTTGTCAAGAGATGTGATTAATCTAAATTCCGATAAAATAAGAGAATATTTAAAAGGAGAAAAAGTCCTTGTAACAGGAGCAGGAGGATCCATTGGCGCAGAGATATGTAGACAGGTAGCAAGCTATGGACCAGAGAAATTAATTCTTGTGGGTAGAGGAGAAAATAGTATATTTAATATAGAGTTAGAGTTGAAAATGACTTATCCAAATCTAAATGTAAAGTCATACATTGCAGATATAAAAGATAGGGAAAAGATGTTTTACATTATCTCTCAGGAAAAACCTGATATTGTATTTCATGCAGCTGCTCATAAACATGTACCTCTTATGGAGGAAAATCCTGATGAGGCAGTACAGAATAATGTTTTTGGCACAATAAATGTTATAGATGCATCTTGTGAATCTAAGGCGGATAAGTTTATCTTTATCTCCACAGATAAAGCGGTATATCCTAATAATATTATGGGAGCTACAAAGAGAATTGGAGAGATGCTTATACAACATTACAATGGGCATACGGATACAAAGCTTATAGCCGTAAGATTTGGGAATGTTTTGGGAAGTAGGGGAAGTGTACTGGAAGTTTTTAAAAGGGAGCTTGAAAGAGGAGGACCATTAACCATTACTCATGAAGATATGGAAAGATATTTTATGACAATTCCAGAGGCAGTAGGGCTTGTACTCCAGGCAGGAAGTATAGGAGAGTCTGGGGATCTTTTTGTCCTTGATATGGGAGAGCCTGTTAAGATTATGGATCTTGCAAAGAATTTTATTGAGCTTTCAGGATATTCTCTTGAGGATATAAAAATTAAAATTACAGGACTTCGCCCAGGAGAAAAATTAAAAGAAGAGCTTTGGGAGGAAGGTGAGGTTATAGAGAAGACTGAACATCCCAAAATTTATAGGATTAAAGGGAATAATCATATAGATACCTTTGACTTTAAAGAATATATCTCAAAACTTCATAAGGCAGCTGAAAGTAGAAGTAAATCGGAGATAGAAAAAATCTTTAAAGAGCTTATTCCAACTTATAAAATGGATATAAATGAAACTAATAAAACATTAAATAAAGAGAAAAATAAAGTAGCTCAGGCATTAAAAAAGGAGGAAAGTTATGAGCCTTAAAATTGTTTCTGTGGTAGGGTTAGGGTATGTGGGACTTCCTTTGGCTTTAGAGTTTGCAAAAGCAGGACTTATGGTTCATGGTATAGAGCAAAATCCTCAAAAAGTTGATATGGTAAATAGAGGAGAGTCTTATATAGATGATGTAAAAAGTGAGGATCTTTATAGAGAGGTATCCAATGGAAGATTAAAGGCTTTTACGAGTTTTAATCCTGTGAAAGAGGCTGATGCGGTAGTAATATGTGTCCCTACACCTCTTACTATTCATAAGGAGCCTGACATCTCATATATTATTAATGTGACTACAGAGATAGCAAAATATCTCAAAAAAGAGCAGCTTGTTGTTCTTGAGAGTACCACATATCCTAAAACTACCGAAGAAGTAGTACTTCCAATATTAGAAAAAAGTGGGCTTAAAGGAGGAGAGGATTTTTATCTTGCCTTTTCCCCTGAGAGGGTAGATCCAGGGAATAAAAAATTTACTACAAGAGATATTCCAAAGGTTGTAGGAGGTATAAATAAGGAATCCACAGAGAAAGCTAAGGAACTTTATTCCTTTATTACAGATAAAGTTTATCCTGTATCTTCTCCAAAAGTTGCTGAGATGGAGAAACTTTTGGAAAACATATTTCGTCTTGTGAATATTTCATTTATAAATGAGCTTGCTATACTATGTAAAGAAATGGATATAGATATATGGGAGGTGATAGAAGCAGCTTCCACAAAACCATATGGATTTATGCCATTTTATCCAGGTCCAGGAGTAGGAGGGCATTGCATATCTATAGATCCCTTTTATCTCTCTTGGGAGGCAAAAGAGTATGATTTGGATGTAAAGTTCATAGAGCTTGCAGGAGAGATAAATGATCGTATGCCTAAGTATATTGTTCAGCTTGTTATGGAAGCATTGAATAAGGATAAAAAATCTGTAAATGGATCAAAGATTCTTGTTATTGGTATTGCTTATAAACCAAATATTTCGGATCCCAGAGAATCTCCAGCCTTGAAGATTATTCCAGAGCTTGAAAGGTTAGGTGGAGAAGTAGAGTATTACGATCCTTATATAAAAGAGATTAAAATTGGAGATAAAAATCATAAATCTTGCAGTTTCTCTGAAGAGAAAGTAAAAAATGCCGATTGTGTTCTTATAGCTACCGATCATGATAATATTGATTATTCTCTTATCTTTAAATATGCAAAAAGAATTGTAGATACAAGAAATGCTCTTAGAAGAAGAGGAATTAAAATAGATGAAAGAGTAGTAAGACTATAAAGGATGGATGAAAAGGATTATGAATGAACAAAAGTTTATAGGACTTATTGGACTTGGTTATTGGGGTAAAAATATCTTAAGAAATCTTTATGAGTTAGGAGTTTTGAAAACTGCTTGTGATTTTAATAAAGATACAATTGAGCAGAGAAGAAAAGATTTTCCAAATGTAAACTATACTCAAAATTTAGAAGATATTTTAGAAGACCCCGAAATAAAGGGAGTTGCCATAGCCACTCCTGCTGTGACTCATTATGAAATAGCAAAGAAAGCTCTTCTTTCTGGAAAGGATGTTTTTGTAGAAAAGCCTCTCTCTCTTAAAATAAGTGAAGCTGAAGAGCTAATAAAAATATCCGAAGAAAAAAAGAAGATATTAATGGTGGGTCATATACTCCAATATCATCCAGCAGTTTTAAAGCTGAAAGAGCTTATAAATAATAAAGAATTAGGTGAAATTGAATATGTATACTCTAACCGTCTAAATATAGGGAAGATAAGAACCGAGGAAAATGTCTTATGGAGCCTTGCTCCTCATGATATATCGGTAATTCTTATGCTTCTTGGAGAGGAGCCTTTAAATGTATGTGCTTTTGGAGGTGCATATGTGACTTCTGGTATTCATGATGTAGCTATTGTCACTTTAGATTTTAAAGATAATAAAAAGGCTCATATTTTCATAAGCTGGATTAATCCCTATAAAGAGCAGAGACTTGTGGTTATGGGTTCAAAAGCTATGGCAGTGTTTGATGACGTAAGTAAAGAGAAATTATTTCTTTATCCACACAAAATAGCATGGGAAAATGGCATGCCAAATACTTATAGAGCAGAAGCTACAGTAATACCTGTAGAAAGTGGGGAGCCATTAAAATTGGAGCTTTCACATTTTGTAGAATGTATCCTTGAAAGAAAAAGACCAAAAACTGATGGTTATGAGGGATTGAGAGTACTTAAGGTATTAGAGAAGGCTGATGAATTCTTAAGAGAAAATAGCAGTGAAATAGTAAGGAGTGTACAAAATAATGTTAGATAAAAAATATTTTGTTCATGAGAGCTCCTATATAGATGAGGATGTAAAGATAGGTGAAGGGACAAAAATATGGCATTTCTCTCATATATTAAAGGGAAGTAAGATTGGAAGAAATTGTGTGCTGGGACAAAATGTAATGGTAGGACCTAATGTAAAGATTGGGAATAATGTAAAAATTCAAAACAATGTAAGTGTATACGAGAAGGTAGAAATAGAAGATGATGTTTTTTGTGGACCGTCTATGGTCTTTACAAATGTAATAAATCCAAGGGCATTTATAGAGAGGAAACATGAATTCAGAAAGACTTTGGTTAAGAAAGGTGCTACTATAGGAGCTAATGCTACTATAGTCTGTGGAGTAACCATAGGAGAATATGCTCTTGTAGGTGCAGGAGCTGTAGTTACAAAAGATGTTCCACCATATGCTCTTGTGGTAGGTGTCCCTGCAAGACAGATTGGCTGGGTATGTAAATGTGG
>ERZ795060.3327-NODE-3327-length-14892-cov-4.386466_pt1 | contig 14892 bp, 12 predicted proteins | sample MGYA00375144_ERZ795060 | MGnify/ENA primary metagenome ERZ795060 (study PRJEB30189, sample SAMN05720157) | activated sludge metagenome | isolation source: anaerobic digester from wastewater treatment plant | place: Japan | collected 2015-05-15 ... | reverse complement strand
AGGCCACGGAGGGATTGCTGGAGCTCCACATGACCACCTTGTTGGTGGCATTGGCCGGAATGATGGTGGCGATAAGGGTAACCGGTTCGTCATCTATGGTCAGGGTGAGGCTCTGGCGGTTGATCCGTACACCGGTCACGGCCACGGTTTCGGGATTGACAATGACGGTACAGGTGGCCTTTAAATTGCCGTCCGCCGTGGTGGCGGTAATTACCGCCCGGCCGGCCCGCAGCGGGGTCACCACGCCCGCCTCCACGGAGGCAATTTCCGGGGCGCTGCTTTCCCAGGTTATCTCCGGCAAGGTTGCATCTGCGGGGGTAATGATCAGCTTTAGGGTTTCGGGCGGGCCGTTTTGTTTGAGGATGATGCTTTCCTGGGCGAAGGCCAGGTTTTCCAGGGGTACGGCGACAAATGTTCCGTTTTCCCACAGGCCTTTTAGGGCGGTGCCATCGGGGTAGAACAGCGTTCCCGGGCCGTGTTTATATCCGTGGGCAAAGTAACCGCGGAAGCGGGAGCCGTCAGGGTAGCAGAGCAGCCCGAAGCCGTGCATCTCGTTGTTCTCCCATTGGCCCCGGTAGATCTGCCCGTCGCTCCAGGTATAGATGCCGATGCCGTGCTTGCAGTTATGCAGCCACTGGCCGGCATAACTGGCGCCGTCGGCGTAGATGAGCAGGCCGGAGCCGTGGTATTTGCCCTGGGCCCACTGGCCCAGGTAGTGGGCGCCGCCGGGATGAAGCCAGATGCCGGAGCCGTGGCGTTTTCCCTGGTTAAAGCTGCCAATATAGCAGGCGCCGCCGGGGTGAAGCCAGAGGCCGTGGCCGTGGGGCCGGCCTTCTTTTAACTCCCCGTAGTACTGCTCACCGTTTTTGTTGCAGCCGGCGGCGGCAAGGAGGATGATGATCAGTAAAAGAAGAGATGCTTTAAGCCTGATGTCCCTCACCCGCCAGATCCATTTCAAGGCTTTAACATTTTTTCGTTTTCTTTCGCCAATTTACCTGCCAATCGGACAAATTTTTAGCAAATAGCGGGGATATTTTCTAAAGGCAGGAGAAAACCGGGGCCGGCGTGGAATATTCAACAGCATGTATAGCGAATGTTTGATGGTAATAGCTACCTCTTTGCGGCGCGGCTGCAGCAAAGGAGCGGGAGGTCCAGCGGCATGATCAGGCGCAGCCATCTTCTGCTGTGGCGCTGGGGTCCGGCAGTACTGCAGGCCGTGTTGATCTTTTTTTTCTCTCACCAGCCCTCGGACAGCGCGCTGGTTGCCTCTTTTCCCCTGGCCGGGTGGCTGGGGCACCTGGGCGGTTACGGCCTGCTGGCCCTGCTGCTTTACCGGAGCCTGGCGGGCAGCCTGCACACCTGGAGTTTCCGCACCGCGCTGCTGGTCCTCCTCCTGGCCGTGCTCTACGGCAGTAGCGACGAGTTGCACCAGTCCTTTGTGCCCGGCCGTGAACCTTCGGCAGCCGACCTCCTGGTTGACGGGCTGGGCGCCCTGCTGGCTTTGGGGGCGATCCGCCTTTACGCCCTGGCCTGGCCAGGGTACCGGCGGAAAAAGATCACCGGTGCGGAAGAGAGCCGCTGAAGGGCTGCCCCGGGTTTGCTTAATAGCTGTGCCCCTACCCCCTTGCCGCTTGCCGGTAATTCTCTTCACTTTAACTTCCACCGTTGCCGTTGCCTTCTTCCTTTTCCTCCTCTTCAGGCGGCGGTGGCGGCGGTGCTTTGACGGTGACGGTGCAGGTGGCGGTGAACCGGCTTTCCAGGGTGGTTACGGTAATCACGGCGGTGCCCGGCTTGTGGGGGGTTACTGTGCCGTAGGTGCCCACCGAGGCCACGGAGGGATTGCTGGAGCTCCACATGACCACCTTGTTGGTGGCATTGGCGGGAATGAGGGTGGCAATGAGAGTGACCGGATCATCTCCTACTTCTAAAGTAAGTTTTTTATAGTTAATGCGCACTCCGGTGACGGGGATGTGGGCGGGCTTAACGGTAACGCTGCACGAAGCTTCAAAGCCGCCGTCTGCCGTGGTGGCGGTAATCACGGCCTGTCCGATACCCACCGGGCTGACGACGCCGTCTTCCACCCGGGCCACGGAGCTGTTGCTGGAGCTCCAGGTAACGGTGCAGTTGGTGGCGTCGGCGGGATTAATGATCGCTTCCAGGACCAGGGGAGCGCCGTTTATGGTCAGCACGGCGCTCTGGCGGGAGAGGGCGATGCCTTCCACGGGAATGATTTTCAGGCGATCATGCTCCCAGATGCCTTTCTCTCTACTGCCGTCGCCATAGAGCATTTCACCGGGGCCGTGGCGCAGGCCCTGCTCCCAGAAACCCCGGTAGATGGAGCCGTCGCTATAGCGCATCAGGCCCCAGCCGTGCATTTGATCGGCAGCCCACTGGCCCAGGTAGGAGCGGCCGTCGGTCCAGGTATAAATGCCGCAGCCGTGCCTCATGTTGGCGGCCCACTGGCCGATATAGGCACCGCCGCCGCCCCAAACCAGGACGCCGTAGCCGAAGCATTCAGCGTTGAACCACTGGCCCAGGTAATAGGTGCCGCCGGGGGCGATCTTGATGCCGTGGCCGTGGGGCAACCCTTCTTTGAAAAAGCCGGCGTAGCAGATGCCTGCCGGATCGTATTGCACCCCCAGGCCGTGGGGCAGGCCGTTGAGTTGCTGGCCGTGATATTGAAGGGAAGGCTCTTCACTGCATCCCGGGCTGGAGAGCAGCAAGGCCAGGATCAGGATTAAAATCAATGCCGCTTTCTGTTTCATTATCCCGTTTGGTGACACATTTTTGGGTACCTATTCGTTGTGCAGGGGCAATTTCCTTTCCGGTATATCCCAAAAGGGAAAGGTGACAGAGGAACTTTGCCTCTCCCTGTCGAAACACAATAAAAGCCGCCCGCACGGGCGGCTGCTTATAAGTAAAGGGGGCCGGGTATGCAGCCGGGGAAAAGGCAACTGCTCAAAGTGGCGACGATTGTGGCGGTGGCGGCGGTGCTGCTGCTGTTTCCCCTGACCGTGCTTTACGGCCAAAGCCTGGCCGGGAGCACGGCGACCCTGGGGGGAGCCTTTAGCGAGGCGGTGGAAGATTTGACTTTATTGCCTGCGGACAGTGCAGTGCCGGAGGCGGTAACTTTTTTGATTTACGGCATCGATGCCGGAGAGTGGGCCAGAGGCAGCTACCGTCCGGGCCCGGGCCGGGCCGATACCATCGTTTTGGTCAAGTTTTACCCCGCTTTGAAAAGGGCGGCCCTTCTGTCCATTCCCCGGGATACCCTGGTGGAAATTCCGGGTCGGCCGGGAGACGATAAGATTAACCATGCTTACGCTTTCGGGCAGGCCGAACTACTGGTCAAGACGGTGGAGCACTTCACCGGTGTGGCGGTGGACTATTACGTGGGATTGAATTACCGCGCCTTTAAAGATATAGTGGATCTGCTGGGCGGGGTTGAATTTGAGGTGGACAGAGAGATTAGAAGCCGCGGCCGGGTATTGAGCCCGGGGCTGCAGCTTTTGGACGGCGACGCTGCTTTCGCCCTGGTGTCGGACCGGAAGGAGCCCCTGGGCGATATTGGCCGGGTCCTGCGGCAGCAGCGTTTTTTAAAGGCCGTGGCCGGCGAAGCCAGGACCAGGCCGCTGGACGAGCTTTTTTTAATTGCGCTGGCGGCGTGGCATAATATTGAATCCAATTTTAAGCTGGCGGAGGCGCCGGGCTTATACCGGGCTCTGCGGGGACTCAGGGAAGAAGACATGGTTATGGAGATCGTCCCCGGCTGGTTTTATAACCGCGGCGGCATCAGCTACTGGCGCCCCTACCCGGAAGATACCGCGGCGGTGGTGGAGCGGCTGTTTGTCCGCTTTGAGCCGGAAAGGGGTGTGAACGGATCCGGTGAGCCATAAGAGGCCGGCTATCCGCAGAGCAGAGCGCGACTTTAAAAAGGCGGCGGCCGCCATATTCGCGGCCATGCTGCTTTTGGGCTGGATCATCCAGGGTATGTGCGGCCTGGAGCAAACCTTGCTCAGCCGGGATTTTTATGTACGGCAGATGGAAGAGTTGTCCCTCTATTCCGGGATGCGAGAGACACTGCTGCAGCGGTTCGCAGAGGGGGGCGGAGCTCTTTTAAGCGGCAGCCCCATCATCAGCGCAGCGGCAGCCGAAGCGATCAGTGAAACCTGGGTGCGCGGCCAGGCCGATTATTTTATCCAGGAGCTGCTTTTGTTTGTCAAAGGGCAGCGGCAGCGCCTCTACCTGGCGGCCCGGCTGGATGAACAGGAGCGCATCTTTCGTGAAGCGCTGCTGCAGGGCCTCATGGAGCAGGCGCCGCAGCAGTTGGCCCGGCTGGAGCTGTCTGAAGCGGCCCTGCGGGAATTTGTACAGCAGATAGAGTTCCCCGATCAGGTGATCCTGCTCAACCTGGACAAAGACAGCCTGCCGGAGAGCTCCCGGCAAGCCCTGGAGCTGCTGCGTTTTTCCCGCGGCCTTTTAAGTTTTGTGCCCTTTCTGCTGCTTTTCCTCCTGGCGGCGTTGAGCTTTTTATGGAGCGGGGCAGCCGGCAGTTTAAAGTGGGCCGGCGCGGCGGCCCTTGGCTCAGCTTTAACTTTCCGGCTGCTTCTGGCCGTGGCTGGAGGAAGCTTTCTGCTGCCGGCGGCTGAAAAAGTGGGGCGCGCAGAGCCAGTGGCCTCCCTTTTTAGCGACGGGCCCGCGGTGGTGAGCCGGGTCGCGGAGGCGGCCCTGGGCGGTATGGGCCGGATCTCTCTTATTTACGGCTCCTGCGGCCTGGTAGCGCTGGGGGCTGGTATGGCCGCCGCAGCGCTGGAGGCGCGCCGGAGGCCCCGCCCAGGGAGCTAGGCTTTTGCCGCCACCTGCGCGGGCCGGGGTCCGGGGGAGGGGAATCTAAACCGGACGGTCCATACGGTTCCTTAAGAAATGACCATTGCCACAATCAGGAGGTAAGAGGTAAGGATGAAAGTTAAAAAGGCGGTAATCCCGGCGGCTGGCCTGGGGACACGATTTCTGCCGGCAACCAAGGCCCAGCCGAAAGAGATGCTTCCTATCGTGGACAAGCCCACCATCCAGTATGTGGTGGAAGAAGCGGTGGCTGCAGGGATTGAAGAGATTTTGATTATTACCGGGCGCAACAAGCGCGCTATTGAGGATCATTTTGACTATTGCGTGGAGCTGGAGCACCTGCTGGAGAAAAAGAATAGGCTGGAGGATCTGCGCGCGACCCGGGCCATCTCCGAACTGGCCGATATCTTTTATGTGCGCCAGAAGGAGCCGCTGGGCCTGGGCCATGCTGTCCTCTGCGCCGCCAAGTTCGTAAACAATGAGCCTTTTGCCGTGCTGCTGGGGGACGACATCATTTACAGTGAAATACCCTGTATCGGCCAGTTGATCGATCTTTACGAATCCCGGGGAGGGACGGTGCTGGGAGTGCAGCCGGTGCCTGCCGCTGATGTCAGTAAATACGGCATTGTTAACCCGGACGGCGAAGGCGGAAACGTGGTGCGGGTAAAAAGCCTGGTGGAGAAGCCTTCCTATGAGGAGGCGCCTTCGCGGCTGGCGGTGCTGGGCCGTTACATTATTGAGCCGGACATCTTCGCCCTGCTGGAGCAGACAGCTCCGGGGGCGGGGGGCGAAATCCAGCTTACCGACGCGTTAAACTCCCTGGCCCAGCAGCAGCCGGTATGGGCTTATACCTTTCAGGGGCGGCGTTACGACGTGGGAGACCGGCTCGGCTTTCTCCAGGCCACGGTTGAGTTCGCCCTGCGCCGGGAAGACCTGGCGCCGCAATTCCGCGAATATTTGCGCCAACTGCCCCTTTGAGGGCGCAGGGTGACAGAGGGTGACATCTGGCCGGCGGATAATGGCCGCAGGGGAGCGCGCCGGTGCAGGAACTGTTTAAATGAGGCCCCTCTCTGGTGATGGGGGCCTTCATTTAGGTCAAAAAGCGGCTTCGGGAAACTGGCATTTGTGAAATCAGGGAAACAAGACATTAACTTGTGGTTTAACCAGGAACAGGTAGGAATATCGAATCATCTGGAGAATTATGCATGGATAAGGCGGTTTCTGTTATAACCGCTCGAAATATCGGTTCGCGCTTTCTCGCGGTAGTTCTTTTAGCGCAAGCTCCGGTTTGGAGGGTGTTATTTCTAATGCCATATTCGCTCTTGTTTCTGTTGCCATTAGTAATATCAGTTGTCAGCACACCGCTTATCTCAAGGTTTGCCGTAAAAAACGGAATTATTGATCACCCTGGAGCCCATAAAACCCATAAGATTGCCCGGCCGGTGATGGGGGGCCTGGGGATTTACCTGGCTACCGTTATCGCCATGGCGGTTTTCTTTCCCCTGACGCCGGGTGTTGTTTACATAATCTTGGCCGCCTCGGCGCTGGTTTGCACCGGGATCCTGGATGATATTTATGATCTGAAGCCGCTGGTTAAGCTGGCGGGGCAGCTAATTGCAGCGGCGCTGGTAGTCCTGGGAAATGCCGGCCGTTTCAGTACTATTCTAAGTTTTTTAGATGACAGCTACATCTCTATGCTGGCGGCGCTGCTGCTGGTGATGGCCTGGATCGTGTTGATGATCAACGCTTTCAACCTCATCGACGGCCTGGACGGCCTGGCAGCGGGAACGGCGGTGATTATTCTTTGTTCCATGGTCGCCGTTTCCCTGGTGCGGGGCAATTTAGAGCTTTTGGGCTACCAGGTTTTGGTTTTGGGCGCCTGCGCCGGTTTTCTACCTTATAATTTTCAGCCGGCTAAAATTTTCATGGGCGATACCGGCAGCATGCTTTTAGGCTTTTTGCTTTCCGTGCTCTTCCTTTATTCGATTACCGAACCTTTCTCCGTTTCGCTGGTCCTGGGCAGCGCCTTTATTTTTGCCTACCCGGCCCTGGATGTGGCTTTCGCCATCTACCGCCGCCTGCGCCGCGGGGGCAGTATATTTGCCGCCGACCAGGGCCACATCCACCACCTCTTGATCCGCCTCGGTTTTTCGGTCCGCCAGGCGGTGGTTACGCTCTATCTACTCAGCTTATTCTTCGGGGGCGTTTCGGTGCTGATTTTATGTGTGGCGCTGCCTTCTTATATTATTTTTACCCTGGGGGCAGTGACGGTTATCGGCATCTTCTTTTTATTCAGGTTTTTAAACCGCCTCAGCAAGCTGCCGCAGTTTACATACCGGCCGGAAAAAACAAATCTGCCGAATATCCTGCGAGACCGCACCGTAACCAACAACAAGTAGCCTGCGGTGGGAAACCTGGAGCAACCGCCCGGCCGGTGCTGCGGCGACAGTAAGGATGGCCCCCGGAAGGCAGGAGAATGGGTGCGGTTGGGATGCGTGCAAGGGATCTGAGAACCCGGACCAGAAGAAAAGAATAAATAGATGGAAGAGACAGGAGAAAGAATAGAGGACACAGGAGTAAAGTAGCGGTGAAGGTGAATGCTATGAAGGTCCTTACAGCAGCAGCAATGCGCGAAGCTGACCGGCGCACCATGGAAGAACTGGGCCTGCCGGGGCCGGTATTGATGGAGACGGCGGCGATGCGGGTGGCTGAGGCCGTGTTCGCCCTGAAGCTTAAAAGAGGGCGGGTGGTGGTGGCCGCCGGGCCGGGCAATAACGGCGGCGACGGCCTGGCCCTGGCGCGGATTTTGACAAACGGCGGCCTGGAGGTATCGCTGTGGTCTACGGTTGAGGCCGGCGGCTACAGGGGGGACGCCGCCGTGCAAGAGGGGTTCCTTATGCGCTGCGGCTTTCCCGTGGGGCGGCTTGCTGAAGCGGAGGCGCTGCAGCGTTTTAAAGAAGATCTGTCCGGGGCTGCCCTGGTTGTCGACGCCCTTTTGGGCACCGGGGTGAACCGGCCGGTGGAAGGACTGGCCGCGAAAGTGATCTCGGCTATTAATGAGAGCGGGGCGCCCGTGCTTTCGGTGGACCTTCCGTCGGGCGTGTACGCCGACAGCGGAGAGGCGCCGGGCTGCGCAGTACAGGCACGCTGGACCGTTACCCTGGCCTGCCCCAAGCGGGGCCTGCTGCTTTATCCCGGAGCAGCCCTGGCCGGAGAAGTGCTGGTGGGCCAGATCCATATCCCCGGTTTTCTCCTGGAGGAGGCTCCGGCCGAGGTTTTCACGGCGGCGCAGGCGCAGGCGCTGCTGCCGCGGCGGCCTGCGGATATGCATAAAGGCTCGGCCGGACGGGTCCTGATAGTGGCCGGGTCGCCGGGCATGAGCGGTGCGGCGGCCATGGCCGCCAGGGCGGCGTTAATGGGAGGGGCCGGGCTGGTCTACCTGGCGGCGCCGCAGAGCATCTGCCCCGCCCTGGAAGCAAAGCTCATGGAAGTGATCGTCCTGCCCCTGCCCGAGACGGCCCCTGGAGTAATCGCCGCGCAGGCGGCGGAGTTACTGCTGGAGCGGGCCGCTTCTTGCGGCGCCGTGGCCGCCGGGCCCGGGCTGATCCCGGCGCCCGAAACACGGGCCCTGGTGGAGGCGCTGCTGGAGCGCTGCCCGGTGCCGCTGGTTCTCGATGCCGGGGCGCTGGCCGCCCTGGCCGGCGAGCCGGGGCTGTTGCGGCGGGCCCGGCAGGCGCCGGTGATTACGCCCCATGCCGGCGAGATGGGCCGCCTGGCCGGCCTGGACGCGGAGGCGGTGCAGAGGGCACGCCCGGAAACGGCGCTTAGAGGGGCTGCAGACTGGCGCTGCACCGTCGTGCTTAAAGGGGCTTATACCCTTATTGCCACACCGGAGGGCCGCCTCACCTTTAATCCCAGCGGCGGTCCGGCCCTGGCTACCGCCGGGACAGGGGACCTGCTCACCGGCCTCATCGCCTCATTAATCGCCCAGGGCCTGGAGCCCGGCGAAGCGGCCCGGGTAGGCGCCTTTATCCACGGCCTGGCCGGCGATCTTGTGCCCGGGGGACGGAGTTCGTGGCCCCCTTGCAGCGAAGCCGGCGAATCAGAGCGCTTAGGCAGCCCCCGGCGGGGCTACACCGCCGGCCATATCCTCGAACTGTTCCCGCAGGCCTTTGCCGCCCTGGAGCAGGCCGCCCATCAACCCTCTCCCTGGGGACCCTTCCTTACCCCGTTAAGGCCAACCCTATAAACATTTCGCCTTCCCCGTTTAACATCTTCATTTTCACGGGAAAATGTCATGCTTTGGCCCGGTCCGTCATATACTAGGGCACGCAGCCTTTGCGGACAAGTTTAAAAATCTTACCAAGGGAGGCGCGCCCTATGCCGGTTAAGGTTAAAGAACCGGGCACCCCGGCGCAGGAGCTTTACCCGGAGGAGGCGGGAAGCCATGCCTAGCCTCCGGGGGGGCAGGTTTTATGCGTTCCGGCTGCCTCTTCTGCTGATTGCGGCACTGCTATTTCTTTTTGGCCTCGGCCTGGGAGGCTGGCACTACTATAGCACCCGCGTGGCCCTCACTTCTGCGGAGCGGATCCAGCAGCGCCTGTACGAAAACCTGCAAGACCTGGACAGTTATTACGCCCGCTTTAAAACGACCCTGCCGGGCGAGGCGGAAGAAACTTCGTACCTGGTGGAACTGTGGAAAAGCGGCAGAGGCCTTTACCGCATGGAGATGACCCGCACCACCGGCGAAGGCCAGGCCGAAGTGCAGGTGATAGTCTTTGACGGCAGCGAGGCCTATATCTACAACCACGAACAGGGCCAATTTTACCCGGTGGACGAACTGGAGAGCTCTCGGCTCCCCTACCTGGTGCTGGAAGATTACTGGCTCACCATTGCCCAGTCGCCCCAGGTCAACCTGGTGGCCGAGAAAAACAGCCGCGGCCGCACTTACTACCTGCTTGAAGTGATCCCGGATAAACCGCGCCGCGACCGCGTCCGCGAGCTGGCCTGGCTGGAAGCGAAAAGCCTGCTGCCGGTACGCATTGAAGTATACGATCTGAATGACAGCCTGACCCAGGTGACCACCTTTGAGATGCTGCAGCTTAACCCGGTCCTGGAAGCCACCCTCTTCCAGGTTTAAACGCCGGGCACTTTTCTAGTTGACGTTTACGTAAACGTAATGTATGATCGGGGCGGGGGGATTGGCGGTCATGGCTGATCAGACATTTACCATCTCCGAGCTGGCCGCGGAGTTGGAGATCAGTACCCGCACCATTCGCTACTACGAGGAACTGGGGCTGATTTCCCCGGGGCGCACCGCCGCGGGCAACCAGCGTATTTATAACCGCCGCGACCGTGCCCGGCTGAAGTTAATTTTACGGGGCAAGAAATTCGGTTTCACCCTGGCGGAGATCAAGGAGATGCTTGACCTTTACGATGTGGATCCTACCCGGGAGGAGCAGCTTAAACGGACGCTGCAGTACGGGGAGGAGAAGCTTAAAGAGATTGACCAAAAGATCGAAGAGTTAATCCTGCTTAAAGAAGACCTTTTACAGATGCGGCAGAGGCTGCTGGACGAGCTTGAACAACGCCGCGCCGGAAAAGAGCGGCAGCCCCCCTAAGGGGCGCGGCTCTCTTTTTATGTTAGGCGTGAAACAGCCGGGCGGCGCCTATTTTTGCGCCCGGCTGCATTTGCCTTGAAGAAGATAAAAATACGGGAGGGAGAACCATGCTGGATTGCCTGATGACCGAGCAGGATAAAACGCTGCGGGAAGAGGTGCGGGCCTTTGTCCGCGACGATGTGGATAAGCAGCTATTGCGGGACATGGATGAGGACAGGGTGCGCTATCCGCGGGAGTACCTGCAGAAAGCGGCGGCGCGGGGGCTGTTGGGGCTGCGCTTTCCCGAGAAGTATGGCGGGAGGGGCCTGCCCTGGACTGTGGAGATCGTGGCCTTGGAGGAAGTGGGCGTTCTGGGGACTTCTCTGGGCTGCCTTTATTCCCTGGTCAGTATCGTTGGGGAAGCCATCAATAAGTTTGGCTCGGAATACTTGAAGGAAAAATACCTGGCCCCCACCATCCGGGGCGAGTTGACCACGGCGGAGGCTTTGACCGAGCCGCGGGGCGGCTCCGACTTTTTCGGCGCCACTACCACCGCCCGGCGCGAGGGTGACTACTATATTTTAAACGGGCAGAAGCGCTTTGTCGTCGGCTGCGAGGGAGCCGACTACTTCATGGTCTATGCCAAAACCGATCCCCACGCGCCGCCGCATAAAGGCATCAGCGCTTTTATCGTCGACCGGGGCGAAGGGGTAAAGGCGGAATATGTTTACGGCCTCATGGGCACCCGCGGCGGCGGTACCGGGCGGCTGGTGTTAAAGGATGTGAAAGTGCCGGCCGAAAACCTGCTCGGTGAAGAGAACAACGGTGCGGCCATCTTTTACCAGATGATGATTCCGGAACGGATGACCAGTGCCGCCGGGGCTGTGGGCATGGGCCGGGCCGCCCTGGAGGTGGCGGCGCGCTACAGCACCCGCCGCAAGGCTTTCGGCGTGGAGATCAAGAATTTCCAGGCGGTCAACTTCAAGGTGGCCGATGCGGTGACCCTGCTGGATGCAGCCCGGGGCATGGTCTACCTGGCGGCCCGGTCGGTGGATGCCGGCGATCCGGCCGGGCGTTCGCGCCGCCTTGTCTCTGAAGCGAAAAAGGTGGCCACGGAAAACGCCTGGAAAGTGGTCAATCACGCCATGCAGATCATGGGCGGCATCGGTTATACCAATATTTACCCCATTGAAAAAATGCTCAGAGATGTCCGCCTGATCATGATCTGGACCGGCACCAACGAGATCATGGACATGATTATCCAGCATGAATATTACAAGGAGATGGCGCAGCAGCGCTCTACGGCCCGCGACATCGAATTTGACGCCGCTGAAGCCGATCGCGTGGAAGAAAAAGTGTACGAGTAAAACTACATGGGTTCAGGTGCAGGGTTTTTAGCCGGGGCGGTGCGGGCCGCCCCGCTTTTTTATAAGAGAGTGAGGTAAATACTGCAGCCGGCGGCAGTTCCCTCTCCCCCGGCGGGAGAGGGCTAAGGAGAGGGGGAAATACCGGTATTCCGGTAGACTTTCCCCGTCAACTCTGCCGACAGGCGCAGATCATGATTTTCGAGAACATATTTGCGGCTGCGGCGTTGCAGCTCGCCCAGGTAAGCGCCATCTTTGATCAGGCGGGACAGGTCAAAGAAAATTTCCCTGTAACAGGGTTCTTTGCCGGTGCGGCCGGAGAGGTCGGGATAGGCGGCGGCACCCAGGGCGCCCGCTTCGAGTATTCCGCCGTAGTATGGCCCCAGTATCAGGGAGGCGTTGCCGCAGGCCATCCCTTCCAGAAGGCCGCGGCCGCGCCCCACTACTACCGCCGATTGCCGGAGCACAGGGGCGGTGGAAGGGGGCCAGCCGTGGAAGCGCCCCCGGACCTGGGGAAATTGTTCAGCGCAAATTAAATCCACGGGCAGATCGGCCAGGGCCGCCGCTTTGAGCAGGGCCAGGCAGCCATCTTCGCTATACCCCCCGGATTCGGCAATGTAGGCAATCTTAAGTTCCGCCTTTTGCGCCGGGCGAAATTCATCCAGGTCGATGCCTTCCGGAATAAAGACAGCGGGAAAACCCGCCCTGTTAAGTTTACGGTAGGTTGCCGTGCTTGTGGTGATAATAAAGGCGGCCCGGGCCAGATTTTCCTGCCGCGCCGGCAGCAGCCCGTTGTGAACAGTGACCCCCCAGGGCAGGCGCAGGTTCTGTTCTATGGTCCGGGCCAGGGGGATAAGGGCGGGAGAGTGGACATGAAGGACATGGAAGCGATAATGACGGATTAACTTATGTATTTCTGTTTCTTTGCTCTCAGTAAACAGGTCCACTTTGTTGCGGCAGTAGTCATGGTAGGCTTGCCGTAAAGGGGCCGGGCAGTCGGTCACGACCACGGCAACGCGGCAGCCCTGGCTGTTCAGCTTGCCCGCCAGGCTGAGAACATGCCCCATGATGCCGCTATAGCTGAAGCGGGTTAACATTAAGATGCGCATACACAAATTCACCCCGGATCAGCTTATGATCCGGGGCGATAAAAGGTGAAAACAACTGCCGGCTGCCGCCCGGTGTAGTTTCCTAGCGGGGCTGGATAAATAGCTGGGTAACCAGGTAGCCGCGTCCGGGCTGGTAGATGATCCCGATACCGGTGTGGGTATAGCGTGAGCCGAGGATTTTATTGCGGTGGCCCGAACTGTTCATAAAGGCGGAGAAGATGGCGTTGACACTGCCGCCTACACCGATGTTTTCCGCGGCCAGGGTAAAGGGTATACCGGCACGGCGAATCATGTCGCCGGCGCTGCCGTAAGTGGGAGACTGGTGCGCAAAGTAGTTATGATTGATCATATCCTGGCTTTTCAGGCGGGCCAGGTAGGTCAGGCGTGAATCCAGTTGCAGCGGCTTCAGGCCGCGGCTGGCACGCTCGCTGTTTACCAGGTTGAAAAGAAGCCGCTCCTGGGCGTTTAAGCCGGAAATGTTGCCCGGGAGAGGGGCGGGTTGGGACGGGGTAGGCTGGGTCGGGGTAGGTTGGGACGGGGTAGGCTGGGTCGGGGTAGGTTGGGAGGGGGTAGGCTGGGTCGGGGTAGGTTGGGTCGGGGTAGGTTGGGTCGGGATAGTACGGGATGGGGTAGGTTGGGACGGGGTATATCCGTAAGCTTGAGAGCGCGCTATCCCGTAAGCAACGGCCGAGCTGCCGCTCGAGCGGGCCACGTAAGCCTCTGCCACCCCGGCTAGACAGAGGGTGAACACAAATAAAGCAAGGAACAGGACAACTGAAATGCTGCGGTAAGTAGATGGCTTTTTGAACATGGTCGTCCTCCCTGGAATATGTTATGGTTCCTTAATAATTACAGGGATTCTGTATTATGTCAACCAGGGAGAGCGGCGTGGAAAAAGCCATGGCAGGCAAGCGCCCGGGCAAATGTTAATTTTACTTAATAAATAGCCTTTTAAAAGGTTATGGTTTATTATGGAGTATTTTTTCCAACAACTTCTTAAAACTCCAACTTTTTTGCGCTAGCTGTTCGGCCAGGGTTTTATTTTCTGCGCTTAGATGTTTGATCATCTGTTCCTGTTCCCTGATGCGCAGATTTAATCTGTCGATGGTATTCTCTTTTTCTTTAAGCATCAGGTCAAACTGGCGCCGCTCCTTTTTATGTTCCATCAGGTCGTTGAGGTAGCGCTTTCTTTCTTCATCCCATTTTTTCTGGGCCTGCTCCATCTTCTGTTTCAGTTCGGCTATGGTGGCTTTAAATTTTTCTTCAAGTTTTTGCAGCTCGCTGTCTTTTTCATGCAGGCTTTGCTGCAGCACCTGTATATTCCGTTTGTTTTGCTGCGAAATCCAGGACATCTCTCTACGTTTTTCCTCCAGGGCCTGCTCCAGGCGGCTTTTGGCCGTGGAAAGGGAAGAGGCGCGGTTTACCAGGGCTTCGGATACCTGCTGCAGCCGGTAAAATTGAGGTTCCAGGTTTTCGGTGGGGCTGGCGCCGGCCGCCGGATCATGTTCCAGAGGTACGGGGACGCCGTCTTTGGCCAGAATCCACAAGGGGAAGAGCCCGCCCGGCGCTGCGGCAGAACAGTGGCGTGCCAGTTGCGGCTCTTCTATTACAAGCGGCGGTGCTTTCTCCCAGCTATGTTTGCGGTAGCGAAAGAAAGTAACATTGTGAGCATCAAGCCAGGCCATGATTAAATCCTGGCCGTGCAGGCCGAAGAAAGGAAACACCCGGTATTCCAGAACCGGGGATATTGCCGCCGCCGGTTTCCAGCCCCCGCTGGGCCAGCCTCCCCTGATCATGGCGCGGTAATGAAGGCGGTGGCCGGACTGGTCCCCGGAAGACCAGAGAGTATGTATATTTTGTTCGCTATCCACGGTAACGGCGGGAAAGCTGATTTCAGAGCCTGATGCCAGGGGCAGCGCTTTGCTCCAGTTCTGAGCCACAGGACTGAAATGGCGATAGTAAAGAGAAGTCTGT
>ERZ795060.3321-NODE-3321-length-14903-cov-5.070919_pt1 | contig 14903 bp, 11 predicted proteins | sample MGYA00375144_ERZ795060 | MGnify/ENA primary metagenome ERZ795060 (study PRJEB30189, sample SAMN05720157) | activated sludge metagenome | isolation source: anaerobic digester from wastewater treatment plant | place: Japan | collected 2015-05-15 ... | reverse complement strand
CTGGTAGTGGAGCTCAATTATACCGAAAAAATTATTCTCGGTAAGCTCAGACAAAAACTCAGTTACGGCTTGGTTGAGTAATACTTCTTTTTCAGGTGACTTGAGCATATACTTATAGTTTAAAGGATTTTTGTGTGGTTGTCTATAAACAGTTTAAAGTGTTAATATTTTTTTAATAAGGATGGTTAGTAACAAAATTAAAAATTAAATTATACTATACAAACAATTTGCTGCTCACAATTTTTTTTCTACAAAACTTAACCCGTACTTTTTACAAAAATCTTTTATTTCTTGAGATATCTCCCAAGCAACAAGAATCGCCTTTACATTTAAGGAATTAATATCAATACCATTCTCAGCACATTTTAGTACTTTATACTTTAATGCCTGGTAACATCCTGGCAATGGATCAAATGTTTCTATTTCTACAACTGCATACCTATTATCATCAATTTCAAAGAGTATATCTACAACATCACCAGATTTAAAAACATATTCAATATTTGTTTTTTTAATATTAGTAAGTCCTATTTCTTGAGGATTTTGGGCGATCCATTGTTTTAACTTTTTATGTTCTTTTCCTTCACCGCCACTGCCATATTTTCTAGTCATAAAAATTCTTTTTGCTCTATCTCCGCTTTCTTTAATACGAGGACCTGAAGCAGGAGAAGGTGAAATGCTGTGAAAATCTTGTCGTAAAAGCTCCATTACCAATGCCTTAGCTTTTTCATCTCGTATGGTTTTTCCAATATCCAGAAGAATACTAACTATTTGCTCATCGTTAAGATAACGAATAAGTCCTGTATTCCAGCGCGCTCCACCTTTAGTCGAATAATAATCCCATAAGTAAAGCTCTTTTGCTTCTTCCATAGGTAATCTTAATCTGAATTTCTTATCTGCATACATTACGGTTTCTTCGTCGTCATTATCAGTTATTCGTCCTATTTTAAAGAAACCAATAATTCTTCGGTCTATTTCTTCATCATTTGGAAAAAGTGTGGTTAAAATAGCAATCTTACCTTCCTCTACATCTGAAAGATGAATAGGGGTCCCAGCCCTGTCACCATTGTGGTACCACCCAGCACCATATTTCCAAGCATTGAATAAGACACTTTCCATACAGGGTTCAACTGGAATTTTTCCTTTAAAACCCTTATCATAGTATTTTCTACAATCACAATTTTTATTACTACACCATACACGTCCTTTTTCTATGTTCCACTTAATAATATTTTCAGAGCAAGTACCATTAAATCCCACATAATCATCTTCATCACCGTTGTTATATGTGCATTTTATCGCTATGTGTCGTGACATATTTGTTATTCCTCGGGAGAAAAAAAGTTTACCTGACAATTCTTTTATGATTATGCTTCAGTATCTTTTAATTTAACGAATAAGTTCGTTCCACTATCTTTTTTTTCTGCTATGTCTATATTTTTAAATTCTTCAAGTATTTCTCGTATTACCTTATTAGCCAAATTTACATTTACCTTATTTAAAGCATGAATATTTACATATTTAATACCATACGATTTATTTCGTTCTAATTTATTTAATATTATTTCTTTTAAGTTCTCGTTTAAACCCACATGAACAAATACTGAAAATGCTTCCTCATCTATTATTATTTCATAAAATTTACGAAAACTTTCTATATTAAAACTTTCATCTTTTTTTAATTCATCAAGTATTTCTATCATATAATCAAAATAGCCTGCACTACACAAATTAGATATTCTCCTGGCTCGTGTACCATAACTTTCAACCAATTCTTCTTTTAATTTCTGAATATCTTGTTTGTTTTTAAATTTTTCTCTTATCACTACTGATGCTTTTAAAATATCGTAATCTTTGTCAGGAATAATACCTCTAAGAGATTGGTATTTGTTAATGTTAGGGGTATCTTCTATTGTTTCTAATTTTTTGTAGTCATCTGAAGATATAAGTATATTCAAATCTTCTCTTATAAGCTGTTTAATCTCTGGGACACGAAAAACATCTATGATAAGATTGTTATTTTCTTGTTTAAAATCTTTATTACTTCCTTTATCTAAATGAATATGTAAATTTTCTATTTTTAAATTATTACTGAAAATGTTATTAAAAAGATTTGTGTCCCTTACTCTTATTAGTTCTTTTAGTTTATCAAAAAAATTCATTTGTTTAATTAAATCTTATCATGTAACTTTATTAAAGAAACCAGGTCAGATTTTACAAACATTAAAGAACCCTTCGTTACACCAGCAAAATTTTTTAGTTTTAGTTCTTCTCCATCAGGGGTAAGAACTTTCTCTGAAGGATTTCCTTTCTCAACGATATATCCTTCTTCATCAACTGTTTTATCAAATATATCTAATATTTCTTTTTTTAATTCGGGGGAAAATGTAATTATATTCTTTTCTTTCATATGACATTCCTCCATTTTTTCCTTTAAATATATTTTACTATTATTTTAGAGAAAAAAAACAATATATTTGTCATTGTTCTAATTTAATGTTCCACAATGTCTCTTCTCTTGTTTTCTCACAAATCCATATCCCGTGCATTTTCTCACCCTTAAATTCAAACTTTTTAAACATCTCACCATCTATTAAAACGATGGTCTCGCCTTTGTCTATTATGCTAATATAGGACGGTGTTTCTTTTGTCGGATTAAGATAGGTCTGCGGTTTAATTTCACCTTCTAAATTCATATACTTTGCTGTGTCCTCAATGTTTAATGTGGCTGAAAGTTGTCCTGTTTTTTGAGGGTTATTGGATAACTGAAACGCTAAAACACGGGTGGGGGACATAGCTATTCTAAGCGTCCAGATTTCTTTTGAAGGACCTTCTCTAACTATTACAGGACCTCTAAAGTATTGATACTGCAGAACAAATGGAACCTTAGCCGTGACTTGTTTTTCAAAATCAATTTTAATCTCACCTTTTTTTATTGCGTCTACAAGCATATTTCTTACCTGTAATGCTTGGCTTCTATCTTCTATTTTCCAATATTGATATTTGTCAGGTATTAATTTTCTAATGGATTTAGGTAAAGCAGATATTCCAAAAGGCGGAAACCATTTGTTTTCAACCTCTCTGTCGGTTAAAACCAAAGGTGTCTGCTCTAATGGTTTTATTGCAACCCACATTGTCGTATTTATAATAGGTGATTCATCTAATTTGCCTGGCGGAAGTATTTTAGTTTTACCCTGTAAGTCCTCACGGACAAGTCGTCTTATTATAAGCCGGCCTTTTAACTTGCCATTAAGGAAATATTCGTGAACATCTGGTTTCTGAGCGCCATATTCAACTATACCTTTATCTTCTATTAGAAAAACACCTCTGTACTGTTTGGTTGCTCCAGGTGCAGGAAACGGTTCAGTAACACCTTCAACTTCAAGCCAGGCATGCGGCTCCCTTGCTTTTGGAAACGCTCTTAACTGCGCTGGGACTATATTCCCTGAGCGTGTCTGCCTTTCCTTAAAACTTCCTGTCTTAAAATCAATCTTGGAATAAGAGCCATCATTACTCCAGCGCTTTGCATCTTCTAACGATTCAACAGGCTCTTTTACAACACCATCTATAAGGTCTGCAAGTGTCCAGCCGATTAAAAATTCTTTGTTTATGCTTTCAAGACGGAAATCTTTATGCTCAGACATACCGCGCCAGTGTGATTGAATAACATATTGATAGGAAACATCCTCAGGCGGATTGAAATCATATAACTCGTCTTGTTTTTTAACTTCAAACGATTTCTCAAAATAAAGATTTTCCTCAGATAGTGGAAAGTTTGATACAAGAAGCTCATATTTACTTCTTGTCCCGAGTTGTCTTGCGCCGGTCCAAAGTGTTTTTACCCTGTAGGTTTTAAAGCCTTTAAATAATGGAAGTTTTTCAAGCTCGTAACTTAATATAAACTTGCCTTTTATGCTTTTAAGTACAGAAAGCATCTCTTCTTCTTTGAAGAATTTAGGACCGCTTGATTTTGGCTGCATAGGCCAGTGTTTAGGATATGGCGGATCTAGGTAAAACAAAGTATCTTTTGAGTCATATTCATTTATCACTTCTTTCCAGTCCTTGTTAAGTATTTTTACATTTTTAAGCCGTTCTTTAATTTCTGGCAGACGTTCTATCAATTTTATTTCAAGACCTTCATCTTTGTTTCTGGTACTTTCCCAGACATCGCTTCTACCCCAGTAAGTTGCCTTGTTTAGATAAGCAAACTTATAAAACCTTTCCCTTGGCGTTCTAGGCTTTGACTCAAACACTTTCCTTGCTCTTTTTCTTGTAATAACCCAATTCTGCTCCTTAAGCCATTTATAATCATCATCAGACATATTCTTTATAAACCTGTAAGCAAATATTAAATCAGGATTTATGTCGTTTATTATTTCTTCACCAGACGGCTTTTTATGGAACAACACCTGGGCGCCACCGCAAAATGCTTCAACATATCTTTTATGCTCAGGTATAAATTTGATTATTTTCTTAAACAGTCTGAATTTACCACCCGGACTTTTAAAAGCCGCCTGAATTTTACTGAACTCATCATTTAACTGAGGTAAGAACTCAGGTGTGTCGGACATCAACTCTTCTAGCTTTGAATTTATGTCTTTTTCTATGTATAGATTTAACGGCTTTAATGGGAAATTAGATACCATTATTTCAGTAACCCACTCCTGATTACCGCCTTTTCCTTTCATATGATTTGGTCTTTTAACTTTATAGACATGGTATTCCTTAAAATCGTCCGCCTTCTCGACAGGATATGATATGAGCCATTTTGCCTTCAGTTTTTTAACCGCTTTGAGAAACTCTTCGTGTTTAAATCCTTTATCAAAGAAATTGTATTTGCCGGGATATGGCGGATCCATATAAAAGAAAGTATCTTCACTATCATATTCTTTTAAAACATCTAAATAATTCTTATTTGTAATTTTAACTTTATGCAGACGTTTCTGCGCGGTTGATATTGTATTTAAAAAGTCAATTTTCCTTCCTTCATGACTTACATCATATGACTCGCCCCGTTTTTTGCCGTAAGAAGCCCTTGTAAGATAAAATGCTTTGTAAAACCTTTCTCTGTCGTTTTGCGGCTCAAGGTTCTTTAATCTATCAAATATTTCACGTCGCATAGTCCAATCACGCTTAAGTAGAGCATTTCTGTCTTCAATTGTATGGTCACGGATAAACTTATACATAAAAGCAATTTCAGGGTCATAATCGTTTAAGACCTCTTTAGGCGAAGGATCTTTAGCGAAAAACACAGCTGCCCCGCCAGCAAATGGCTCGACATAAGTTCTGTGATGCGGAATATATGAAGCAATTCTGTGCGCAAAGAAACGCTTGCCACCATATGAGCCAAACGCCTGCCTTATGCCTTTGTATATTATCTCACCGTCTTCATTTATTTCTTTCTCTTGTAAGATATAGTTAGCCCTTGCTGTTTTAATTGCCTCGGTTATACTCATTGCTTTTTCTTTTGAAATTCCAAGTACACGCGGAACCCAAGCAGTTATGCTGGTTGTCTCGTCTATAAGATTGTCAGTAAGATTTAGGTTTTCAATCTCAACATCCAATACATCACCAACATTTGCTTTTATGGAAGTTGAAAATGTAGTTCCTATTTCATGGTATTTTTTGCCGTTGATTTTTTTAAGTGTGTCATCTGGAACTTCAAACTCATCATCAACTTCAAGTCCATAAAAGTATGTATATACTTGAGGTGTTTTGGTTTCTTTTAAGTCGGTAACTATTGCTCTTAGTACTGCTGAGTTATGGAATTTAGCCATGCCTGACGGTTTATTCTCAAGGTTATAAATAAAATTATGCGGTTTTGCTACATTACCTTCAGAGCCCTCAAGACATCTTAACCGCTCTGTCTGCTCACGAAGTTCTTTTGGGTTATTTGCCGGCTCATGCGGGACCATGTTAAGTTTAAGTTTCAGATCTGGAATGCTATCAGTCGACTGAGGGATATTAAGGGCTTTGAGGAATTTTAATCTTTCTATAAATGGAAGTTTATGTATATCCCCAGGCTTTACTGTTTCAGATTCAAAGAATACTATGTCATAAATATTTGCTATTAGATTTGAATCATCAGGCTCATCTGAGTTGTTTAAATAAGCAGCAACAGTTTCCCTAGGCATGTGCCTGTCATTTTCCCATTGCTCTATTTCAGCCAGGACAGCAAATCTTGTTACTTCTAATTTTTTGATTGCTTCTATTATGTAAGGGAATCTTGAAGTGTTATCAGTTCCATCTTCAGATAATATTTGAACTTTATCATAGTCACGGAATATTATATGGTTTGCGCCGTCAAATTTCTTTGATGAATATACAGGATAATCATCGCTTTTAAATACTTTTATAAATGCATCTATTGTCTGCGGCTCGTCCGGTTTATGCGCTTTTGCCGGTTTAAGAGCATAAAAGAATCTGAATAATTCAACTTTATCCTCTTTAGCCGACTGCTCCGCCTGTTGGGTAAAGATATCAGTTTGTTTAACTATATCATCTGGCAATGTCCAGCCGTTATATTTACTGCTCCATACCAGTTCCACTGGCTTAGGGTTTATAGCAGCTTCTTTTATCTCACCTTCTGGATTTATCCGCTCAGCTTTAAGTGCGTATATAGGTATTGCTTTTGTAAAAGGACCTTGGAAGTAATTTAGATGATGATGTATTCGTTTTGATAACTCTGCGTCTTTAAATTGCCTGCCAAATCTGAATTCAATTATTTTCTTTAAGTAATCAGGTATTTCTTCATTAGCCCACCAAAGTATATCTATATCGCCTTTTGTCTTTCCCCAGTTGGCAAGTCCACCGACAAGCCAGGCAAATACAGGGTGGATGTAAAATGTTTTTATTTGCGGCAGTATTTCTTCTAATGTTATCTCCCTGCCTAATTCAACACCAGAAGGATATACCGGTGCTAAATCGTTCTGTGATTTCATAAAAGGCAGTGTTTGTTTGTAGAGTTCATCATCAAGTTTATGTTTAATTCCTCTTTTGGTAAATTCTCCAAGAACAAGTGCATGAAGGTTTATGATGTCTTCGTTTGAGTATGACTTCTCGCCAAGATGAACCCTTCCACCTTCTGTTTTTAATTTCCATGCTTTGTGAAGTATAAGATCAACTGAAAGTAATTCCTGTTCATTTAACTCTGACGGATTCTTTTTGAATAAACTGCCAAAATCATTTAAATCCATTTTCTCTATTTCCATACTAATCCTCCTTATTTACCGCTATCCATGTGCAGCGGCAGTTTGGATGTAAAGGTAAAACACCGCTGGCTTCTTCAAGCGGAACTATCTTGCCTAATTTACTTCCGTCTGTCGCCTCTGACTCGGATATGCATTCATGGCATGCGTCATCGGCTAAAAGCCACCGGACATGTGTTATCCCTGATTGTTTTAATGCATCTAAATTGCCCTCATTGTAAGCAGTATTTGCCTCTGTCCTTGCTATGATTTCGGTCATAACATTTTGGGAAATAAAACGCGTGCTTGCTGAGCGGATTATATTTCCTTCTTCATCTAAGACAGGCTTTACGGTAATTGTCTGTGAGCCAACCCATTTATCTATTCGCTGCATTAGTTGCGGGATTGTCTCATTTGCTGAAATACCGGCTTTAAGCTCTTCCTGCAGTTTATCGAGCATTGCTTTTGATATATCGTCTGCTAGCATCTCTGATTTGAGTTTTAGTTTTTCGTTTAATGAATGGCTTAAATTTGCGTCTTCTATTCCGCTTGATTCAATACCTTTAAGAGCTGCTTCTATATAAAAGCTGTATATTGTTTTGGCTATATCATTTTTGTCTATATACTGCGCCAGTAGTTCAAGTTCATTTTCACGTTTTATAAATGGCAATTTTGATTTTATTAGAACTGCGATTTTGGTGTAGAGTTTCTTAAGTGCTGTTATGAATCTGTTTTCAATTGAAATTATTGTCTCTGGATGTTTAATATTCTTTTTTTGAAATGAAAATGATTTCTGGATTTCAGGCATTCTCGGCGCTATTATACTGCGGACTTCCTGCGGACTGAATACACCATTCTGGAGATATATATTAAAAACTTCCGCCTGTGCTTTTTCGTCTATGGAGCGTTTATTAAACTGAAAAGCCCAGTCAGTTATTCCAAATCCGTCCCTTATTATATGCTTTGTTATTTTTTCAGCGACACGCATCTGAAATGGAAGGATGGTTTCTTCGTAGAAGGTTTGTGTCTGGTGCTCGCCAGTACCTGCTCCTATATTTCCGGTCTCTATTATGGACACTTTGCTTGGCGGAACACCATAGACAGCAAGGATTTCGTTTCTAGTAAATTCCCTTAACTGCAGAAACTCCATATCTTTCTGGGTAGTGCTTATTTGTTTAAATTCAATATCGCCTTCAAGTACTAAATCTGAATGCGCCATATCAGGTGTTCTGGCTCGCTCTTTCATATATTCTCTGTTTCTTTCTACCTGCTCAGGTGTGGCATTCTTCATTATAAAAGCACCTCTAATTTTTGCGCCGTTTACAAAAAATGACCTATTATAGATTTGCGCGTATTTGTCAACGGTTACAGGTAAGATAAGTGAAGCAAGCGGGGATAGTCCATACATCGTTGAACCCTTTGTTCCTAATTTGAAATGTATTACTTCCTTTGATGTGAACTCAATATCTGATTGACTGTTTGAATATCTTGGCTTTTGTAAATAGCCAAGTATTGAGCCGTGCTCGTCTGCTTTTACATACATTGAGGTTGCGTCTAAATTCCATAACTCCCTTGGTTTATTGTCAGGGCCATAGACGACTTCAAGAAAAGCATTGCCAAAGACATATACATCGCGGGTTATATCGTCAAGTATTTCAAGGAATGTGTCATTAGGATTGCAGTTTGAGAAAAACTCCTGAAGTGTTTCTGCGTTCTTAATCTCAGCGCCAGTTCTCACCGGCACCAAAGTGTATCCTCTTGCAGTTACCGCCTTACAAATAACGCTTACTACCGCTCTAACCCATGATGTCTGTTCATACATCTGGTTAAAGACCTCAAAATCAATTTCTGGAACAGCAGGCGATGCTTTGCCTGAGATATATGACACCATCTGTTTTGAGGATTTTTCAATTTCATTTTTTATTAGAGTGCCAAACAGCGCTTTTATTATTTTTTCTTTCAAACCCATAACATAACTCCAAAATAGAATTTGCTAAAATATTTTTTATGAAAATATTTATTACCTTTGTAATGTGTATTTTTGTTTTCACTGCTTTCTCCCAGGCAAAAGGAAGAAGCGGGTATTATAAATCTTATAACAGATCCTACTCTACAAGTAAAAGCTATTATAAGAGCAATAAAACTAATGTAGATACGCACTATCGCTCTTATAAAGGAGCTAAAGCTATAGATGGCGATACTTTTAAATACAATGGGCAAAGATACAGACTTCGCTCTTATAATGCACCAGAAATAGGTCAACCAGGGGCTCAAAAAGCGACTAAAGAACTTCAAAAGAAAATTGACAGCGGGACAAAATATAAAGGTGTTGCAAAAGATAAATACGGAAGAATACTTGTAGAAGAAAAAAAGAAAAAGAAATAATATATATTTACTCCAAATCATCAGCATAAACAATCCTTGGCTCAACTCTCTGCGCCTGAACACCTTGTAATGCCATCCACAAAGCGTCTAACATATCGTCTTTGGCATAGGGAAAGTTAATTAACTCTTCTTCAATTTGTGATACCCATGCTCCAGCTTCATGTCTTGGCAGTCGTATTGCAGCGCTTTCAAATAAAGGTGCAAGACCTCTAAGTCGGGCATGTTTATCACCCTGCGTTGTTATACCCTTTAAGGGCAATAATCTTGTCTCAGGATCTGTTCTTAATGATTGAATAAAAGCCGCCTGAAATCCATTATCTTCAACAGTTATTAATTGCGGATGATGGCAGGTGTTTATCCTTTTCACCGTTTTTAATTGCTCGTCAAATGGGATTTGGCTTCTAAATGCGTCTATAACATATGCTGTGCCAGTTTTATCTATACCAATAACACAATATGCAAACCTTGAGTTCCGCTCTTTCTGACCTATGGCTAAATCTATACCGGCAAAGATTGTTAAATCATCAGGTCTTCTGTCATATCTGCCTGAATCAAGCCATGAGATTTTAAAATCTGAGCCCTCCTGACCTGAAGGGTCGTTTAGATACAGGCAGCTATAAGCTGATGTCCCAAGTTGAGCTTTTAAAATAGCAAGTTTTTGTACTGAAAATTTTTCAGGGAATAGGATGTGGTGATTATTTTGCTCGTCATACCACTCAGCCCTTAAATCAATTACTTTCCAGTGTGAAAAGCCAGGCTCATTTTTTATAAAGCCGGCTAAATCTTCGGTATGCCACCTTGTCATAACAACTATAATTTGACCATTGTCATCAAGACGGGGTAATAAATCACGCTGAAACCATGTTATTACCTTCTGACGCTGATGCGGCGTCTGCGTGTTTCTGTTAGAGCATGGATCGTCAACTATAATCAAATCAGGATGCTGGCTTACAACAGTTCCCAGAACAGAGGCAACCGCTATTGACGGCTCTTTTTTGATTTCAGTCCTTGGGATTTGAATTCTCTCTTCAGTCCAGGTATCAGCTGTAAGGTCCCAGTGTCCGTATCTTTCACGGAATATTTCATTTTGCATTAAATGTCCTTTGAGCTCACGCAAAAAGCCCTTTGCATTGTCTAAAACCTCATTGACTAAAAGTATTCTCATGTTATGGTTTTCGGTAAGTCTGAAAAGTGGATAACATATGGTGCATGCTGTTGTTTTTAGATGACCTACAGGCGCAAGCAGTAAAACAAATTTTTCACGCAGCAGTATATCAAACCATGAAAGATGTAATTCAGTTAACTGGTTATAACCGAGGACATCTTTGGCAAAGAAAAAAAGCTCTTCCAAACGCTCATGATGCGCTTTCATAACCCCCCTTTTAGCAGGACGAAAAAAATAGGTGTTTGTGCGAGTTTCGTACATAAAAAATTACATAATGCTGTTTCGTACGTGCAAAATATAAAAAATTCGTACTTTTTGTTCGATATAAAATTAAAGAGGGGGCTTGGCTGGTTATGCTCTAAAATTTTACGCAAAAATTTTTTTTGAGTTAAATTGTTTATTTTGCCTATGGGAAAATGATGACTTAATTGTCCATTATGTCTAGTGAATTTACGGTTGTTTGCTATCATTTTTAGCCTCATTTTGTGCTTCCTCTGTATTTTGAGCTAATTCGCATATTTGCTGGCTCTCACATTCTATTGGCTGAGTGCTCAGGCAAACTTGCTCTGGTTTTTGTTTCTCTAAGTATTTTTGCACTGTAATTCTTACTTCTTCTGATTTCTCTATGACTCTGTCGGGAACTGTGTTTTTGCCTGCCATTGCTCCAAATCGTGACTGAAGATCAAGTAATTCGCTTATTACAACCACTAAATCCCTTCCGCTCATCTCAGCCAGTTTGCTTTTAAGTTCTTTAAGCGAGCTAAACACTATATCCCAACTTTCACGAACAAGACGCTGACCTAATCTGCTGACAATAGGGTTTTTATTATCGGAATCCGGGATAAATTTTGAAGCGTTATCAAGCCAGTATTTTACAGTTGTCTTGCTTACTTTGAGCTCCCTTGCTATAGCGGCAAGTTTGGCGCCGTTTTCGTATTTAGTTATTGCCATCTTTATCATTTCATTTGGGTGTCTTGTAAGTTTACGCTTCATATTACTTCAAATCCTTTTTTTAGCTCGGCTCTCACTTTCTGCTGATATTTCCTCTGATACTCCCTGCGCCACTTCTTATAACATTTCTCATGGTATTTATGGTTAGGGAATATTCGCCTTAATCCGCTTTTACAGTACTCGCATACACTTAGTTTGTATCTTCTACTATTCATTTTAATCCTCCTTTTCTTTGTTGTCTATAAACGATTTAAATTGTTTATTAGTGTCAATAACCTCAATTCTGTCTATTAAGTGAATTCTGTAAACACCCGCCCTTAAATGCTCCCAGACCTCTGAGTGCGGCCAGACATCAAAAGCTTTTGCCCTTCTTTTTGACACGGCGCCTGATGTAACCTGTATGAATCTGACTTCTTCCGGTTTTTTGATTGCTATGATGTCAAAAGCATTAAATAAATCCCTTGCTCCAAATATAACACCTTTTCCGGGACGCCATACTGGTTTGCCAAAGCTTCTTTCAACCTCATAGCCGTTTCTTTTAAGCCAGTCGGCCACTTTCTTTTCGTGGTAGTTTCCTTTAGAACGATTACTCATAAATGCTCCGTGTAAGTAAATACTTGAGAAAATAATTATTTTTATTACTGAGTGATAATGACTGGCGGTACTTATGAGCATAGCCAGATCTGAGATGACGCAGACGCAGCAGACATATCCGCCTATTATAGGCGTTTCGCGCGGGCGCGTGACGCGCGCGCGTACGCGCGTAACGGGTATTTATGTATGAAGTGTCTGCTGTGTCTGCATTGCTTAAAAAATCCTTAAATTTTATATCTTTTTTCATATAATTGACTCCTGGTGGTGATTTGACTTCAAGCCAATGCCATAAAACCCTCTTTTCTGCTCACGACCAAATCTTGCACGCTTAAAGCCACGTTTATTTAACTCGTCTGAGAATCTTCTTTTACTCCCGACTATTTCATTATTTTTCTCAGCCCATAGCTTCCATGACTCAAAAAGTTCATCAGTTAAGCCGGAAATATTTTTTTCAATAATACACTCTTCTTCAAGCCATCTGCCTAAATAATCCTCTGACTCAAAATACTCTTCGGTAGCTGATACAACGCACTCTGGCGGTTTTAAACCAATTCTCTGCCACTCAAGACAGCCATCAACAGCCCAGCGCAATATTGCATCGCGTTCTTCTAAAAGTTTTTCCTGTAATGTTTTATCTCGCTGTTCGGGTGGTATTGTTACTGTAAATGGGATAAGATGCAGTCTTCTTTTCATCGCTTCATCTATATCCCTTATTGCCGGCTTATTATTACCCGCTATTATAATCTTAAACTGCGGTTTGTACTCAAAGAAGTCCTGACGCATAAAGCGGGCTGATATCTTGTCACCGCCTGTCAGCAGTTTTATTTTTGATTCAGCCCAGCGTCTGCCTCTTTCTATTTCTACTGATGTAACAAGTCTGGCGCCGCGAAGCCCGGCTAAGTCGGTTGGATGTTTTTCAGTCCTGTTTTCAAGGAAGGTATCAACAGGTGCGCTTGCCGCATAATCGCCAAGTATTGTGCTAATTGTATTTAAAAATACAGATTTGCCATTAGCACCAGTTCCGTAAAGGAAAAATAAAGCATGCTCGCTTGTAACACCTGTCAAAGCATAGCCAACTACCCTGGCTAAGTAGAGCTGTAACTCTCTGTCGTGATTTGTTATCTCGTCAAGGAATTTTTGCCATAGCGGTGCTGGGGTTTGAGGGGGGGCAAGGCTGGCATTTGTGATTTTTGTAAGATAACTTAAGCGATTGTGTATATTTATTTGTCCGGTTCTTAAGTCAACCTCGCCTGCTGGAGTATTAAGCACATACACATCGCGGTCCCATTGCTCAGTTGTAGAAGCATGTCTTCTATCTGCCCTTGCCAGTTTTTCAACAGCTGACACTGTTGATGCGCTTGCGATTTTTGAGCCAGATTTTGGGGTTGGGGCTCTGCAGGCTGCATTCCTGCAAACCTGTCTTGCTAAATCATATGCTTTAAGCGTGCTCTCTCGCTGCCACCGTCTGCCGTCCCAGTGTAACCACGAGCCCCAGTTAGCAACATACCGCCAGTTCTCAGAATGTTGTTTTGTAAATTCCAAAGCCAAAGCGTCTTCACTGAGTTCCGGCGGCAATGGCTCATCATCAGGCTGGTAACGTGATATACTGGACGCTATTTTCTCTAACTCCCTGTCCGATAAAGGTGGTCTGCATCTGCTTTGGTTTATTATTTTAAGCACGGCGAGTATTTCATCACGCTCTATCCCTCGCCTTCTAAGTGAGCCGGCTATGCTTGTAAGTTTGGCATTACGCTCGCCTTCAGGTATAATAACCCCTTCTTCCAATTTTGGCTCACTGGCTGGTTTAGATGTAATTTCTAAAAGACATTCAGGGAAACTTATGGGTGAGGTCTCCGGCTCAAGCCATTCATATTTTTTGCCATCTATTACTGAGCCGGGAGCAACCACATATCCGCCTTCCGCTTTTATGTCTATACCCGGAAGTATTCTTGTTTTTGAGTTTATAGTTTTTCCAGATGTGACATAATATAAATGTCTTCCACCTGAAGGCGTTAAAGATGTAAGTGTATTGGTGTCTATTGCTAATGTCTTTAGTGACTCAAAGCCGTTTGAGCCGTTTTTGACATCTATATCCACCACAGCTATACCAGTTCTACTGCCTGTGGCTATGCCGATATTTGCTGACGGTATTTCAGTCCACCATTTTTTTATTTGCTCCAAATCAAGCGTTGCGTCTTTAAATCCGTTTTTAGTAGCAGGAACTTTTTTATTTGGGACAAGTGGAAAAACATACCAGCCAAGTTCAGCATAGTTAAGCGCTAATTTCAGTAATTCCGATGACATATTTAAAATGGAATTTCAATGTCTTCATCATCATCAATAGGTTTTATTTTCTCGGCTATTGGCAGTTTTTTCGGCTCAGGATGTTTCTCGGTATACACTTCCTCGATATAATTTTTCTCACGGCTTACCTTCTGGCCGTCTATGATTTTCTCATAGGTTTTTATGCCGACTAAAGCCCTGAATCTTCTGCCCTGTAGTTCCGACTCGTCAAATTCAAACTCACCATCATAAGGCAGTCCCACAGCGTGAAGGAAGTGTACGGCTAAGCCATGTCCTGCTTTCCCAGGCGGAACCCAGACGACATTATGCCACACCTT
>ERZ795060.3315-NODE-3315-length-14930-cov-5.010420_pt1 | contig 14930 bp, 9 predicted proteins | sample MGYA00375144_ERZ795060 | MGnify/ENA primary metagenome ERZ795060 (study PRJEB30189, sample SAMN05720157) | activated sludge metagenome | isolation source: anaerobic digester from wastewater treatment plant | place: Japan | collected 2015-05-15 ... | reverse complement strand
GGGTGGTGTGCGAGGAAGCGGCTGCCGGTGATGCCCTGGCGGCGGCAGCGCAGCAGGTTATCCCCTCTTTCGGCATGGAGCTGGTCGGAATCTGGCGCCCTTCGCCCCAGGCTACGGATATGACCGCCGAGCTGACGGCCATCCGCGGCGCGGGCGCGCAGATCATTTACACTTACCTTTCCTCGGCAGCCGGGGTAACCTATGCCAAGCAGTGGGGCGAGCTGCAGATACCGGCGGCGTCGGTGGGCATTAACGTGGAATCCCAGGCCATGGGCTTCATGGAGGCCACCGACAACTACGGCGACTTTGAATGTTCGCTGAACACCTATGCTCTCGTGGAGATCACCGAGAAAACGGTGGACTGGTATAACCGCTTCACCGAAAGGGCGGGGGAGTTTCCCACTTATAACGCCGGCACTTACGATGCCATCAATATTTACCGGGAAGCCGTGGAGCGGGCCGGGACCCTGGAGACCGATGCCGTCATCGCCGAGCTGGAGCAAACGCGCCATACTTCGGCCGCCGGCGTCCAGGTTTTCGACGAGAATCACGACGTGATCTGGGGACCGGGATATGCGACCGCCGTGGGCACACAGTGGCAGAATGGCGAGCTTAAATGCGTCTGGCCTTACAACTGGGAAGGCATCACCTATCCCGGCACAGTCAGATACCAGATCCCGCCCTGGGTGGCCGAGGCGCTGCAATAGGGCTTTCGGGAATCCGGCTTATCACCTGTTCCCGGCCGTCCGCAGCCGGGAACAGCTTTTATATGGCAAAAATTCCGTATTAACCCCTGTTATTCGGGCATGCTAGTGCTGTATCGAGTAATCTCCTCTATCTACCCGCGCTCTAGATGGTTGCTAAAGGGTTTAAGTTTTTGCATCCCTGCCCGGGCTAATTCCCTCTCCCCTGGTGCAGATTCTGGCCCAACCCGGGTAGCGCGAAGAAAAAGAGTGATCACGCACCGAAAGTCGGGGCTGTCCCAAAAGTGGTTTAGCCAGGCTAAAGATTGCAACTTGCCGGGAAGATGTGGAGGGGGTGGAGACCCGCCTCTTGCGTATGTCATCCTGAGCGCAGCGAAGGATCTCCAAATCGGGCTGTTGCCATCAACAATGAGAGATCCTTCGGGCTTCGCCCTCAGGATGACAACAAAGAACTCGGGATGACATCAAGGGGCTGCCCTTTTGAGACAGCCCTGATTTTGGGGGATTTTCAATACCGGCAAATCCTGCAAATTCTATCACAACCTTTCGCCGGTTTGGAGGGGAACAACGTGGAACAAAAAAATGAAACCTGGAGTCAACCGCCGCAGCCTTACTGGATCGCCTCCACCGAATCCACCAGCTACCCTGCCCTGGACCAAGATGTCAAGGCTGACGTGGCCATAATCGGGGGCGGGCTGGTGGGCATTACGGCGGCTTACCTGCTGAAGCGGGAAAACCTGAGGGTGGTCGTTGTGGAAGCCGACCGCATTATCCAGGGGGCCACGGGGCATACCACGGCCAAAATCACTGCGCAGCATGCTCTCATCTACCACAAGCTGATTCAGCATCTGGGCATGGAAAAAGCCCGGCAGTATGCCGAAGCCAATGAATATGCCATTAATTTTTTGGAGGAACTGATCCGGGAAAAAGAAATTGACTGTGATTTTTCCAGGCAGGAAGCTTATGTCTATACCCAATCGGATCAATATATTCAACAAATCGAAGACGAGGTGAAAGCTGCTTCAAACCTGGGACTCAAAGCCGTCTACCTGGAAGAACTTCCCCTTCCCTTTGCGATTAAGGCGGCTGAACGCTTTGACGGCCAGGCCCAGTTTCATCCCCGCAAATACCTGCTGGCCCTGGCCAAAGATATTCCCGGCGACGGCAGCCATATCTTCGAGCAGACCAGGGCGGTAGATTTTCATGAAGGCCGGCCCTTTACCGTAATCACGGAAAAAGGGCATAAGGTTGTGGCAGACAGTGTTATTCTTGCTTCTCACTTTCCCGCTTACGGCGGCAACGGCTATTACTTTGCCCGCATGTACCCGGAAAGATCATACGCCCTGGCTATAATCGCTCAAGAAAAATACCCCGGGGGCATGTACATTACGGCAGAGGATCCCGGAAGGTCCTTAAGGTCTACCCCTTACCAGGACGGAGAGTTGATCATTGTGGGGGGCGAGCACCATAAAACCGGCCAGGGCCCGGCCACGGATACCCATTACCGCAACCTCTCCCAGTTTGCCCGGCAAACCTTCACGGTTACCGATATGCTCTACCGCTGGTCCACCCAGGATTATACCACCCTGGATGAGATTCCTTACGTGGGCAGGATCACGGCGAAAACTCCCAACGTCTACGTGGCCACCGGTTTCCGGAAATGGGGCATGACCAACGGCACCGCCGCCGCCATCCTGTTAAAAGACTTGATCGTCAAAGGGGAAAGCCCCTGGGCGCCCGTCTATGACCCCTCCCGCTTCGAGGCCGATCCCATGATCAAGAAGTTTATCACCACCAATGTAAATGTGGCCGGGCAAATGATTGGGGGCAAGTTGAAATCAGTGCCCAAAGATGTGGAACTGGCGCCGGGAGAAGCAAAGGTAGTCGACCATGACGGCAATAAAGTAGGCCTGTACAGGGATAACAAGGGCAAAGTGCATGCCGTGGATATTACCTGCACGCACATGGGCTGCGAGCTAACCTGGAACGCGGCGGAGCTGTCCTGGGACTGCCCCTGCCACGGCTCCCGCTTTACTTACGAAGGAAACATTATCGAAGGCCCCGCCCTGAAAACCCTCCGATCAGGTGGTGACAGGTTAAATCCCTAAATACGGGGGCTGTCCCGAAAGGGCAGCCCCTCCGTTTTTCGAATCAATCCAGGTGTGAATTCAGATCGCTTTTCTGCTGCAGCGCATGGTGCAGGGAAAATATAAATTATGTCGAATTTTAATAAATATCAGGAGGTTCCCCCTAAGCATCACTTTAACAACCAGGAGTTTGTTAATGAAAAATCGCTTGATGAACTTTCTGAGGATGTTGCCGATCATAAAGCAGTATTACGATTAGCAAAGATTGCGCTTGACGGGTCCCGGCCTGCAGAAGGAGGAGCAATGAAGAACGTTTTAAACTCACTTCCTTTTCCAGCTATTTATTGGTCGGCATTAGAACCCGGCCCGTGTCTAAACAAGCCTGCTTATGCAATTCTAAATAGCAATGACATTGTGGCCGCTTTCGTGGATAAATTAAAAGAGCAAGTGAATAAAGAAGCAGAAGAAAATGACACTTTTTTCACCTGCAAAATCATTACTATTAACGGCAGAGAATTATTAACCTCTCTATATAAAATTAACAAAAATGAATACCTGGCGCTGCTGCAGGATATTGAACAATATGGTGATGTTTGGAAAAACAGCCTGATCATCAAATCGATAATTCGTGAACATTATAATGTCCTCGACGATATCCATGACGCTGTTGTGGTAGCAGATAAGGATGGAGTAATTTTACATGCGAGCGAATCATTTAGCAGGTGGTCCGGTGTGGACGGCCAGGATATAATCGGGAAAAACGTTTACCAAATGGAGGCGGAGGGAGTATTCATTCCCTCTGCAACCGCCAGGGTTATTAAAGAAAAACGGAAAGTAACCATACTGCAAAGAAATAAATTTAACCGTGAACTGGTAGTAACCGCTGTACCTGTTTTTGGCAAGGATGGGGAGATCGACAAGATAGTAAGCTTTTCAAGGGACATTACGGATTTCTTGCAACTTAAGGATCAGTATGCCATCCTTGAGGGTAAAATTAAACGTTATCAGGCGGAAATAGATGAGTTAAAGAGTAAAAATCTTGATTTCCCCAATGTTATTGGCCGTAGCCAACCAATACAGGAGCTATTAAAACAGATTAATAAGGTAGCGTCTACAGATGCCAGTATTTTGCTGACGGGAGAAACAGGTGTTGGTAAAAGTATGTTTGCCAAGATCATCCATTCCCGCAGCAGCCGCAGTAAAGGACCCTTTATCGATATTAATTGCGGAGCCATACCGGAGAACCTGTTGGAATCCGAATTGTTTGGCTATGAAAGTGGGGCTTTTACCGGTGCCAAGAGCAAGGGTAAAATCGGTTTGATTGAATTGGCCCAGGATGGAACCCTTTTTTTGGATGAAATTGCCGAACTGCCATATAATCTTCAGGCAAAGCTTTTAAAGGTCTTGGAAGAAAAGACCTTTATAAGGCTGGGGGGAACAAATAAAATCAAAATAAACTTCAGGCTCATCTCGGCCACCAACCAAAATATAAAGGATATGATTAGTAAAAAACTATTTAGAGAAGACCTGTACTACCGGTTAAATGTAGTGAGTATGAATATTCCCCCCCTGAGAGAACGTAGAGACGACTTGTTTCCGATGATTATGCACTTTGTTGAAGCATTTAACAAGTTATACGACAAGGCCAAGTCACTGTCACCTTCAGTGCTTGACTTGCTGCTGGCCTATGATTGGCCGGGGAACGTGAGGGAACTGGAGAATGTCATTGAAAGATTAATTGTTACTACTGAAGGTGACTTGATTACGGAAGAGCAGCTACCCGCAAACATAAAGAATGGTAGCACTAGATTATTCAATACCGGAGGCACCTTAAGAGAAGTATTACAAAATACGGAAAAATATATGGTGGTTGAAGCTTACAATAGATATAAAACAACTGTAGCGGTGGCTAAAGCTCTGGGCATCAGCCAGCCCTCCGCTGCCAGGAAGATAAAAAAATACTGCACGCAACTATTCACAAATGTATAGTGTCTATTTAAAAATGAATAGTTTGCTCCTGTTATATGTATTAATGAGGCCCCTTAAAAGGGGTCTTTTTGTTGGGATATCTGCCTTAAGGTTTGGCATTGCATTTGCAATAATAATTGAGTAAAGCGTGATTTTTCTATAAAAAGGATAAGGGGTACTTGGTCAATCACCGGAAGGTGCTCCTCCTTGCTAATATACAGCCGGGTAGTTAGATTTTGCTGCAACTAGAGGTGATAATATAAAGCAGGATTTTCAGGACAGGGATTTCGTTCTAGGGAGGTGAGCATCGAATGACTGTATGCTCTACCTGAGTAAGCTTATAAAAACAACCAAATCAAAAAGAAAGGATGAAGTAAATGAGGGCTATTGATGCTGTTATAGTGTTATTATATATGGTTGCTATGCTTGTGATTGGATTCCTTGTGAAAGAGCGAACTAAATCGCTGGAAGGTTACATTCTGGGCGGCCGCAGGTTTACTACCTTTGTCCTTGCCGCAACTTTCATGGCTTCGCTGACCGGGGCGGGTATGACCGTTGGCAGCAGCGGCCAGGCGTACCAGGTAGGGGCGGCCATGATGTGGAACTATTTAGGTTATGCTATCGGTTTTATTGTCTTTGCCTTTGTAGCCAAGCGGGCCCGTGAAGTAGGTGGACGTTCTCTGGTTGAAGTAATATCAGGCCGCTATGGCAACGTGGCCAGGTTCTGTTCAGCAGTTGTAGCCATACTTTATACGGTTACTCTGGTTGGCTATAGTATCATGGCTATCGGCAGCATTCTCACTTACACAGGTATTAATATCACCAGAGAGACGGCTATTGTCATTGTCGCCGTGGTTACCATAATCTACACCGCCATGGGCGGCCTCTGGGCTGTGGCGATTACCGATGTGGCGCAATTTATTATCATGCTAATATCCATTGTTATTGTCGCGCCAATCGTAGCGATTAAGACGGCCGGAGGATATGGCGCGGTTACAGCCGCAGCGTCAGCAGCAGGTATCGAGATGTGGAACCCAATTCCGGGAGTTCCTTTTTCACTGGCCCTGACCTGGTTCCTTTTAGTTTTTCTGGCCACCCCGGGAGATCCGACGGTGCCCCAGCGCATGCTGGCGGGAAAAGATGATAAACAGACCAGGGACGGCATGATTTGGGCTGGTATTTTTGCTTTGGTATATGGGGTTGCCCTGTTGATTACCGGAGTAGCGGGCAGAGCAATTTTCCCGGATCTGGTTGCTGAGTATGGAACGGCTGAAGCCATATTACCTGTAGTATTTATGAAAGTATTCCCGCCGGTTTTATCAGGCTTGGCCATATCCGGTTTGCTGGCTGCGATTATGTCTACCATTGACTCCATGCTTCTGGTGGCCGCTATTGGCGTCGCCTATGACATTGGAAAAATATTTTTCCCCAATGCAAGTGATAAAAGTTACACCAATGCCGTTAAGTATTCCGTGGTTGTCCTCGGTTTAGTGGCCATGGTTATCGCCATGTATATCGAAGCAGTATTCGGCGCCATGCTTTTTGTATTTTCACTTACCGGTGCCGCGCTGGTTATCCCGTTTATGGCCACTTTGTACTGGAAACCCTCAACCTCCTGGGGGATCACGGCGGGGATTATATTCGGCGCGATCGTATCCCTTGGGCAGTTTTTCAGCGGAGTCTATCTCATTGGCGGGGATCCGGTCTATGCAGGCATGATTGCCTCCGCGTTAGGGATCATTATCGGCACCGCTGTTCAAAGAATGATGAGAAGGGAAGCAAGTGCTGCTTAGCGGGTGTTGCTTCATTAATGTGCTCAGTTGATTAGACTGGTGCAGGAAGAAGATTAGAGCAAAAGCTTTGGTTTAGGGTATCCATGGGGGCTTGGAAAGGTTTACTTTTCAGGCAGGGGCTGCGCCGGCGGAAGAGGGCTGCAGCGGCAGGGCTTCCGCCGGCGGTAGAAACTATAACTATTGGGGGAGTGTTTATCGGATAAGCTGTTGCGATGGATTAATAAAAAAAACCAGGTAGAAATAGGAGGCATAAAGATGGCAAACCAGATCCTGGATAATCTTAAAAAAGCGGTACTTGAATGTGATGCCCAGGGTGCATCAAGCTGGGCGGCCAAAGCCGTAGAAGAAAAAGTGGATTTGCTCAAGGCTCTTGATGCGCTGACAGACGCGATCAGGGAAGTGGGAGATGGTTTTGGCAAGGGGGAAATATTCCTGCCTGAACTGGTAGGAGCGGCGGAAGCCATGCAAAGTGCCACCTCCATTATTGAAGAAGAGTTGAAAAAAACCGGGGCTAAGCGGGAAAGCCTGGGCACCATTGTCGCCGGGACTGTTTTTGGCGATATTCATAATATCGGTAAAAGCATGGTTTGTACTTTGCTTGTTGCCGCAGGTTTTGAAGTAATAGACCTTGGTGTTAATGTGGAGACGGAAAGATTTATTCAGGCGGTCAAGGATTACAAGGCGGATGTTTTAGCGATGTCTGCCCTGTTGACCATGTATACTGCGGAGCAGAAAAAGGTGATTGACCGGCTGAAGGAAGAGGGCATCAGGGACAAGGTGAAGGTTATCGTTGGCGGCGGTGCGATAAACGAGGAATTTGCCAGAATGGTAGGGGCGGATGGCTATGCCCCGACAGCGCCCGAAGGGGTAGCATTAACAAAAAAACTGCTCGGCCTGCCAGATTAGCGAGATGGTTATGGTTAAATCCAAACCCGACGCTGTATAGAGACACCACCTAAATAACCACAGTGCTCTTAATATTAAAATGTTTACAACAACTCAAAAAAGGAGAGAAGCAGCATGGGTTACAGAGACAATGAATATGGCAAATTAAGGAAGGTATTGTTGTGCAAGCCCACCTACTTTGAATGGGAGCCCATTAACGAGTTGGCCAAGCGTAATCTTGCCCAAAGCAAATTTGACCGCAAGGTTGCCCTGGAGGAACATGAAGAGCTGGCCGACGCTTTAAGATCCGCCGGGGTAGAGGTTTACTATATAGAGCCCAGTGAGCCGCATCATTATATGGTTTATGCCCGGGACTTTGCCAAAAATTTGGACGACGGGGTTTATCTTGGCCGTTTCCGCATGCCCGTAAGAATGGGCGAAGAAAACCATTATGAAAGGTATTTAAAAGCACAAGGGTTTCCGGTGATTGGCCAGGTAAATTGCGGCTCTCTGGAAGGCGGCGATATCTGTTTTATCGATCCGCATAACATTGCAGTAGGCGTCGGTGCCAGGAGTTCCCTGGAAGGCGTTGCTTCGATGCGTGAATTTTTAAAGCCGCAGGGAATTAACGTTTTCCCCGTAGATTTTGAGTACAGGTTTTTGCACCTTGATGCCCTGTTTGTGATTGTAGGGGAAAGGACCGCCCTTATCTGCAAGGAAGCCCTTGAGGACAAATTCATTAAGATGCTGGAAGAGAGGAAATTTGAGTTAATCGATGTTTCCCCAGATGATGCCATGGAGTTAAGGTGCAATGTCCTCTCGCTGGGCGATGGCAAGGTATTGTCTTACAAGCAGAACGTGGAGGTAAATAAAAAGCTGCGGGCGCTTGGTTTTGAAGTGTTGGAACCCAGTTTGAAAATGTTTGTAAGCGGCGGCGGAGCGCCACGTTGCCTGACCTTCCCGCTTGAAAGAGATGCCGTGTAAATTATTGGCTTTGTATACCCGCCTCTTCTTGGGGCGGGTATACAATTAACCTGGTGTATACGAATGCTGTAGAAAATGAACTGTGCCAGGAAACACAGTTGAGGCTTGATTACATCACTATTTTTGGGGGAGTGTTAACAGCATAAACAGTCAAGGGGTATTAGTTAACGTATAACCAGGTAGAAATAGGAGGCATAAAGATGGCAAACCAGATCCTGGATAATCTTAAAAAAGCGGTACTTGAATGTGATGCCCAGGGTGCATCAAGCTGGGCGGCCAAAGCCGTAGAAGAAAAAGTGGATTTGCTCAAGGCTCTTGATGCGCTGACAGACGCGATCAGGGAAGTGGGAGATGGTTTTGGCAAGGGGGAAATATTCCTGCCTGAACTGGTAGGAGCGGCGGAAGCCATGCAAAGTGCCACCTCCATTATTGAAGAAGAGTTGAAAAAAACCGGGGCTAAGCGGGAAAGCCTGGGCACCATTGTCGCCGGGACTGTTTTTGGCGATATTCATAATATCGGTAAAAGCATGGTTTGTACTTTGCTTGTTGCCGCAGGTTTTGAAGTAATAGACCTTGGTGTTAATGTGGAGACGGAAAGATTTATTCAGGCGGTCAAGGATTACAAGGCGGATGTTTTAGCGATGTCTGCCCTGTTGACCATGTATACTGCGGAGCAGAAAAAGGTGATTGACCGGCTGAAGGAAGAGGGCATCAGGGACAAGGTGAAGGTTATCGTTGGCGGCGGTGCGATAAACGAGGAATTTGCCAGAATGGTAGGGGCGGATGGCTATGCCCCGACAGCGCCCGAAGGGGTAGCATTAACAAAAAAACTGCTCGGTAAATAATCAGCAAAGGGGTGAAAGGGAAATGATCAAAGGTTTTACTCGCAATTACAAGCCTTTGGAGATAGCCACAGAGGGGCAGTTGGAAGCGATCCACCGGGGTGCCCTGACAGTTCTGGAGACCACGGGGATTAGAGTAGAGCATGATCGGGCCTTAAAAATGTTTAAAGATAGCGGCTGCCTGGTTGATTTTGTCACGAAAAGGGTAAGAATACCGGCCTGGCTGGTCGAAGAATGTTTACGGCGCTGCCCCAGCAATGTGAAGTTGCGGGCCCGGGATCCGAATTGTGACTTGATGGTTGGCGGAGACACCTTTTACTTCCTGCAGGGCATGGGCATGCGCTACCTTGATTTGGATTCATGGGAAACCCGCCCGGCTACGGTGAAAGAGCACCGGGAGGCCATGATCATCGGTGATGCGCTGGAAAATATGCATATGGCCGGAGCCTATGAATTTTATACCGATAGGGCAGGCATCCCCCCATGCATGGTCTACCTGGAAAACCTCGCCAGCGGGTTAAGGTATTGCGGTAAAGCGGAGCATTTTGGATATGAGGATGGCTGTGAAAAATTTGCCATTAAGGCGGCGCAGGAGCTCGGTATAAATTTGCTTGGGGAAGTAGGCAGTGCCGCTCCGCTGACATTTTATGCCGGTGTGGTTGAAGCCACTTATGCCTATGCGGAAGCAGGATTTCCGGTAAACCCATGCATTTGCCCCACTGCCGGGGCGGAATCGCCTGTAACTATGGCTGGCTCGATTGTCTTGTTGATTGCCCAGATGATGGCCTCTGTAGTAATGGCCCAACTAATTAAACCTGGGGTCGGCGTGATTATTGAGCATGGGATCAAGCCGATGGATATGCAAACCGGCCACCCCTATTTTACCGATGTGTCGAAGTCACTGACCACAGCAATAACCAATCAGCTTTTGCGTCGGTATAAGATTCCCTCTAAGTCAACTTCGGGTTTTACCAGCATTTCCAAGAAGATCGATTTTCAATGTGGTTATGAAAAATCGATGGGTGCGCTTATTTCTGCCCTTTCCGGAGGACATATCCAGATATTCCAGGGCGGTTCAGCTTCCGAACTGGTCTACAATACTGTGCTGGCCATCATGGATGACGATGTAGCCGGCTGGATCGGGCGTTTCCTGGAAGGTGTTACCGTGAATGATGAGACTCTGGCGGTTGATGTGATTAATGAAGTGGGACCGATACCCGGGCATTTCCTTAATACCGCGCATACCAGAAAATGGTGGAAAGCGGAGCATTATGCCACCAGGGTGGCTGACCGGGAAGTGTACCCAGTATGGGTCAAATCCGGTAAAAAGGATGCTTTAGATCATGCCAGGGAAAGAATGAGTGAAATACTGGCTACCCACAAGCCGGTACCCCTTACTCCCGCTCAAGAACGCATTGTCGAGCGGATGTTGGAAGAGGCCAGGGATTACTACCGGAAGAAAGGTCTCATCTCCGACCAGGAATGGGCCGTCTACATGGAAGCCCTGGAGGCTGATTCCTAGCCAAAGTAAAATATCATTACATTATTAGCAAAGGAGCAGAAAAATGAGGGGCTTTACGCGCAGGTATAAACCTTTAGAAATAGTAAGCACGGAGGATTTGGAACTGTTCCACCGCAGTGCGCTGGAAGTGCTTGAAACTACCGGGGTCAGGGTGGAACACGACGGCGCCCTGAAGCTCTTTGCGGCTAGCGGCTGCGATGTTAATTTTGCAGAGAAGCTGGTCAAGATACCGGTATACATTATTGAGGAAGCGCTCCGGAAATGCCCGAGCAGCTTTAAAATTAAAGCAAGGAATCCCAAGCACGATTTGCTGGTGGGCGGCGATACCATCTATTTTATGCAGGGCATGGGGATGAGACACCTGGACCTGGACACCTGGGAAACCCGGCCGGCTACGGTGAAAGAGCACCGGGAGGCCATGATTGTCGCTGATGCCCTGGATAACCTGCACCTGGTTGACCCGATCTTTATTTACATGGACCGGGTGGGGATTCCTCCCTGCATGGTGATGCTGGAAAACCTCGCCAGCGGGTTCAGGTATTCAAGCAAGGCCGAGCATTTTGGCTACCAGCAGGATTGCGAAATTTTTGCCATTAAAATGGCCAAGGAACTGGGCGTTAACCTGAATATCGAAGTGGATACTGCCGCCCCTCTTACTTTTTACCAGGGTTCCGTTGAAGCCACGTTCCGCTATGTGGAGGCAGGCTTCCCGGTTGAGCCCTGCATTGGTATAACCGCCGGGGCTGAGGGGCCAGCTACCCTTTCTGGTTCATTAGTCCTGGGCCTGGCTCAAGTGCTGGCTTTTGTGGCCATGGTGCAGCTTAAAAAACCGGGCAGTGCCATCTCGGTTCAGCACGCCCTTAAACCCATGGACATGCAGCGAGGCACACCCAACTACGGTTTGCCGGGATTTGCCCTGACCACGGTGGTCATGAATCAGCTTCTGCGGCGCTATCGCATCCCCTCGTGCACCGTGCTGGGATTTACCAGCACCTCTAAAAAAATCGACTTTCAGTGCGGATACGAAAAGTCGATGGGTGCTCTAATTTCGGCCCTTACCGGGGGCAACCTGCAGATCTTCCATGGCGGATCGGGGTCCGAGTTGATTTATAACCCGGAGCTATCCATTTTAGATGATGATGTAGCCGGTTGGATTGGCCGCTTCCTTGAAGGGGTGGCAGTCAATGACGAGACCCTGGCGGTTGATGTGATTAATGAAGTGGGACCGATACCCGGCCATTTCCTTAATACCGCGCATACCAGAAAATGGTGGAGAGCGGAACATTATGCCACCAGGGTGGCTGACCGGGAAGTGTACCCGGTATGGGTCAAATCCGGTAAAAAGGATGCTTTAGATCATGCCAGGGAAAGAATGAGAGAAATCCTGGCTACCCACAAGCCGGAGCCTTTATCTGATTCCCAGGAACGGGCCATTCGGAACATCCTGGACGAAGCCAGGAATTATTACCGGGAGAAAGGCCTGATCTCCGACCAGGAATGGGCGGTGTACATGGAAACCCTGGATTCGGCTGATTGAGGCATGAATACAGGATCATAATTGTATTGACCGGGGACTGGCAAAGTAAAGGGTACAACTGGCTTAAAGAAACCAGTTTAACGTTTGCCAGTCCCTTTGTTTTACCAAACCTTTCTGAACATATCCTGTTTATACCAGCGCTGAAGTAAAATACCAATCGGTGGACAGCGGAGCCGGGGCCATCATCTGGTAAGCTATATTAGCAAAAAAAATTGATCATGAAGGATTTTGTAATGGAATGTCGAATAATGTTAAGGCTTTTAACCGTCTGAAGTAGCAAAGTTGGCCAACCATTGCTACGATTTTGATTACCTTGCTGCACTTATGCCGCCGCTGGGGCGAAAAACCAAAAATACAACTTCAAAAGGAGTATTTGACATGACAAAAAAAATAATTCAATCTGATCGACTAGTCAAGTCTTTAGGACCGTTTTCCCAGGGAGTTGCATGGTCTGGAAACAAAGAAGAGCTTATCTTTATATCAGGCACGACGGCCCGAAATGAAAAAGGAGAGATTGTAGGAAAAGGAGATATAAAGGCGCAGACGGTTCAAGTGCTGGAAAACATAAAAGCAGTGTTGGAAGCAGCAGGGGCAACGATGGATGACGTGCTTAAAGTTAATGTTTACGTTAAAGATATGGACCATTTAGCAGAAATAAACGAAGTAAGAAGCCGTTACTGGAAAGGTAATTATCCGGCCAGCGCGTTAATTGCAGTGAAAGGATTCGTAAATGAAGATATCCTCATTGAAATAGAAGCGATCGCCGCCAGGCAAGTCTAGATGCCTTGCAAAAATAGTACTTTATAAATAATGGGGTCGATTGAAGATGAAGATGCAGTCGGCCCCGTTAAATTTTTTTTGCGCCTAAAAGAAATGAGTTTTAACGGGCTTTTATTAATCGAACGCTCCGAAAGCGGTGGAAAAGAAGTTTGGCCTGCAGGAAGCCGATGTAGTATTTTATGTGTATATGGGCCAACCGTCCTCAAGTTGCTGCGCTCAGGCGGCGGCAGGTTTAACCCTTAAGTGCTGCAAAATGATGGCGCAGGGTAGGCAAGGCAGTAAGGTAGTAAGGATCTTAGCCAGGCAGATCGCGGCGGCCCGGGGCCGGTCCCCGGTGGCGGTGCCAGGTTCCGGTCAGCGAGTGGGGTACCTCAAGGCCGTGCTTTTCCATGAGGCTGCCGTCGGACATGACTGCGTCAGGGCTGCCGTCGGCCTGGAAGCGGCCTCCTTCCAGCAGCACCACCCGGGTGCAAACCTCCAGGATAAATTCCAGGTCATGCGAGGCGATGAGCATGGCCTTCTCCGGCATGGCGGCAAGCAGATTGATCAGGCGGCGGCGGTAGCGCAGATCCAGGTCGGAGGTCGGCTCATCGAGAATAAGCAGGCGGGGCTCCATGGCCAGGACACCGGCCAGGGCCACCAGGCGTTGTTCGCCGCCGGAGAGGCGGTGCGGCGGCCGCTCCAGCAGGCCTTCAATGCCGGTGATGCGGGCCGCCTCCTCCACGCGCCGCGCCACTTCTTCTTGCGGCAGGCCCATATTTTGCGGGCCGAAAGCAATGTCTTCGCGTACCGAAGGGCAGATCAGCTGGTCGGCGGTGTGCTGAAAGACCATGCCCACTTCCGGGTAAAATTGGCCCGGCACCACCGGTTGACCGGCTATTTGCAGCTCCCCCGCCAGGGGCTTGATGATGCCGCAGGCCAGCAGAAAGAAGGTTGTCTTGCCGGCTCCGTTCGGCCCAATCAGGCCGACCCTTTCGCCGGCGGCCAGGTCAAAATTCACCTTATCCAGGACATGGCCCCGGCCGGGATAGGCGAAGGTTAAGCCGCGGGCGCTAAAGATTGAAGACAATATCCGTTTCCCCTTTTTGTCGTTCTTCGCTTAATTATAGCACACCGGGCAAAGGCAAAATGCCAGGACCAGGGCAGGCGCCACTACAGCACCAGCACCTGCACCAGGATTACGGACGCCGCCAGGGCCAGGGCGCCGGCCAGGGCCAGGCGATCGCGCCGGCAGGGCGCAGTTGCGGATACCGCTACCGCCACGCGGCCGTAGCCGCGCAGGGTCATGGCCTGGAAAACCCTTTCCGACTGGTCGTAGCTGCGCACCAGCAGCGTGCCGACCATATAGGCCAGCGTCTTGAGCGACAGCAGCGACCGGCCTTTAAACCCGCGCAGGGTGGCGGCGGTGCCCGTGCGCTTTAAGTCTCCGGCCAGTTGAAAAATGTAGCGGTAGGTAAAGAGCACCATTTCCACCAGCAGGGACGGTACCCCCAGGGAGCGCATCGCCCCGGCCAGCCCGGTAAGCGGAGTAGTGGCAAACAGGGAAACCGCCAGGGTAAGGATGCTGATAAACTTGGCCGCAATGAGCAGCAGGGCCAGGCTCCCTTCCAGTTTCAGCGCCAGCGGGCCGACCCGGGCGAGTACAGTTTGCCCGGACCCGAAGGGCAGCACCATTGCCGGCACCAGCAGAAAAACTGACGGCAGGCGCAGGCGGGCGAACAGGTAAGCCGGAGGCAGGGCAGTGAGGTAGTAAACGAAGGCGCTTGCCGCCAGGATCAGCGGCAGGAGGCGCAGATCGCGAACAAAGGAAAAGCTAAAGATCAGGGCG
>ERZ795060.3308-NODE-3308-length-14977-cov-6.536925_pt1 | contig 14977 bp, 9 predicted proteins | sample MGYA00375144_ERZ795060 | MGnify/ENA primary metagenome ERZ795060 (study PRJEB30189, sample SAMN05720157) | activated sludge metagenome | isolation source: anaerobic digester from wastewater treatment plant | place: Japan | collected 2015-05-15 ... | reverse complement strand
TGCGTCAAGCACATCGCCACTCGCGTGAGGCAGCCGGCGGTGTTGTAGATATCGGACACAGCAGCAAAGCCGCGGGCATAGAGCAGCGTGAACTCTGCCAGCCACAGGAAGTCCTGTACTAGCCGCGCTTTCAGTTTGGGCGGGTAAACAGCCACCTGCTCTTTCAATCGTGCGACTCGCCCGTGGGGATCATGCAGGGGCACGCAGGCGTGAACCTCGGCCAGGTAGATCACGCTCGGAAAGCCATAGGGCGGCTGCTGAAGATAGTCGAACTGGACGACGCCCTCGCTGGCCTCGCGGATGGTTCGCTCCACCTGATCGAGGTTGCGGTAGAGCAGGTCGACCTTGGTGATCTCGGTACGGATCCAGGCGCCCCCGTTCACCCAGGGGCCCCATTCATAGAAGTCGGTGACGACCGGCGTGCCTCGGGTGGAGAGCGCGGCGGCGACGCGGCGGATATCGGCGACCGGAAACGGGCGCTCCTCCTGGTAACAGAGGCCCACATCGAGATCGGAATCCGCGTGTTGCATCCCCCGGGCGTAGGATCCGCCCAGCACCACTGCCTCAACACCCGGAATCTGGCTTACCTGCGCGGCCACCTGCCGGAGAAGCTGGCGTTTTGGTTCCGGTAGAGAATCAAGAGCGAGCAAGGTGTTCCCTTCAATTGCCTGGCCGGCAACAGCGCCGCTTCGCTGCCGGCCTGCCCTGGCGTCAGGCTAGCACCCACCCCTCACTTCCTATCGGGGGTGCTGGCAATCAACTTCAGGAGCTCTTGGCCAAGTCTCTCGCCAGGGTTGACCGGTCGCAGTTGCTCCGCCAGTTTCAGGAGTGTCTCACGCCTCATTCCTGGATACCGTCTCGTCGCCGTAGTAGATCGCCGCTTCGGTTTCGTCTGTTATCCAGCGCAGGACGAAGCGCCGGTAATGGTATGTTTTCGCTTTCAGGCCCGAGGGAAGGTGCCCTCCTGGGCGGGGATCCTATTGATCGGCGAAGAAGGCCAGTGTTTCCTGAACCCTCATTTCTTCTATCCCCTGGTCGCTACGGATGAAGGAAGCTGCAGCCGGGATTCCTGCGGTATCATAGGTGCTACGGCCCCGCTCCCTTGGGGAGCGGGGCCGCGAGAGTGCGTGCTACTTCACGACCAGGTTGACGATGCGGCCGGGGACGACGATCTCCTTCACCAGGATCTTGTCCTCCAGCAGCCGCTTGACGCGCTCGTGGTCCTTGGCCATAGCGAGCACGGTCTCTTTATCTGCGTCCGCGGGTACCTCCACCTGGGCGCGCACCTTGCCGTTCACCTGCACCGGCAGGACGATCATCTGCTCCTGAGTGAGCGCCTCGTCGTAGGCCGGCCACGGCTCGTAGGCGAGCGTCTCGGGATGGCCCAGCGCCTCCCACAGCTCCTCGGCGATGTGCGGCGCGTAGGGCGCCAGCAGGAGCACAAACGGCTCCAGAATGGCACGCGGGCGCGCCGGGGCCTTGGTCACCTCGTTCACGAACGTCATCATCGCCGCGATGGCGGTGTTGAAGTTCATGCTCTCGGTGTCCTCGGTCACCTTCTTGATCGTGCGGTGCAGCAGGCGCGTCAGGTCATCGGACGCCGGATCGTCGGTGACGGTGAGGTTGCCCTCCTCGTCGAAGAAGAGGCGCCACACACGGTGCAGGAAGCGCGAAACGCCCGAAACCGTCTTGGTGTTCCACGGCTTCACCGCCTCCAGGGGGCCCAGGAACATCTCGTAGAGGCGCAGGGCATCGGCGCCGTGCTCGCGGACTACGTCGTCCGGGTTGACCACGTTGCCGCGCGACTTGCTCATCTTCTCGGTGAGCTCTTCCAGCTCCAGCTCGGGATACTCCGGGTGATACGGCTTCTCATCGCGCCAGACAACATCGGCCAGTGGCACGTAGACGGCGTTCGCGAGGGCGCCAGTCTCCTTCACGTAGGCGCTCTCGCCCTCGATGCGCACCTCCTTGTAGGAGTAAGCCTGGCCGTCCGCGGTGTAGTAGCGGTAGGAGAAGCCCAGGATCATCCCCTGGTTCACCAGGCGCATGAACGGCTCGGGCGTGGAAACCAGTCCGGCATCGTAGAGCACCTTGTGCCAGAAGCGTGCGTAGAGCAGGTGAAGCACGGCGTGCTCGGCCCCGCCCACGTAGAGGTCCACCGGCATCCAGTACTTCTCCTTCGCCGGATCCCAGGCGGCCTGGTCGTTCTTGGGATCCAGGTAGCGGAGGTAGTACCAGCACGAGCCGGCCCATTGGGGCATGGTGTTCGTCTCGCGCCGGGCAGGCTGGCCGGTCTCCGGGTCGGTTGTGTTCACCCACTCCTGGATCGTGGCCAGGGGCGACTCGCCGGTGCCGGATGGTTGGTAGCTCTCCACCTCGGGCAGCGTAATCGGGAGCTGCTCCTCAGGCAGCGCCACTGGGGTGCCGTCCTCGCGGAAGACGATGGGGAACGGCTCGCCCCAATAGCGCTGGCGCGAGAAGAGCCAGTCACGCAGGCGGTAGTTGATCGCCCTCTTGCCGATGCCCTTGGCCTCCAGCCACTCGGTGATCTTCTCTTTCGCCTCGGGGGTCTCGAGGCCGTTCAGGCTCACCTCGTCGTTGGCGGAGTTGACGCCGACGCCATTGGCGGTGTAGGCGGCCTCTTCCACATTGCCACCGGCGACCACCTCCACGATCGGCAGCCCATACTTGCGCGCGAACTCCCAGTCGCGGTCGTCATGCGCCGGTACCGCCATGATCGCGCCGGTGCCGTAGGAGATCAGCACGTAGTCGGCGATCCAGATCGGGATGGGCTTGCCGTTCACCGGGTTGATCGCGTAGCCGCCCGTGAAGACGCCGGTCTTCTCCTTCGCCAGCTCGGTGCGGTCCATATCGCTCTTGCGCGCGGCCGCTTCCTGATACGTCTGCACCGCCTGCCGCTGCTCGGGTGTGGTGACCACGTCCACCAGCGGATGTTCGGGCGCCAGCACCATGTAGGTGGCGCCAAACAGCGTATCCGGGCGGGTGGTGAAGACACGGATGTTGGCGTTGTGCCCCTGCACCGGGAACTCCACCTCCGCGCCGATGGAGCGGCCGATCCAGTTGCGCTGCATCTCCTTGATGCTCTCCGGCCACTCCACCAGGTCCAGATCCTCCAGCAGGCGGTCGGCATAGGCGGTGATCTTGAGCATCCACTGGCGCATCGGCTTGCGGATGACGGGGTGTCCGCCGCGCTCGCTGCGCCCGTCGATCACCTCTTCGTTGGCCAGCACCGTGCCCAGAGCCGGGCACCAGTTCACGGGCACCTCCGCCACGTAGGCCAGCCCGCGCTTATACAGTTGCAGGAAGATCCACTGCGTCCACTTGTAGTAGCCCGGGTCGGTGGTGTTCACCTCGCGGTCCCAGTCGTAGGAGAAGCCCAGCGACTTGATCTGCCGCTTGAACGTCTCGATGTTCTTCCGGGTGGTGATTGCGGGGTGTGTGCCCGTATCGATGGCGTACTGCTCGGCGGGCAGGCCAAATGCATCCCAGCCCATCGGGTGCAGAACGTTGAACCCCCTCATCCGCTTGTAGCGCGCCAGGATATCCGTGGCCGTATACCCCTCGGGATGGCCGACGTGCAGGCCGGCGCCAGAGGGGTAGGGGAACATATCCAGGATGTAGTACTTCGGCTTCGGGTCAAAATCCACAGCCCGGAACGTCTTATGCTCTTCCCAATAGCGCTGCCACTTGGGTTCGATCTCTGATGGTTTGTACTCTCTGGGCATTAGGGCTACTCCTTGGCGAGGCGTCCCGCCTGATACTCTGTGATCATCCACTCAACAAACTGCCGGGTCTCACGCGCTCGTTCATCACGCGACTGGAAGCACGACGGCTCGCCTGCGCCATCGCGGAGGCGCACCGCCTCCTCAATCAGCCGGTGCCAGCGCGAGGGCAGGCTCGCCAGCGCATGCTCTGCGCCCGCGCGCTTCGAGACAATGGCGCCCTGGGCCAGCGTGGCGTGGATCCGGCATAGCGTCAACACCGCGAACTGTACGTCGGCATCTCGCGCGAAGGCGGAGCGTCTGCCGACTTCCCGCGGCCAGACGACGGTGAGGTTGTGCCCCATGGCTCGCTCGACGCCATCCCAACTCGCATCGAACGGCAGTGCCCGCGGGGGAGGCCCGGCCACGGTGATGCCGCGGTGTTTGACTGCCCACCAGGTGACGGCGTTCGCGTCCCAATGGCCACTGGCCCAAAACGCTCCGGCGTCGCAATAGGGGTAGGGGGGCAACTCGGGGTTGCTTTTCCCCAGCTCCGCCAGCGGGAGGTAGATCCCATCCAGCCGGGTGGCAAGCGGGTGATCCCGCCGCAAACGGCGATGCATCGCCCGCATCCGCTTCACCTCATCCGCGTCTGGCCGGCGCTCCAGCACCGTCACGAAATCGATATCGCTCCTGCCGGGCTCATAGCCCCCGAGCGCGAGCGACCCGTAGAGATAGATGCCGTGAACGCTGCCTGGCAACGCCTTGTGGAGCAAGACGGCGTAGGCCCGCATCAAGGCATCGACATCCTCCGGCAGGGGTGCATCATGCCAATCTCGCTGCCACATGGGCTCACTCTCAGAAGGCTTCTGCTCTCTCGGCATGATGCAACTCTTCAATCAAAGGTTCAAGCAAATGACATCCAATGGCTTCCAGCCATGCCGCACCCACAGTGTACCCGGGCGCGCGCTCTCTGTCAAGCGCACCGCCATAAGGAGAAGGCCGCCCTCACGCACGGAGCTCGAAGCTCCGCGCTGCTTTCCGGCAAAGCCCCTCGGGGCTTCTCCTCCCAGCCGCCGCCGTTTTGAGACATCTGGGAGTATCCCCAACCCAGCCCGGCAGGGCTTCGCTCGCAAGCAGCGCGGTGATTTATCGCCGCCCGCCAGGTTGCGCGCTGCTTCCGAGGCTTCGGATTCCTTATGTCGGAATCTCAGCGATGGCGGTCCGGCCCGCTCCTGCGCAACATCCGCCGGGAAGGAGTGCCCGTATGACTGAAGACCAAGCCGGGCAATTCCTCTCCGGGGGTGGGGGCCCGGCAGGATAGCCCCGCCGGGCCGGGCACCCGTCTCGCTACTCCTTCCGACCTCCGAACACAGCCCACATGTCGTGCTCCCACCACACCTGGGCATCAGCGAATCCGGCCTCGCGCAGCCATTCCACCTGCCGCGCCGCCGACTCCCACCGCTCCGTAGGATTGTGCTCCGGATCGGGGAAGACGCGGTCGCGAAACAGCTTCCAGAGCTTTAGATACGCCGGGCTGACGCGGCCCGCTCTGGCCAGCGAGCGCGTGTGCTGGTCCCACTCCTCCAGGTACCGCTTCTGCGCCGACCAATCGCCGCCGAGCACCTCATCCGCGATGGCAACAATCCCCCCCGGCTTCAGCGCGCGATGGATGCGCGCGAAGAGCCGCTGGCGCTGCTCGCCCGTCAGGTGATGCAGCGCGATCGAGGAGACCACGGCGTTGTAGCCATCTGGCACGGCGGTTTCCCAGGCGGTGGCCTCCATTGCCGCCTCTACCCAGGTGACGCGCCCATTGAAGCGGGCAAGCCGGCGACCCGCTACCACGCGCATCACGGGCGAGGAGTCCACCCAGACGGCCTGTGCCGCGGGATACTGCTTGAGGATCGCCGCCAGCAGGCGTCCCCCTCCCGCCCCCAGATCCGCTACGCGGAAAGGATCCTGGCACGCGGCTCCAACCCGGCGCACAATCTCGGCGTGCAGGTGCCGGTAGCACGGCACGGCACGCGGCGCCTCCGTATCATAGAACAGCGCAAAGGTTTCCCAGCGCCTGGCAGTGATGTCACTCATCTTCCGTTCGTCCTATTTCGCTCTCGCCAGCAGCCGGTTCAGCGCGCTGATGTAGGCGCGCACGCCGGCCTCCACCACGTCGGTGCTGGCGCCTTGCCCCGTCGCAGTAGCCCCATCGCGCTCGAGCGTGACTCGGGCGAGGCCCAAGGCTCCCTTCTCAGCGGTCGCCGCGTTGAGTTGATACTCCTTCAGCGTCACCCCCAGGCCGGTGATGCGGTCGATGGCACTGAAGCAGGCATCCATGGGCCCATCGCCGCTGGCCGACTGTTCGAGAACCGCCTCCCCGCTACGCAGCGCGACGGTCGCTGTGGGGCACACGCCCGTTCCGGAGGTCACCCGGAAGCTCTCCAGATCGTACGTCTGGTTGCTGGTGCCGCGCTCGTCTGCCATCAACGCATGCAGGTCCTCGTCAAAGACCTCCTTCTTGGCGTCGGCTACGGCCAGGAACCGCTGATGGACGCGCTCCAGCTCCTCGGGAGTGAGCGTGTAGCCCAGGCCCTCCAGGCGATGCCGCACCGCGTGCCGGCCCGATCGGGCGGTGAGGATGATCTCCGTGCCGGAGGCACCCACATCGTCGGGGCTGAAGATCTCGTAGTTGTCGCGATTCTTGAGCACGCCATCCTGGTGGATCCCCGAAGAGTGCGCGAAGGCATTCGCGCCCACCACCGCCTTGTTGCGCGCCACGGTGAGGCCCGTCAGCCGGCTGACCAGGCTGCTGGTGCGGCACAGCTCGCTGGTGACCACGTCGGTGTACGCGCCATAGTAGTTGCGGCGCACCTTCAGCGCCATGACCACCTCTTCGAGAGAGGCATTGCCGGCGCGCTCACCGATGCCGTTGATGGTGCATTCCACCTGCTGGGCACCTGCCCTCACCGCCGCCAGCGAGTTGGCAACGGCCATGCCCAGGTCGTTATGGCAATGAACGCTGAGGATCGCCTGGTCGATGTTGCGCACGTTGCGCCGGATGTCCGCGATGAGCCGACCCCACTGCGCCGGCACGGCATAGCCCACCGTGTCCGGGATATTCACCACCGTGGCCCCGGCCTCGATCACCGCTTCGAGCACCTGATAGAGGTAGCGCCGGTCGCTGCGCGAGGCATCCTCGGTGGAGTACTCGACGTCCGGGCAGAGCGTGCGCGCGTAGCGGACGGCCTCAACGCCCATGGCGAGGAGCTCCTCGCGGCTGCGCCGGAACTTGTGCTTGGCGTGGATGTCCGAGCTGCCCAGGACGATGTGGATGCGCGGGCGCTCCGCTTCGCGCACCGACTCCCACACGGCATCGATATCGGCCTTCACCGCCCGAGCGAGCGCCGTAATCACGGGTCCCTTCACCGAGCGGGCGATCTCTTGCACCGCCTTAAAGTCGCCCGGGGAAGAGCAGGGGAACCCCGCCTCGATCACATCGACGTTCAGCCGCGCCAGCTGGTGCGCGATCTCCAGCTTTTCACGCCCGGTGAGGCTGGCGCCGGGAGATTGCTCGCCGTCGCGAAGGGTCGTGTCAAAGATGTGTACCTTATGTTCCATTTCTCACTCCCGAGGATGGCTCGCGCCCCCTCCAATCGCCGCTCGCCCGAAGGACTTCACGGTGACTCCCGCGCCCCCCATAAATGCAAAAAGCCCTTCGTCTCTCCAACAGAGACGAAAGGCCATTCCTTCCGCGGTACCACTCTGCTTGACCGGCGCTCGCGCGCACGGCCCCCTTTGCCGCTGCGGCCCCTCGGGGCGACAGCGCCTCCCTGCTGACGGGGGGAGAGACCGTCCCGGACTACTCCCGGCGCGCCTGGCACCGGTTTCGGCGGGCAACTCCAGGGCGAGTTCGGGCGGCTCCTGCGACGCCGGTTCCCAGCGACCCGGCTCTCTGGCAGTCCGGACTGCCGCCTTACTACTCCCTTTCACAGTCTTTCGAGCGTATTCGTTTGTCAGTATTCATTATATGCATCGGACGCCCGCCTGTCAAGCATCTTGGCGCCCGCGAACGCGCGTTTGACAACGGTGAATCGCTTTGTTATGATGGAAAGTGATGAGGAAGCGTGGCACGGTGAGTGGGACGAGATGACGCTGCAGGAGAAACTGGCGATTCTACCGGACCGGCCCGGTTCGTATCTGATGAAGAATGCGGCCGGCGAAATATTGTACGTAGGCAAGGCGGTGTCGCTGCGCAACCGGGTGCGCTCCTATTTCCATGCCTCCGCGGATCACACGCCCAAGGTCCGGCGGCTCGTGAGTGAGATCGCCGACATCGATTGGATCATCACCGATACTGAGCTCGAGGCGCTCATCCTCGAGTGCAACCTGATCAAGAAGTATCGCCCGCGGTTCAACGTCCGCCTGCGCGACGACAAGCACTATCCCTACATCTGCGTCACGCTGACCGAGAAGTACCCCCGGCTGATGCTAGTCCGCGAGGCCAAAAAGGATGGCAACCGCTACTTTGGGCCCTACACCGACGCTCGGGCCGTCCGGCAGAGCATCGCGCTCCTCAGCCGCATCTTCCGCCTCCGCTCGTGCCATCATCAGGTGACAGGGAATGAGCCCGAGAAGCTCTGCCTCTACTACCACATCAACGAGTGCAGCGGTCCCTGCGCGGGGAAGATCAGCCAGGAGGAGTATCGCGAGACGGTGGAAGAGGCGTGCCTCTTCCTGGAAGGCCGGCAAGACGCCCTGCTGAAGCAACTGCGCCAGGAGATGGAGCGCTCCGCGGAACGCCTCAACTTCGAGCGGGCCGCCCGCCTGCGCGATCAGATCAAGGCGCTGGAGACGATTCGGGAGCGACAGAAGGTTCTCTCTACCGCCCTCGTCGATCAGGACGTGGTCGCCCTGGTGAGCGATGATGGCCAGGCGTGCGCCCAGCTCCTCTTCATGCGCAATGGAAGGCTCGTCGGCCAGGAGCACTTCTACCTGGAGGGCACCACGGATGAGGAGCTCAGCCAGGCGACGGCGGAGTTCTTGAAGCAGTACTACCAGGACGCAACCTATGCGCCCAAGGAGGTCCTGGTCGAGCGCGATATCGCCGAGCACGATATCATCGAGGCGTTCCTGCGCCAGAAACGCGGCAAGAAGGTGCATATCACGGCGCCCTCCCGCGGCGAGAAGAAGCGGCTCGTGGAGATGGCGCACACCAACGCCCTGGACGCGCTCCGCCAGCTCAAGGTGAAGCTCGACTCAGACAAGGCGCGCAATCAGGAGGCGCTCACCGCGCTGAAGGAGGCGCTCGAGATGGAACGAGTGCCCCTACGGATCGAGGCCTACGACATCTCACACATTCAGGGCGTTGAGACGGTCGGCGCCATGGTGGTCCTGTATGCCGGCGCGCCCAGAAAGTCGGATTACCGGCGCTTCATCATCAAGAGCCTGGGGCCTAATCCGGACGACTTCGCCGCGATGAAGGAGGTCGTCGGGCGTCGCCTGGCGCGCGGCAAGATGGGCGATGAGAAGTTCCGCGAGATGCCCGACCTGCTCCTCATCGATGGCGGGAAAGGGCAGCTGAACGCCGCGCTGGAGGCGATGCGCGAGATGGAGGTCGAGATCCCCGCGGTTGGGCTCGCGAAACAGTTCGAGGAGATCTTCCTTCCTGGGCAGCCGGAGGCGTTGCGCCTGCCACGCCACTCGCCGGCGCTCCACCTCTTGCAGCGCGTGCGAGACGAAGCCCACCGCTTCGCCATCAGCTACCATCGCAAGCGCCGCTCCAGGCGATCCACGCGCTCCCTGCTCGACAGCGTTCCTGGCATCGGCCCGAAGCGCAAGCGCGAGTTGCTTCGCCACTTCGGCTCGCTCGCCCGCATCCGCCAGGCCACTCTCGAGGAGCTCGCCGCCTGCCCCGGCATGAACCAGCGCGCCGCGGAAGCCCTCTATCACAGCCTTTGCACCGCCGGCACCGAGACCGCCGCCGCGGACGCCTGAGCCCGGTGACAATGGCACGCCTCTTGCAGCGCTGGTCTCCGCGTTCGGGGCGCGCGCGTGGCGGAGGGGGCCAGGAGGAGCGCGCAACCCGACCGAAGGCACTTCGGACTCGGTGCTGTTTCGGGAAGGCGAGACTGGATCGATGGGCGAGCTCCCCGGCAGACGCGAAGAAGGCAGGCTCCCGGCCGCAGCGTCGTCGCGGGCTCAGATGCCTGCCCAGACGACACCCGAGCAAGCTGCGTCTTCCACGGCGGACTTCCTGTACTTTCTGGCTGGAGATGCCCAGCTGGACCCGCAGGGCTCGGCGCACCTTGCCCTGATCCGCGACCTCCTGGAGCCCTTCGCGGCAGGAAGAACAAACCAGGCGCTCACGGTGATCTGCCAGCGTGTGGCCGCTTTGATGGGCGTGCCGCGATGCTCGCTCTGTCTCTGGGACGAGCCCAGCGGATGCCTCGTGCTCGCGGCCCAGGCCGGGCCGTCCGGCGCCCTCTTCCCGGCACAGCCAGCGTTCCCCACCTCTCCGGAGTGCCTTCCCGACTGGGTGCGCGAGATGGAGCGTCTCGGCTCTAGCATGGCGCCACCTCGGCCATCGCGCTTGCAGCGCCGCCGCCGGCGCGCCCGCTCGTTCCCGGATACGACGAGCCCGCCCTGGGATGCCTATCCGGTGCTTGGCATCCCCCTCTCGGCAGCCGGCAGGGCGATCGGGTTCCTCTTCTGTGTAGGCATAGGCGAGTCGTCAGCCTTCACGGAACGCCACATCCGCCTGGGCAACATTCTGGCGGCCACCCTGGCACCCGCCATCGGCGCCGCCTGGGCAAACCGCCGCGATCCGCCGGTGGACACTGCGGACGTAAGAAGCGCACGCCTCGCTTTGAGCGGCAGCCTCGATCCAGACGAGGTGCTTCAGATAGTCACCGACATGGCCCGAGAGCGGCTGGGCGCTCAGGTGTGTGTTGCTCTCTCCTTCCAGGATGCACATTCCTTCCGGGTGTGCGTCGCGGCCGAGTGGGAGAATGCCGAAGTTGGCATCGATCTCACCGGCGATGGCCTGGCATCCCAGGCACTCCGCCTGGGCCGGCCGGTCTGGATACCGGACCGCGTGCGCCCGCCCCGTATTCTCCCCCGCGAGATTGCCACGCGCGTTCCACTGCGAGCCGGCATCGCGGTGCCGCTCCGGGAAGGCGACCAGGTGACTGGAGCCATCCTGGCATACCACTCGCTGCGCCGCGACTACTCGGCGGAGGAGGTGCGCTTGCTCGCCTCGCTTGCCGCGCAAGCCGGGGCCGCTTTGCGCAACTGCGTCCTCTACGAGCGCCAGCGCCTCGTGGCCGAAACGGTGCAGCGCGCTCTCGCTCCCAGGCTGCCGCCCATCGTCGAGGGGGTGGATGTGGGGCATCTCTACCTCCCGAAAGCCGACCAGATCGGTGGGGATCACTACGACCTCATCCCGCTGGGCGGCGGGCGTCTCGGGATCGCGATGGGTGACGTGGCCGGCAGCGGCCTGCGCGCAGCCATTCACACCACGATGGCGCGCTATATGGCGCGTGCCTTCGCGTTTGAGACGCCTCGCCCCGGAACGATCCTTCAGAAGCTGAATGAGGCGATCTGCACCGAGGGCCACTCCGAGGTCTTCCTCACGCTTTTCTGCGGGGTGTTGCACTCTTCTGGACGGCTGCACTATGCCAACGGCGCGCACCCCTATCCGATCCTGCGCCGCGCCGGCCGGAGCGCGCCCCTTTTTCTGGAAACGACGGGCACCGTCGTGGGGGTCATCCCCGATCAGCACTACGACGAGCGTGAGGTACGTCTCCACTCCGGCGATATCCTGCTCCTCTACACCGACGGGGTCACCGAGGCGGAACATGGCGGGGATCTCTTCGGGTTCGAGCGCCTTGAGGCCGCCGTGCAGGAATGGCAAGGCGACCACCCCCAGGAGTTGGTGGACCACATCGCTCGGCGCGTACGCGAGTTCGCCGGCGGACGCATCCGCGACGACCTGGCCCTCCTGGCGATCCGCTGGAGGTAAGATCCGCAGATGGAGAGTGGTTTCCACAGATGGGCACAGATATATAGATAGGCACAGACAATCTGAAATTAGATGAATTGCTGGGCCGGTGAGAGTCCTGACGCAGCGGCGATTGTCCGGGCGGCGTTCATTCCGCTGCGAACCGCGCCCTCCATCGTGGCCGGCCACCCGGTATCGGTCCAATCGCCGGCCAGGAAGAGGTTGCGCAGTGGCGTCTGCGCCGGAAGCCGCAACGTATCGCATCCCGGTAGGGGCGCGAACGTGGCACACCGCTCCTTGAATACGACGGCGTGCAGCAGGCGCGCGTATCGCGCCTCGGGCAAGACGTCGCGGATCTCCTCGAACAGCTGCCGGAGGAGGTCTTGCCGGGGCCTGCTCACCAGGGCATGCGCGGCGCTGGTGACCAGAGCCAGGTGGAAGCCTCCATCGCGGGGCCCGAAATCGTGCGTCTTGTTGAAGAACCAGTGGATGGAACGCCCGAGGAGCACCGCGTGGGGCAGGGGGGTGACCGGCCGGTCCAGCCAGAGATGGGCGGCCACGATGGGGGAAGGCTGCATGCCCCGAGGACGCGAGAAGAACGGGTGTCCGACCAGCTGGGGCGGGAGAAGGCGAAAGAGCGCGGGGTAGGGCACGGCGCTGAGGTAGTAGTCGGCGCGCAGCCGCGTTCCATCCGCGAGAAGGACGCCGGTGACTGCGTCGCCCTCCACCTGGAGGCGGGTGGCCTCTGCCCGGTAGAGCAGACGCGCGTGCCGCTGAGAGAGGTAGGTCTCCGCGGGTGCCGCATGCATCTGTGTGAGCGGGCGTTTGGGCACGCCTAGTTCCCATCCGTCGCGGCGCGCGAGGAACGTCTCGCGGAGAACGAGCAAAGCGTAGCTCGCGCTGACGCGCTCCGGCTCCTCGTTCAGCGCGCTCGCAATCACTGGCCGCCAGAAGGCATCGACCGTCCGTTCTGTCTGTCCGCGACGCTGTAGCCAGTGGGCGAAGCTCTCCTCCGAGGATCCGGCCCCGCCCGGTAGGGCACCCAGGAACGCCCTGGCGATCGCGAGCTTATCACGGAGCGTGAGGAAGCGGAGCCGCGCAAAGCCGGGCGCCAGGTGTAGAGGAGCGGGGAGCCTGGCGGCGGCCAGGGATGAGACGGCCCCTCGCTCGTCAATGAAGGCGATCTCGGGATCGAAACGAACCTGGTCACGCACGCCGATGCGCGCGTAGAAATCGAGCAGCGCCGTGCAGCTTCGCATCAGCACGTGCTGGCAGTTATCAACCGGCTCGGGCAGGCCACGGACCCGTAGGGAGGTGGCCATCCCGCCAAGGAGAGAGCGGCGCTCGATCAGGGAGACCGCGAAGCCCAGATCCGCCAGGGCGCACGCCGCCGAGAGGCCCGCCAGCCCGCCGCCGATGACGATCACGCTTGCGATGGCCGCGTCTCCCCTCCGTTGCGATAGCGCCACCACGCCCGCAGGGCAATGGCGATCTTGTGTGACTTCGGCAGGGCGATCCGTCTGGAGTAGACATCAAAGCCGCTGCGCTCCATGCAGTCGAGGAGACCCTCATACACGCCGGCCATGGCCATCAGGCAGGCGCGGCTGTCCGGCGAGACACACGGGAGCAGGCGGTCGACGCTCCGGTAATAGCGGCGGGCGCGCTCCACCTGGAACGCCATCAACGCGGCGAAACGCGCGTCGCGCACTTGCCCGGCTATCTCCCGCTCGCCATAGTTGAAGCGCCGAAGGTCCTCCTCTGGCAGGTAGATCCGCCCCCGGGCGGCATCTTCGCGAATGTCGCGCAATATGTTGGTGAGCTGGAAGGCGATTCCGCACTCCTCGGCCGCGAGTTCCGCGCCCTCGCCCTCGTATCCCCAGACGTGCAGGCAGATCAGGCCGACGGTGGATGCCACCCGGTAGCAATAGTCGTAGAGCGCCTCGAAGGTGGGGTAGCGGCGGACCGAGAGGTCCATCTCCGCGCCATCCAGGAGCAGGTGGAAGTAGCGCCCAGGGATAGCATAGCGAGCGACGGCGTCGCTGAAGGCCGGGAGGCAGGGATCGCCCGCGCATTCACCGCAGAGCGCGGCATCGAGGGCGCGTCGCCACCGGTGAAGCTGGCCCGGACGCGCGTCGGGAGCGGCCTCATCGGCGCTGTCGTCGCAGCCGCGCAAGAAGGCGTAGATGGCGTAGAGCGCGCGTCGCTTCTCGCGCGGCAGGAGGCGCAGCCCCCAATAGAAGCTCTGAGCACACCGGCGGGTCACCCGGGCGCAGTGGCGATAGGAGTCCTCCAGTGACCTGCTCACTTGGCCGCCCCAAATCCGATGTCCTCCAGGAGAGCGCCCGCGATTAGTGCCGCCTTACGCGCCCGCGAGAGCGACGGGCGCCGGGTGAGAACATCATAGCCCTGGCGCTCGATCAGGCGGAGCACCTCTTCGCCGCCCCGGGCAAAGAGCCGGATATCACTACGCACTCGCCGATCGACCATTCCGATCAAGGGGGTGCCCCGCGCGAAGAGGTCGCGCGTTCTCTCCACCTGGCAGCGGATCAGCGCGGCGAACTCGGGGGTAAAGAGCCGCCGGGCGATCTGCTCTTCACTCACGCCAAAGCGCTCCTGGTCCTCACGCGGGAGGTAGATCCGGCCTTTGTCCAGGTCGACGGTGACATCCTGCCAGAAGTTGGCGAGCTGGAGCCCGGTGCAGATGCAATCGGAGAGGCGCATCCGCTCCTCGTCGCGATAGCCGCACAGCATGAGCACCAGCCGGCCCACCGGATTCGCCGAGTGCCGACAATAGCCCAGGAGATCGGCATACGTCTCGTAGCGGGTGACGCGCTGATCCTGACGAAACGCCTGCAAGAGGTGGCGGAACGGCTCGGAGGGGAGTTCGAACTCGCGGATCGTCTCGGCCAGGGCGACGAACACAGGATGCCCGGGCCGGCCGGCATAGCAGGCGTCCAACTCGCGCTCCCACTCATCGAGCAGCTCGAGGGCGCGCGCCGGATCGCCCGTCTCGTCGGCCAGGTCATCGGCCCACCGGCAGTAGGCGTAAACGTTATAGAAGTGCTGGCGGAGAGGGCGGGGGAGAAACCACGAGACGACGGTGAAGTTCTCGTAGTGGCCGCGAGCCAGGCGCGCGCAGTAGCGCCGGGCATCCCGCGGCACCAGTGAAACCGGCAATCCCTCCATCTCCTCCGTATCCTGTTTCCACCCCGGGCCTGCCCAGGGCAGCTTTCCACCTGCCAGCCAGGCTCATTATACCGGT
>ERZ795060.3306-NODE-3306-length-14977-cov-8.164656_pt1 | contig 14977 bp, 9 predicted proteins | sample MGYA00375144_ERZ795060 | MGnify/ENA primary metagenome ERZ795060 (study PRJEB30189, sample SAMN05720157) | activated sludge metagenome | isolation source: anaerobic digester from wastewater treatment plant | place: Japan | collected 2015-05-15 ... | reverse complement strand
ACAGAAAGTGTAAGAGCAGTAATGGTATAAGAGAAAGTATTGGGAAGGATATGTCGTGTTATTATTCTGATAGATGAGAGCCCCAAAGCCCTTGCTGCCATCACATACTCTTCCTCTTTGATTGAAAGCACCATTCCTCTTATTATCCTTGCAAGGGACGCCCAGCCAATCAAACTCAATATAACCACTATCAGAAGATACACCTGAACAGAAGAGAGATTTGGTGGAAAGACAGCCCTTAATGCAAGCATCAGGTAAAAGAAAGGGAACATCATAATAATCTCCACAGTCCTCATAAGAAATGTATCCACCCTGCCCCCGAAATACCCGGAGACACCACCTATAAAAAGCCCGAGGATAAAAGAAACTGTAACCCCTATAACACCTATGGAGAGCGATATCCTCGCACCATAAAGAACCCTGGAAAATACATCTCTGCCGTGGTTATCCGTACCGAAAAGGAATATCTTCCCATTATCTGTTCCGAAAAGGTATCTATCTGTCTTTATAAGTCCCAGAATTTTTCTCTCCTGCCCTTTGACAAAAAACCTTACAGGGTATATCCTTGATGTATCTTCCCTGTATTCCTTGAATGCCGGATTAACAACTTCCACCCCATAAACAAAGGGTCTTCTTATCCTTCCATTATGGAAAATATGTGGTAAAACAGGTGGACAGAGAGCATAATCTCTATGCTGAAGGTCATAAGGATAAGGTGCAATGAAATCAGCCAGTATAGCCAGACAGTAGAGAAAAACAAGTATCCAGAGGGATATAAACGCGACCCTGTTTCTTTGCTTCAACCGTCTTATAAATACCTTCATCTTAACCTTACCCTCGGGTCAGCCACTGCAATAAGTATGTCCGCTACAAGATTACCCACGATAAGTAGGATACCACCTATCAAAAGTGATGCCATAACTAAATACAGGTCCTGAGAGAGCACTGCATCAAGTATCAATCTTCCCATACCGGGCCAGCTGGTTATTATCTCTACAAGAGCGGCACCGCTCAATACAGAAGAGAGAGTATAGCCGAAGATTGTTATCATAGGGTTTATAGCATTCCTCAGTGCATGCTTGAAATATACCCTTGAATGAGACAGTCCCTTTGCCTGAGCGGTAATTATATATGGAGTATGAAGAACTTCTAAAAAGTTATTCTTCATAAGGCGATAGAGCCCACCTATACCTGCAAGTGTAAGGGTTAATCCTGGAAGAAAAAGATGCCTGAGATAGTCAATGAACTTCTCCCAGCCGGTTGCACCTATATAAAATACACTTGTGGTTCCACCGACAGGTAAGACATTAGTTCTTGCGGCAAAGAATACCATAAGCATCGCTATAAGGAAGGCAGGCACAGAAATACCTAAATATGCGAGGAATGATAGAAATTTCTCCTGCCATCTGCCCTGTTTTATAGCAGCAAATATCCCCAGAGGAATGGCAATCATCCATGTAAGGAAGATAGAAAAGAGAGAAAGTGAAAGTGTATTTTTAAGTTTCTGCTTGATAAGAAAAGAAACAGGGACATGGTAGGAAAATGACTCACCAAGGTTAAAGTGAAAAAGATTTTTAAGCCAGAAAAAATACTGAATCACAACAGGCCTGTCTAAACCAAATGTCCTTCTCAGATTTTCTATGGTCTGTGGAGAGACCTCAGGGTTCATCTGCATCTGTGTAAAATAGTCCCCGGGAGCCATCTGGATTATGACAAAAGAGATAAATGTCATCCCTAAAAGAAGCGGGATAAACTGTAAAAACCGAAAAAATATATATCTTTTCATCTCCCATTATTTTACTTCTATCCAGCCACATACCTTATTTCTGACGGACTGTTTTGCTTGATACATAGTTTTCAACTGCTTCATAGATAATAGGAATAAGGTACAGTGTAAAGAGAGCGGATATAAGCACCCCACCTATAACTGATACCGCCATAGGAGACCTGAACTCTGACCCTGATGAGCGTGAAATAGCCATAGGGAACATACCAAAAATGGTTGTTAATGTTGTCAGGGTAATTGCCCTGAGTTTTGTAGTGCATCCCTCAACAAGTGCCTCCCTTATACCTTTATTTCGCTGCCTTCTCAATATATTTACATAGTCCACCATTACTATCCCATTATTAACTACAACCCCTGCCATAAGGATAATCCCCAAAAATGAGCCGATATTCAGGGTTGAATGGAAGGCAAGGAGCCCTGCTATAACACCTATCATACCTAAAAGGACTGTGAACATAACTATAAAGGGATGAAGAAGTGATTCAAAGGTTGCCGCCATAACCATATAGACAAGTATAACTGCAAAGATAAGGGCGAAAAGCAGTCCTCCAAATGCCTCCTCCATCTTTTCATACTGGCCACCGAATTCTATATAATACCCGAAGGGTAGTTTTATATCCTTTATCCTGTCATTTATATCCTTCACAACACTTCCTAAGTCCCTCCCTGATATATTTCCTGTAACAGATACCTTCCTTTTTTTGTTTTCCCTTTCTATCTTTACAGGCCCTTCTCCTGTCTCTATTTTTGCCACCTCTTTTAAAGGAATTTTGGTCCCTGCCATTGTGGTTATATAAAGGTTTTCTATATCCTTAACTGTCTTTCTGTATGGCTCTTCAAATCTTATACGGACATCATATTCTTCTCCACCAACCTTGTATCTTGTGGATACCTCACCTAAAAAGGCGGTTGTTATGGTCTGCCCTATAGCAGCGGTGGATAGCCCTAACAGGGATGCCTTGTCTCTGTCAATGGTAATTTTTATCTCCGGCTTCCCTGTTTTTAAGCTTATATCAAGGTCTTTTAACCCTTCCACATCCTTTATACTGTTCCTTATCTCCTCTTCTATCCTGTAGAGCTCCTCTATATCACTGCCGAATATCTTTATAACAACATCCTGTGTCTCCCCACCTGCAGATGTCATCATCTTGCTCATATCAGAAAATTCATAATGGACGCCCTGTAATGAGGGTATTTTTCTTCTTATTGTCTCTTTTATCTCCGCCATCCTTCGTTTTCTTTCTTCTTTCCACTTAAACTTCCCGAATACCTGTGCCTCATAGACCTCAGAACTGCCTCCCTGGAATGCAACATCTGTCTTGGATGTTTCACTCGTTCCCCCGAGTGAAGCAATATGTATAAGTTCCGGCTCCTTAAATGCCTTCTCTATAACTCCAGCCATATACTCTGTATCCTCCAGCGGGGTTCCCACAGGCATCCTGATGTTGAATATCTGCATTGGGGTATCCATTGCAGGAAAGAACTCCTTACCCACAAACCTGAAAGCCCACAAACTCAATACGAAGAGGACTAAAGAAGGGATAACAAACAACGATTTATGGCTCAGCGCAAAGGACAAACTTTTACTGTAAAGTTTTTTTATCTTTCCAAATTCCTTCTCCTCTGCAACCTTTAGTTTATCTCCTTTCCCTTTGAAAAATACAGAGGAGACCATAGGAACTAAAGTTATGGCGGCAATGAATGATGCGAGAAGTGATACGGTAACGGTAAGGGCAAGTGGCCTCATTATTCTTGATGTAATACCTGTAACGAATATCACAGGAAGGAAGACGATAACTGTTGTAAGGGTTGAAGCAAGGATAGCCCCCATAACTTCATTTGTCCCTGAAGATGCAGAAATGTCAGATGGATTTCCCTCTTCAAGGTATCTGAATATATTCTCCATAACTATGATGGCATTTGAAACAAGCATACCCACTCCAAGTCCCAGCCCTGCCATCGTTATAACATTAAGGGTATATCCCATTATGTATATACCTGCAAAGGCGACAAAGATGGAGAATGGAATTGAAAGACCTACAACAAGGGTAGAGGTGAAACTCCTCAGAAGGAGTAAAAGCAGGATTACCGTGATTATTCCTCCTTCTAAAACATCCACAGTGGTCTGTCTTACCATCCTCTTTGCTATTTCTCCAAAATTCATCAGTTCGGAGAATTTTACATCCGCAGGCATTATCCCTTTCAGTGATGAGAGTTTTTTACTTATGCTGTCAGATACCCTTACTATATTTGCACCTGACTGCTTCATTATCGCAATTATCACGCAGTCCTGTCCATCAACCCTTGCAAAACTTCTTACCTCTTTAAATGTATCCTTCACCTCGCCAATGTCCTTAAGATAGACAGGTGCCCCATTGTATAATCCAACCACTGTATTTTTTATTTCTTCAATATCTTTATACTCTCCCGGTGTTCTTAAAAGGTATTCTCTATATCCTTCTTTTATATGACCACCTGATATATTGATATTTTCATACCTCAATGTCTGGATAATCTGGTTCAGGGAAAGGTTATAACCCTGCAACCGTTCACCATCTATAAGGACATTTATCTCTCTTGTTTTTCCACCCATAAGAGAGACATTTGCTACACCTTCTACTCCTTCAAGGCGTGGCTTTATCTCATCGTCAAGGTATGTCCTTAGACGCAATGTGTCTTTGCCAAAGCCGGTGACAGCATAGATTATCACAGGCATCTCTGAAGGATTATATTTAAGAACAATGGGCCTGTCTGCATCCTTTGGCAGATAGTCCTCAATCATTGAGACCCTGTCCCTTACATCCTGTGCAGCAAAGTCAAGGTTTGTCCCCCATTCAAATTCAATCACAACAGAAGAGATACCTTCCTTAGAGAAAGAAGAGACCTTCTTTACATGTTTCACAAGCCCCACTGCCTCCTCAACCAATTTTGTAATCCCTGTTTCTATTTCCTCTGACGCCACACCCTCATAAGAGGTAACAACAGCCACAACAGGATATTCAAGGTCAGGCATCATATCCAGCCCTAAATTGAAAAAGGAAAGGAGCCCTACTGCAGCAAGAATTAAAACTATCATCAGTGTGGTAACCTTCCGCTTAACCGAGAATTCAGGAATGTTCATTCTGATACCTCCACTTTGCTTCCATCCTCAAGTCCAATTCCACCTTCCACTACCACCTTCTCTTCTGCTACAAGTCCTTCTATTATCTCCACTTTTCCATTCTGTTTTATCCCTGCCTTCACATACTTTTTCCTTGCCACAGCACCATCAACGGTAAGGACATAGAACCTATCCCCTTCTGTAAATATCGCCTTTTCAGGAACCAATACTGCATTTTTATGTATCCTGATAATAATCTCTGCCCTTGCGAACATCCCTGGCTTGAGGAACTGCCCTGAGTTGTCAACTAAAATTTCTACCTCTGCTGTCCTTGTAAGCGGGTCCACAAAAGGAGAGATTTTATAGACGTCTCCGTAGAATACCTTTTCAGGATAGGCATCAACCCTTACCTCTGCCCTCTTGCCCTTTTCTATCCTGCCCAGTTCAACCTCTGCAACAGGAACCACCACCTTTACCCTGCTTATATCCGCCATACTTACAAGAGGAGAATTCTTCATCATAGATGCATCGGTTATAATTTCTCCCTCATCAATAAACTTTTTCATTACTGTCCCGCTTATAGGGGCAACAATTTTTGTGTCTTCAAGGTGAACCTTTGCGAGTGCAAGTTGCGCCTTCAGTCCTTCAAGATTATGGGAGGCAACATCAAAAGCAGTTCTTACATCATCCCACTTTTTCTGGGATATGACTCCTTCTTCATATAACTTCTGCATCCTGTCATAGTCCCTCTTCAAACCATCAAGGTTTGCCTCTGCTGCTGCTACCTGGCTTTCTAATTGTTGAACTGATAAGGCACTCTTTACATAGTCAACCTGCGCTATCATCTCTCCCTTCTTCACATACTGCCCTTCCCTTACAAAAAGTTTTTCAACCTCGCCTGTGGACTTGGAATATACAACAACTTCACTGAATGGTTTTACACTTCCTGATACAGAGACTACCTCTTTTACATCACCTGCCTCTACAGGAACTACCCTGACAGTAATCTTCGGCTCTTCATAGGTTATTTCTACCTTCTTTTTGCCCCTGCTTTTTACAGCAACTGAAAGTATTATTATAAGAACAACCGCTGAAATCACCCATAATAATCTCTTCTTTTTCATCTTTATCATTCCCCCTGTTTCCCTATTGCTTTCTCTAATTGTGCATATGCAACCTGATATTCATATAAGGCATTATAATAACTATTCCTTGCATCTGTCAGAGAGGTTGTTGCATCAACAATATCTGTTGTGGTTGCCATCCCTTCCTTATAAAGCATTTCAGCGACCCTCAGATTTTCTTCAGCCAGTTCTATCTGTTTCTGACACTGACCCACTTTTGTTTCCGCTGATATCAGGTTTAGATATGCGTCCTTGACCTCAATTTCTATTGTGTCTTTAAGAAGATTAAACTGTCTTTCCATCTCTTCCTTCTCTTTCTCTGTCTTTTTTATCCTATTCCTTGTCTCTCCCCAGTTCCATATATCATATGACAGTAAAATACCTGTGTTCCAGTTATCTTCCCAGTCATTCATTGATGTCTGCGTTCCTTTTTCAATATTATAGTTAAAGAAAAGATAGAGCTGCGGAAAGAGAGCACTTCTTTCAATCCCTATATTTTTCTCATAGATAGAAAGTACCTTCTCCATACTCTTTATTTCGTTTCTCTCTCTTAATGCTGTTTCCCTCCACCACTGATAATCTTTTTTCTCTGCTTCCTTTATCTCAAGTATATCCTTAAGTTCAAATTCATTATCAAGCGCCCTGTTCATAAGAAAATTCAGGTTTGCTTTTGCAATTTTCACATAGTTCTCACTTTCTGTTATCTTTGTCTCTGCCTGTTTTACTCCAAGTTCTATTTTTAATATATCTAATTTTGTTGCAAGCCCTTCTTCAAACATCTCTTTTACATCTTTCAGGTGTTTTTCCATCAGTTCCTTATACTTTTTGCTTACCTCTAAAAACCTCTCTGCCTTTAAAACATTGAAGTATGCCTTCTTTACATCCATCACCGTATTCTGCACCTCTGCTTCATAGTCAGTCATTGCCTTTTCATATGCTTCTTTTGAAAGTTCATATCCTTTTGTAATCTTTCCCCCTGTAAATATTGGCTGATTGACTGTAAAGGTCAGTTTATAAAGGTTATCATCTGTAAGTTTCACAGGTGGAATAGGAAGTCCACCAAAACTTATTGGCTGATTATCTCCGAGGTATGTATAACTAAAAGAGGTTGAAAACCGTGGTAAGAAATATGAACTTGCAACCTCTTTTTGATAGTATGCCTGTTCTATCACACTTTGAGCCATCTTTATCTTGAGGTTATTTTTCAGGGCAATACTTATCGCATCATCTAAGGTAAGAATCTCCTGAGAAAAAGAAAGTGATACAGATAAAAAGAGCAGTAGAATAAACTTTTTCATTTTTATCATCTCCTTATCCCGCTTACAAATATCTGGTATATGGTATCGGTCTTATTAACCAGTGGATATTTCCTCCCGCTTAAAATCCATCTATGGATATTTGAATGTATGATTCCTAAAAGAGAATATATTATATCATCAGGGTCAATATCTTTTATCCTTCCTTCTTTTATCTGTTGCTTTATGCCTTCCTTTATAAATCCCCACCTTGAAAAGAAGTCCTCCCAGAAGTTTTCAAAGTTCTTCTTTTTCATAAACGGCTTCTCCTGAATTAAAATCTTAAAGAGGAAATAGTTCTTCTGATGATATAAAAGATACATCTCAATCCCTTTCTTAATCTTTTCAAAGAAGTCATTTAGACCTTCCACTGCCTTTACTATATCCCTTAGAAGATGATCAAACTCTTTTTCAATGATTGAGAAAAAGAGTTCGCTTTTGTCCTTGAAGTAGAGGTAAAAAGTCCCCTTGCCAACACCTGCCTTTTTTGTAATCTCATCAATGGTTGCTGATGAGTATCCCTTTTCACTTATAATCTTCGTGGCTGCCTTCAATATTAAATCTTTCTTTTCCATTTTATTGACTGACCAGTCAGTCAGTTTCTGATTATACCTTTTTCTGCCTCCCCTGTCAATAGACATTCACATAAGATTTTTAATCTGTTTTTTAAGGAGGGCTATTTTATAGGAAAGGTCTTTTTCGGTTATAAAGTACTCATGTGCTTCGGGGTGGTATCCAAAGTCCTTATTTATTTTTATAATTTCCCTGTCCTTCTCTGCGATTAAAATCTCCTCTTTCAGAAGTTTTATTAATTTCCTTTTCGCTTCCTTCTTTCCTTCTCTGTATTCCTTAAGCAATGAGTAAAACTCTACGATATTCACAGTGCTTTTGATAAGAAGTCCTATATGTATTGCAAGGTCTAACTCTTTTTTATACCTCGGTTCATCAAGATATCCTTTACCTTTCTTCAGAACATCTACCCCCTTTTCCCATTCAGAAAGAAGTTTCTTAAATACCCTCTGGACAAACTCCCCAGAGAATGGTTTTATCCATCCCTTCAGGTTATCTCCTGCCACAGCAAGGTGTCCATTTTTATCCCTCGGAAGTGGCAACCAGGAAGGAATCCATCTAATCTCTTTAGCAGAAAGGTCAAAAGGATAAGCGGTGGCGTAGTTAACAGGTGCTGAATAAAGAAAGGGGATGCTGAAAGGATAGTTTTCCCACGCATCTGAGAAATGTTTCCATGCCTTTATAACATACGCTGATGCTTCCTTTCCGAACTCCTCCATTGCAACTTCTTTGACTGCAGCAGATGGAGAAAGAGATGGATTAACAGATAGTTTACCCGCTACCTTGCTCATAGGGGATATATCACCACCAAATATCCAGCATCCTAAATACCCGTCAACACCCATCTTTCTCATCCTGTAAAGTTTTTCAGCAATTTTATATGGGACAGGTATATATGGCACAGTAACGAGTTCATGGGTTGAGCCAATCTGTAATTTTGCATTAACCTTCATACCCCTTTTTTTTGCAAGATAGAAGAGTTTTCTAAACCTTGGAGATGGTCCTGTATATGATAAACTGTATTCATCTATTTCCAGCCGTTTGTTCAGAACATTCTTATATCCGCCCCTTTCAAAATCACCCTGCAGTATTACATCTTCAGGTAATCGACTTATAAGGTTTTTCTGGGGGTCCGGTTCAATGATATACCAGGACCAGTTCCACACAATAACTTTTGCTTCCGGATTTGCATCTTTTATCCCTTTATTTACGAGTTTTATTATCTCTGCCACTACCTCATACGGTTCCCTTTTTTCACATCTTTTGCACTCAAATGGGTTTCTTGCCCACTCCTCCATAAGCGGGTCGGCAAATTTCAACCGCCACTTTGGGTAGTGCGAATAGCAGTGTGTATGGAATTCACTTGCTGTTATCATAAATATACCACCCAGCCCCGGAATTTTTTTGAAAAGGTTATAACTGCTCTGATAAAGGTAATCCTTTACTTTCTGTGTGCTTGAACAGAGTGCATAGTATCTTCCGGAAAAAGGAGGAATTCCTCGAAACTCCACTGACTGCCCTTTAACATCAGGGTTGTTTTTCCAGAAAGGGTCTTCTTCTCTGAACCCCCTTGGCTCACAGAAATAGAGGAATACCTTAAGCCCATATCTCTCTGCCTTTTCAACCATCTTGTTAAGTGCAGGTATCTGTTCTGCCTCTTTTCCCCCGAACTCAGGAAAAACATCAGAAGAAATAATATCCCTTAATATACAGTGGAGCCATACCGCATTAAATCCCTCTCTTGCTATCTCTTCAAGATACCACTCAGGATGGTTCCTTACAGAGTCCTCAATCTCCCTGCCATAAAAATCACCGTACGGTGAGCGTATTATTCTTATGCTGAACCCTTCTTTTTTCATTTATTCTGTCTCCCTTTACTGTAGCATTCAATTTATCTCACCTTCTTTTCAAGAGGAAATTGCTTGAATGTTTTTTGTGAAATCACCCTTCCGTTTCCGTCAAAGGTGATACTGCCAAGTCCATAATAATACCAGATTTCTCCACCACCTCTTGGTATTGAGACCTCTTCAGGGCTGCCGAGTATATCCTTAACCTCTTCTATGGTCATCCCATTTTTTATACTCTTCCAGGTATCCTCATCCGGTTTAATGGTCGCTCCTCCCTGGGTATAAATCTGAAGGTCTCTTATTGTATTTGAGAGAAGTTTCAGGGACTCTTTTATTTTTTCTATCTCTTCCTGCATCTTCTTCACCTCGGTGGATAGCCGGTCAATACGGGCATCCATTTCCAACATTTTTGATGTAACCTCGGAGATTGCCTGGGGGTTACCTTCGGATTCATTCTCCTCTGCATAACAACATAATGAAAATATCAGCAGAACAAACAGGATAATAATTTTTCTCATTTTTCTCTCCCTGTTTATAGATTGAAAAACTCTTTTGGATTTTTATAAGCAACTCTGCCTGCTATCTCTTCTGCAACAAATTCCGGCATCTGCCCTCTTTCTACCATCTCCCCGAGCACATCGGACAGCACCCTGCGAAACATCTCAAAGCGAGAGCCGTATGAGAGGACCTTTCTGGAATCTGAAACCATACCTGCAAATGTAGAGAGAAGGTCTATAGTTCCTATAAACTCTAACTGACGCTTCATACTATATGGAGTATCAAGATACCACCAGGCAGAACCTAATCTTATATTCTGCCCGAAAGCCCTTGAAATTGTAGCGAGGGTCTGCTGATGCGAAAAATCAAGACAGTAAAGAACCACTTTTAGCCGGTTTTCAAATCTATTAAGGAATTCCACAAGCGGCGGAAGTATGTCAAGGTAGTGGTTTGAAACATCTCCGCCGGAATCCGGTCCAATGCTTTCAAATAATAACCTTCTGGTATTTCTCACAGCTCCTATATGCAACTGAAATACCCACCCCTTTTCAGCATCAAGTTCTGCCATTACACCAAAGAGATAGTCAGCAAATAGATATGCCTCATCAGGAGATATCCTTTCCCCTTGAATAACCTTTTTGAAAACTCTGCCTGCATCTTTTTCTTCTGTAACTGCGGGGTAAGGAACCTCCACTCCATGGTCACTTGCCCTGCATCCATTCTCAGCAAAGTAGTTATGGGATACCTTAAGAATATTCACAAGTTTCTGTATCGATGAGCATTTTATATTGAAACGTTCTTCAATTCTGGAAAGATATTCACGCCAGCCAGGGGCTGTTATCTTCATTATCCTGTCAGGTCTCCATGTGGGACGCACTATTGTCTTTCCCATCATCCTGTTGACATCCCTGTGTGGCTCAAGGATATCAGCAGGGTCATCAGTTGAACACATCACCTCAATATTCGCTCTTTTTAAAATCTCCTGCGGTCTGTTTTCAGGAAGAGCCAGTTTTTCAGAAAGTACATCCCATATCTTTCTACCTGTCTTTTTACACAATGTCTCTTCTATTCCGAAATATCTTTTAAGGTCAAGGTGGACCCACTCATAGACAGGATTTCCGGCTATAAGGGGAAAAACTTCTGCCATTTTGAGCCATTTTTCAAGGGGTAAAGCATCACCTGTAATATATTTTTCAGGAACCGAACATTTTCTCAAGACACTCCATACATAGTGGTCTGTGGCTGCAAAAAGCCGCCAGGGGTCAGAATAATTTTTGTTTTCTGCCAGTTCCTTTACATCCGCATGGTTATGCGGGTCAATAACAGGGAGTCCAGCAATCTTTCCAAAAAGATGCTTTGCGGTCCTGTTACCCAGCAGATAGTTTTCATCTAAAAAAGCCATTTTCCCATCTCTCCTTCTTTTTACAGTTTTTACTTTTGCCTTTTTACTTTTAACTTATTACTTATTACTTTTAACTTTTTACTTATTACTTTTGACTTTTTACTTTTAAGTTTTGACTTATTACTTTTTACTTATTACTTTTGACTTATTACTTATCCCTATATCCAGAATACCTGATTTCCTATTTTCCCGGTAAAAAGGTCCACAATGAACCAGATTCCTGCACAGGTATATGTACCTAAAGGGAGGCCGAGAAAGAAATATTTTACCTTCTCATATACCTGAACTCCTCCATACCGCATAATGAGAAACTTTATAAGCCATGCAACGAATATGGAAAACCACAGGGTATCAACCCATACCACAGGAGCCACCACAATACCAATAGGATGGAATGGCCACCAGAGAAAATGCTGCCGCATAAACAAAAATAACCACATTGTAAATGCACCTATACCCCTGCATATCCACCCTATCTTATTGGGTGCTGTCTGTGCTCTTATCATTTCAGCAACATATTTGTAAGGGGCCGTAACATTGCCACGAAAATACCAGTCATTCATATTAATACCGCCATATTTATAGCCAAGTCGCAACTGTAATATAAGGGTAACTATAATGTTTAGAGTTATTGCACACATTATCGCCCAGAATACACCATAACTGTTTCTCTTTGTATCACTGCTTATCTTAAGTCCCATAGAAATGGAGGATAGAGGAAATGTCCTTATATCCGCAGCATAAACATATGTCATACCGAGAGCAACAATTGTCATAGGAGCCAGATGGGATGAACCAAAAGCCGAGACAATTTGTGCTGAAGCAATTGAGGTAGCAACAAGTGTAGGAATTCCACCTTCACACACAACCCTTGTAAGAACAAGCCATATAATAAAAGCACAGAGTAAAAACAAAACTGCAATGTACCAGGTCATCCCTGAACATATTAACCACCCGGTAAGAAATAATGAGCCGAAGACAAGCCCCCAGAAAGCGGCTTTATAACTTATCACTTCTCCTGAATCATCTACATCCTTTTTCCCCGTTGCTCCATACCAGACCTCTTTCAGATGAGCCCTTGATATCCATAAACTATAAGCCACCATCACTATCATTGCTCCCATACCAAAATGGTTGAATATCGGCTCACCTGCACAGCCATATATACCAACATTTTCAGCACTTGATATCCCCATAATGTTAAAGCTACCTCTTATTATCTTGAACAGGATATTGAAAAACCATACAGAGAACAGCACATTGAGGTTAACAAAAAAGGTAAAGCCAATAACAGGAAAACTGACCCAGAATCTCAGGTCCACCGTCCTTCTGAAAATAGGGACACTCTGTGAAAGGGGCACCTGGGGAAACATCGGGAAATAGAAATGAAGTGCCTTCATAGTACCTATTATAAAAGCTATGGAAAAACCAAGCCACATAAGAGGATTTTTAAAGAAGGGTGGAACCTTTCCTTTTTTATCTGTTTCCCTGACCATCTCCTTTGGCAGTACTGTCAGAGGATATACAAGACGTTCCTTGTCCACCCACTGTTTTCTTAATATAGAGGCAACACAGAACATAACAAAATAGAGTGTAAGAATAAACGGCAACCATACAGAAAGTGGCTTGAGCCATGCTACCCATGGAATTTTCATACCTGAAGGCAACCCTTCAAAAAAATACCTTGCAGCATCTGGGTCGTTAACTATCAGGAATTTTTTCAGATGCGGAAAGATAACACTTTCCCACTGGTTTTCCGGAGAAGCATAATACATCGGGCCTGAAATAATGGGCAGAAGTTGACTTCCAAGTCCCATCTCTGTCACCGAAGAAGCCACAAGTACCATTATATAAACCAGAAGTAGTTCTCCTGGAGAAAAAGCAAGGGAAGGTTTTATCAACTTTAAGAATGTATTAATTATAAAAACGAGCACAAAGAATAGAAATATACCACCTGCCGGCATATGGTCTATTGCCATATAAGAACTGTGAGTGATATTTACAGAATACTGCGCTACAAACGAAATAGCAACCGATAATAGAAGCCCTGTAATAAATGCCCGCCTGGTAAGAAACCTATCCACATTATCCTCCTTTTATATGTTCTTCTATAAAAGATGCTGTCTCTATAATTTTATCTTCTCTGAAATGTGGAGCAATTATCTGTAATCCCACAGGTAATGATGAAGAAAAACCTGCAGGTAAACTTATTGCAGGAAGACCTGCTAAATTCACATTTACTGTAAATATGTCAGAAAGATACATCTTTAATGGGTCTGATTTTTCTCCAAATTTAAAAGGAATTTCCGGAGTCGTAGGCGTAATAATAACATCAACTTCCTTAAATGCCTCTGTAAAGTCCCTCTTTATAAGCGCCCTTACCTTCTGTGCTTTAAGGTAATATGCCTCATAATAACCTGAAGAAAGAACATAGGTGCCAAGTATTATCCTTCTCTTTACTTCATCTCCAAAACCCTCTCCTCTTGTATTGACATACATCTGATAAAGGTCTGTATAATTATCTGCTCTGTACCCATATTTAACACCATCAAACCTTGCCAGATTTGAACTTGCCTCTGCTGTTGCAACGATATAATAAACTGCTATTCCATACTCAGTATGCGGCAACGATATTTTCTTTACTATAATACCACTATTTTCAAGCATCCGCACAATATCTAAAATCTTATTTTTTACCCCTTCATATATCCCTTCTATAAAATACTCATCCGGTATTCCTATTCTCAAGCCCTTAACATCCCTGTTCAGAAATTCAGTATAGTCAGGAACAGTTATATCAACAGAGGTTGAGTCATTTTCATCCCTTCCACATATGACATTCATCATTATCGCCGCATCCCTTACATCCTTTGTAATAGGTCCTATCTGGTCAAGCGAAGAAGCAAAAGCAATAAGTCCGTATCTTGAGACACGTCCATAGGTCGGCTTGAAACCGACAACTCCGCAGAAAGCCGCTGGCTGTCTTATGGAACCACCCGTATCAGAACCTAAAGCAGCAAAACATAGATTTGCAGAAACCGCTGCGGCAGAACCACCGGAAGAACCACCGGGAACACGGCTGGTATCAAGTGGATTTTTTGTTGGGCCAAAGGCAGAATTTTCTGTGGATGAGCCAAAGGCAAACTCATCCATATTCGTTTTACCTATAATAATAGCCCCTTCTTTTCTGATTTTTTCTATAACTGTAGCATTATAAGGCGGGTAAAAATTCTCAAGAATTCTGGAAGAGCAGGTTGCAGGCATCCCCTTCACACATATATTGTCCTTTATCGCAACAGGAACCCCTGCAAGAATCCCTGGCTTTCCTCCTTTCGCTATTTTTCTGTCTATCTCT
>ERZ795060.3305-NODE-3305-length-14980-cov-4.238727_pt1 | contig 14980 bp, 10 predicted proteins | sample MGYA00375144_ERZ795060 | MGnify/ENA primary metagenome ERZ795060 (study PRJEB30189, sample SAMN05720157) | activated sludge metagenome | isolation source: anaerobic digester from wastewater treatment plant | place: Japan | collected 2015-05-15 ... | reverse complement strand
AAGCGACGCGCCGGTGCGATACGCGCCTTCGGCAAGCCGCGCCCGGAGCGCGGGATCCCTAATCAGTCTGCGGAGCGCGTCCGCCAGCGCTTGCGCATCTCCGTACGGCACCAGCAGCGCGTTCTCACCGTCGCGGAGCAATTCCCGAAAAGCCGGCAGATCGGTCGCTACAATCGCTTTCCCGTTGCCGACTGCGGTCAACAGCGCGCCGCTGGTTGTGATCTCGCGGTAGGGATAGACGGCGATATCCGCCACGCTGTAAAGCTGCGCCATCTCGGCAAGATTGAGGAAACGGAAGCGCAGCTCGACCGAGCCGGCGATTCCCAGAGCCTCCACGCGCTCGCGGAGCCGTTCGAGATACTCCGGCTCTCCGCTGCCGGCAATCACCAGGCGCGCCGCGGGCTCCGGCTGCAATTTCTTCCACGCTTCGAGCAGGAATTCCAGTCCCTTGTAAGGGCGTATGAAACCTTGCCACAGGACGACACACTCGTTAACAGCGACTCCAGCGCCGTGCCGCTCCGCCAGGGCCTCAAACAGCGGTCCGTGCGGGATCACGCAGACCCGGGCCGGATCGATGTCAAACTCAGCCGTCAGGCGGTCGCGCGCGTGGTTGGAGTGGCAAATCAGACCGTCCATCCGGCGGTAAAGCTTCGCGTACCGCGCCCTGTGGCGCTCCTGGGTGTCGTGCGGCAACAGGTTGTGCACCGTATACACGAGTTTGCACCCGAGTATTCGGGCGTATTCGAGAAACCACGTCTCGAGCGGCAGCCCGGCCTGCACCAGCCGCAACTGCTGGACGTGAATAATATCCGGGCGTTGGAACACCAGCCGCACGGCCATTGCGGCGAGGTTCACCACGCCCTGTGCCAGCTTCGCCGCCCGGCGCAGAAACCCGGCGCCGATTCGCTTTCCCGAGAACAGGTCGAGCAGTCCCGGATCGTTGCGCAGGCCGGCGCGGCGGAAACATTCCGGGTCGAGGTCGTAGCCGATCGAGAAAACCCGCACGTCCACGCCGCTTTCGATCAGCCCGCGCGCCAGCGCGATGGTGTAATACGGCACCAGGCACCACGGGTCGAAAATCAGCGCGCGCAGCGGGCGCTCAACCGCGAGTCGCATCCTGCAGCTCCTCATATGCGCCCAGATACTGCCGCGCCATCGCTTCGGCGCTGTGCTCGCGCACGGCCACCTCCTGGCCTTTGGTGCCCATGAGGCGTGCAAGCCCAGGATCGGTCGCGAGCTCCGCCAGTGCCGCCGCCAGCGCTTTCCGGTCACCCGGCGAGTACAGCAGTCCCGTTTCGCCGTGCCGGACGATGTTGGGAATCGACCCCGTCCGCGTCGCGATCACCGGCTTGCCGGCCGCCATTGCCTCCAACACCGTCATGGGCATGCCCTCGTTGTAGGACGGCAGCACGAAAATATCGATGGACGCATAAAAGCGCTCAGAATCGTCCCGCCGGCCGAGGAATACGAACGTATTCGCCACGTTCGTCTTGCTTGCCAGCATTTCCAGGGCCGCGCGGTGTGGCCCGTCGCCGAGCAGCGCGAAGGTTGCGCCCGGCGCGCGCGAGAGAACCTCGGGCGCAACCGCGATGACGTCGTCGAATCCCTTCGACGGCACAAGCCGGCCTGCCATCCCGATCACCGGGCCGCCGCCTCTCGCCAGTTCCCCCCGCAGATCGCCAGAGGCGAGCCGAAACCGCTCCACATCAATGCCGTTGGCGATCAACCGCAGCCTGTTCGCGGGAACGCCGGCACGGCGCAGAGCGCCCGCCACGCGGGGCGAAACTGCCGCGACCAGCGGAAAGCGGGCGAGGATCCAGCGGTCCAGCGAAGCGTACAGTCGAAGGGCCCGCGTCTCGTTCGTCCAGTTGTGGCAGGTCGAGATCAACCGCACGGGAAAACCACGCGCGGCCGCGTATCCGTACAGATCCGCCTTCTAACCATGCGTATGCAGCACGGATATGTCCAACCCGTGGATCAGCTTGCGAAGGCGGCCGACAACACTTAGGTCGATTCTCCCGTTGCAGGGCACGCTTTCCACCTCCAGGCCGGCGCGACGCGCGTGCACGGCCATCTCGCCGCCGGGCCGTCCGGAGTTTTCGAAAACGCCCACTACGGCCCGCCATCCCAGGCATCGCTGAGCTTTGGCGAGCGTCAGCAGCATGTTCTCGGCGCCGTAAAACCCGGAGCTGCTGATGAGGTGGAGAACCGCTGGGGACACGTCAGCGCCCCTCCGGCCTGGACCCGAGTGTTTGCCACATCCGTTGATACAGGGCGTCCCCGGCGAGCCGGCGCACGACGGACTTCACCTCGTGCTGAGCGCGGAGCAGAAGGCGGCGGGCACCGCCGGCGCGCACCACGCGCATGAGGCCGCCCGTATCCGTGGTGCGGCGTACCATCCACCGGCCGGCCAGTTCAACGCCGCACCTGGGACCGGGGCGGCGGTGAGGTTCGGAATTGTAAACCCGGCGGTAGCCGGCCTCCGCGCAGGCCGCCAACACGCGGTCGTTCCATCGCCCGCCAGGCATCGAGATGGAGGTGACCGCCTGGCCCAGGCAATCCTCCAGAAACGCGCGCGATCGTCGCAGTTCTTCCGCCAGCTCGCTCTCGCTGCAACGGGTCAGCAGCGCGTGCGACCAGCCGTGAGAGCCGATTTCGTGGCCGGCCCGTGCGAGGCTGCGGAGATCGGCCGCGCTCATGTAACCGGCCCGCTGCCCGGTCCACCCCGCCGTGATAAAGAAGATGCCGTGAAAACCGGCCTCTTCCAGCGCCGGGGCTCCGTACTCGTACTGCGATGCGTGGCCGTCGTCGAAGGTGATTTCCGGCAGAGGCACGCCGGTCTGGCGGAGGGTCTGCAGGGTCTCCAGGTGGCGCCGGAACATGGAGCAGAGGACCGAATAAGGGCGTGAGGCGGAGTGCGGCTCAAGCTCGTGATAGGTCAGGATCATGATTTCTGGTCTGCCCGGTTTAACGCAGGTTGACGGCCAGATCCCGGAGACAATCGTTTTGGGGCGGGATTGGCGGGCGCCGGATGCCGTGAATGCGGCGGGACTGGCAATTTTGGGAAACTTCGCCAATTTTTGCGCAGCGGCGTCGCGGGAGGTGAAAAAACCGGAAACAGGCGCCCTGTCACGGCGCCTGCTTCCGGAGAATGCTGAGGAGGTTACTGGCCGGCCCGGCAGGTGCCGGTGATGACCGCGTTAATCACACGCTGAACGTCAATGACATTGCAGGCGCCGTTTCCATCCAGGTCGCCGCTGCCGCAGGGGACAACGCCGAGCGCCTGGTCTTTCGCCGCCGCCACGTCGCCCGACTCCACCGAACCGCTGCCATTCACGTCGCAGGGGGATGGCGGAGGCGTGCTGCCGCCGCCGGCGAAGTACTCGTACGCTCCGATGTCGAACGATCTGCCTTGCGCCCGCGGCGTACCGTCACGGTCCATGACAGCAGTCGTGGTAACGCCCGCGTCGATCGCCGGGCTTCCGGACTTGAGGTGGAAGTCCCGGGCGGTCACGTTTACAAACATCGGATCGGCGTTCACGTTACCGCTGGTCTGCGACGGGCCGCTGCCGTTGCCGAACCACAGGTTGTTCGAGCCGCTCACGCCCGACGCGGTCGCCCGCAGGTACGGCCGCCCGTTGGTTTGGACAACGATGTTGTTCCGCAGCCGCAGGGACACCGGATCGCTCGGAGAGTAGCTGATCGCGGCGCCGTACTGGCTATCGCCCGCTCCGCAGTTGTAAAGGGTATTGTTGTACACCTCCACCGTGCCGGAGCCGCGAGTTCCGGAATTGGTAAACGCCGAAACGTAGATGCAACTGTAGTTCGCCGGGCCCTCCGGGAAGTGGGGACCGGTGCCGGCGTTGAAGATCACGTTGTTGTACGCCTCCACCTTGCCCTTGGAGGGGTCGACGGTGGCGAAGTTGATGGCATCGCAGCGGACGTCGTGGATCAGGTTGTCGTGAACCAAGAGGCCGTACTGGTTCGGCGCTCCGGTGGAGTGGAACTGAATGCCCCGGCAAGCCCGGTTGTTGTGGATCCAGTTCCAACCGATCTCGACGTTGTTGGCGCTCGAAGACATGTACACCGTGTGATACAACTTGGAGGGGTTCGAGTTACCGGCATTGGTGATCTCGTTCCCCAGGATCTTCACGCCGTCGCTGTGGCCGCTGGTTACGCAGGCGCTGGCTCCGTCGCCGTTCGGGCATTGGATGTTGTTGCCCACGATCCGTATGTTCTTGGCGTTGGAAGCGTCCACCGCCTCGATCCCGCGGATGTTAAAGCCGGCCACGACCCAGTGGCTGCCGTCGGGGCATGCGGACAGCCCAGAGCAGGTCAGCACACCCCGCTCGGCAGAACCGCCGATGGTTGCGCTGTGCCCGGGATAAACGACGATGGCCTTGGGCCTGTCCGCCGTTCCCGGGGTGCCCAGCAGCAAAGCGGAACGGTACTCGTCCGAGGTCGCCGTGACACCGTTCATCACATAGCAGGTATCCCCCGCCGAGATGGTGCGAACGCACTTTTGCATCGTGCGCCACGGGCTGCTGAAGCTGCCGTTGTTCGAATCGTTGCCGCTCGTCGAAACGAAATAGATCCCGCCGGAGCGGACCGTGAACGGCAGACCGTTCGATGACCCGGCGCTGGTGGTCACCACAATGTTGCCCGTCTTCGCGTTGGGGCCGATCTGAACCGTGATCTTGTTATTTGTCCAGACCCGATACGCGGCGACCTGGCCGCCCCCGACTGTGACGTATGACGATCCGCGGGTCGCACCAAAATTACTCCCATAGATCGTCACGAACACTCCGGCGTTGTTTTCGCCCCCCGTATTCGGTCCGCTTTGCAAGTCCGTAAACAGCACTCGCGGTGGCGCTGTTTGCCCAGTGGCCATGGCAGCCACCATGAATAGGGCGAATATCACGCACGCTGGCCGAATTGCCGAAAATTTATCCATCATTCTCTCCTGCATCAACTCTGCCGGGCTGCCGGGCGACCCGCTGGCCGCCCCCGCCTCGGACATCATCAGCCGCACAATTTACGGCTCTCCGTTGATTGCCATGTCCACCCGCCCGCTCCGGCTTTAGCACGAACCGGACCGCTCGCGCTTCTGGTGTTCGGCTCGTCAACCCCGGTGCCGAACCCGAACTCCGGACGCCAGGCCGGGACGGACCTAATCCTGTGCTATGAAGTCCTCCCCGGAGCGCGGCGCCCCGGCAGCGCAAGCATTTCTCCCGAAACGCTCGCATAAACGTCCTGGGAAGAATGTGTTGACGCAGCCGCCGTAGTATTCGGCTGGAAAATCACATCGACCCAATAATTGCATCCCTGATAGGTCTGGTTCGGAAAACCGCTTGTTCCGTACCGATACACGCCCGCGTTGACAGGGGCGCGCAGCGGCGAATTCTCTACGGCTCGCGAGAAGTATCCCGTCGTAATTGAGTATCGCCCGAGCGGCGCATAGTAAGAAACGACGTAAGTCACACCGGGCTGGATCGTGACCGGCTGCGAGAAGTACGCCGTCTGCCAGCCGGACGAGGTTTCATTGCTGAACACCACGCTGGCCAGCTTCTGCCCGTTGCTCGTCCAGAGACTGCCGGTGTGAACGCCACCGTTCGCCGGCCCCCTGAAGAAGCGGATGCCGAGCACCTTCCCGCCAACTGCCGAACTGAACCTCATGCCGAGTTCGACTGCGCTCGAATCCGGATAATCGATTCTCTCGGGTTGCGCGTTGTTGGGAAGCAGAGTCATCGCGGATGGCGTCGCGGACCCTCCGGACGACGGCCGGAAGATTACATCGACCCAGTAATTGCTCGCGCGGTAGGTCTGCGTCGGGAATCCGCTCGAACCATACCGGTAGACTCCGGCGTTGGTCCCGGCGCTCAGCGGACCCGAAGTGAACGTCTTGGTAAAGAAGTTCTCCGAGGCCGAGTAACGGCCAACCGGCGCGTGGTAAGACACAACGTAAGTTACCCCCGCCTTGATCGCCACCGGGTTGGAGAAGTACGCCTTCTGCCAACCGGACGACGTTTCATTCGAGAAAGTGACCGTAGCCAGTTTCTGCCCCGAGCTTGTCCACAGGTTGCCGACGTGAGTGCCCGTGTTGCGCGATCCCTTGTAGAACCGGACGCCTAACACCTCGCCGTCAACATTTGCCTGGAACTTGAGGCCAAGTTCGACCGCTTTGCTGTCGCTGTCTTCAATGATCTGCGGCCGTGCCGAATCGGTCCAGAAAGACACCGTTTGGGATGATCCGGCTGATCCGGAGGAAACGGTAAAGCTTGCCGGCTGAGACGCAGGTCCCGGCCACTGAGCCGCATTGCCTGCCGCATCAATGCTGGTCACACGGTAGTAGTAAGTGACTCCCGGATTCAGTCCGGTCAGCGTGATGGAATGCGCGGTAACAAGCTTCGTATCGTTAACCACGCTCGACAGCGAGCTGCTCGATGTCCCGTAATTCACTCGGGTGGTCGCCGGTTCGTTCGTCGTCCAGGTGATGACGGCCGATCCGTTTCCGGGTGCAGCCGAAACAGCCGAGATTACCGGCGGAACTGTGTCGCCGCCTCCGATCGTCACGGTGGCTGTGCCATACTTCGTCGGATCGGCGACGCTGGTCGCCCTCACCGTGATCGCGCCCGAAGCGCTGGCCGGCGCGGTGAAGAGCCCGCCCGAAGTGATCGTACCGGCCGAAGCAGACCATGTCACGGCCCCGTTCGTGGTGCCGGATACGGTTGCGCTGAACTGCTGCTTCTGTCCCGGTGCGAGCACAACCGAAGCCGGAGTCACGGAAACGCTGATCGACTGGGCGGGGGCTACCTGCAACTGCACCGTTCTCGACGTTCCGTTGAGCGCCGCCCCAACCGTCACTACCTGCGGCGAGCTGCAATTACTAACGCTCACCTGGAAGTTTGCACTGGTGGCGTTGCTGGGAACAGTCACGGTGGACGGCGCGGACACCGTCGCGTTCACCGACGACGTGCTGATGCTCACCGGCGCTCCTCCTGCCGGCGCCGCGCCCGACAGCGACACAGCACATGCCGCCGAGGCCGGAACAACCAGCGATGTCGGGCTGCACGTCAGGCTCGCAAGACTCGGCGTGGGCGCGCTTCCGGTGATGCTGATTCTTCCTCCCGTCGCTGTCACGGACATCGCCGTTCCGTCGGGCGCCGCCGCGAACGCGTTCGTCAATTGGACGGATGCGCTCTGGGTCGAGGCCGACGAGGATACCGTCAGCCTGACCGTGGCTACCGTCCCGCTCTGCATCCTGTTCAGGTTGTTGTCTCCAGTGAGTAGACAGGTGTACGAGCCCGTGCCCGGCACGCAATCCAAACTCTTGCCGGCCCCGGATGCCGCCGTCCCGACTGACACGTTGATGCCGCTAAAGACCGATGCCGGATAAGTGATCGTCCATTGCACGCCGGCTGGTCCTCCACCAGAAGGCGCGCTCAGTGTAAGCGGCAGGCTCACCGTTGAGCCGGCCGCCGCGGAGCCGTCTGCCAGCCCCAGTGTTATGCTTTGTGCCAGCACAGCCGCCGGCAGAAGCACTAACAGAACTAGCGATCTTGTCTGAAGTAGTTTTAGGTCCATGCTATTTGAGTCATCCCAGTCCTGCACACAGTAACCTACTCGAGTGCGCGCGCAGAAGAATTCTTACAGATTCTTCAGGACTATGTGAACACCAACACCGCCCTTGTTGGCACCAGCAGGAAGAAGGAAGAACAGCTCGAGAAAGTGCCAAAATCGCCGCCCGCGTTTGTGCGGGGTAGCTAACCACTTATGCGGTGATAACCTATTCAAAAACACTGCAACTAGCTCGTTACTCGGCCGAGCCACCCGCGCGTAGGAAGGCAGGCGAGTAACCACAACTGGCCCGGATTGGCCGGCCTGAATTTCTAACGGAGTGGAGCGGGAGTGGATTCTAGGATTTAAAGAAGTTTATATCTGATTGGGAAAAATTTCCCGTTCCAGTTTGAAGGCAGAGTAGAATCGCCCAACCCCAGATATGGGGGGTGGACACCCTCATGCGAAAAGTTGCCTGTGGCCGCCTCCGATCGTGGTCGTTTCAGCCTTGGCGATTCTGCGGGATTGGGCTGTCCCCTTTGCGCCCGCGCGTGGCCCGCTGCGGGCAAAGGACGGCGCTTCGCGCGGGCGAAAACCCTTCTTTGGGGGAAGCGGCCGGGCCACCCGCCGCCTCACCCCTCTGCGGGGATGCACTGGCCGGCGCGGCGCTTCCGCCGACGCCGTGCTACATCAGGCCCTGGTTGGCCGCCCGGACGGCCGCCGGCCGGGAGAAAGGATAGACGGCTTCCATGCTGGAAAATCGAAATTCCCTGAGCAACCGCTCCACCTTGCCCGCCATGCCGCGCAGGCCCGCATACGTTCGCCAGCGTGACAGGAGTCGCGAGGTGAGCCGCGGCTGGCTGGCATCGAGCTCCCAGGGGTGGAAATAGATGCAGGCGGGCATATTTTCGCGATTGATTCGCCGGATGCCCGCGGCCGTGTAGCAGTAGGGCAGCAGTCTCAGATAGGCGCCGCCGCCCACCGGCACGGCGCAGCCGTTGGACAGCTCAATGGTGGCGATCGGCACTTCGAAAATGGGGCCCGAAGGCGTCTGGATCACGCCCGCACGGCGCGGAAATCCCGGAATGCCATAGCGGTCGTGTGTGATCGGATAGATGCTGGAGTCGTGGGTGAATCCGCACTCAACCAGCGTTTCGAGCGCCCAAAGCGATTTGGCGGTGATGGAATAGCTCGGAGCCCGGTACATGCGAGGCAGGCAGCCGCAGGCCTGCGCGATGGCGTCGCTTGCCTCCTCGGTGTCTCTGCGAAATTCCGCGGGCGTCAGCTCGTAGACCAGGCGGTGTGAAAAGCTGTGCGCACCGACTTCATGGCCGTTCGCGACGATTTCCCGGACCACACCGGGGCGGCGCTTTGCGACCCAGCCCAGCACAAAGAAAGTCGCCCGCACGCCATGCGCGGCGAAGATCTCCAGCACGCGCCGCGTCTGATCCTCCACCCTCGACGCGAGCACGTCCCAATGCCGGGTTCCCGAAGACGCCTGTACCTCCGTGGCGTGGAACGTTTCCTCGACGTCTACTGTCAGGATGTTAAGCATGCCGCGGCCGTCTGGCGGCACTGGACCTGAACACGACAACAGCCACCCGGAAGAGTAAGCCAAAAACGGTCAACACGACCTCGTCTGCGATCGCCCGGATCATGCAATTCACATCAGCAACCCTGGTGCCACGGCCCGGACGGGCTGCCGGCGGCATTTCTTGACAATTCGTGTACGAACTGAGAATTTGTTCGGCCAGTCTGCCGCGAAATCCGCGTCCACACGCGCCTGCGGCGGGCGGCGAGCGCCGCCCCTCCGGCATCCGGAACATAAACCCAATTGGCTGTTTCCGCCACACTTTGGCATTCTGGAACGAACATTTTGTTTACATCTTTGCCAATTTTTACACTTCGAAGATTAAGCCTCCGTCGTTTTCGAACGAATATCATTCGATGTGCTTCCTAACTGAGGTTTACCCTAGTTATCAATGAGTTATCGGGTTGCGAACCGACCAATTTTTCGCCACCAGGGGGTGTGAATTCCCCCCCTTACAAATCCGCGGCGAATTGTGATACTAATTCAATAACTCAGCAAATCCTCGATGATTTAACTGGGAAGGGGCAACGGATGATGCTAACTCGCGCTCTGAGATCGCACAGCGTGGACAGGTGAAGACATTGATCAGGGTGTGTTCAGTTTCCGCCGACATGCGCTTTCACATGCTCTGCGCCGAAGCGCTGGATGCGGTCGCGGAGATCGAAATCCTCCGTGCGGCAAGCATGAGCGAGGCTGCCGCCGCCGATCTGTACGTCCGGGACTTCGATCTGCGGGAGCCGCCCGCCGCCGGCGATTTCAGCGGCGCCGAGACGGTTTTCGTAGCGCGGCGCGAGGATCTGGCTGCGTTGCACACGCAGTTGAGGGGCGAGGCGGTTGCCGTTCTCGTCAAGCCGGCCGACCTGCCGGGTATGCGCCAGTTTCTCGAAGCGGCTGTTGCGCGTTGCCGGAGCCGGTTGCAGGAAAAAGCGGATCCCCGCCGCTTCGAACGCGACCAGTTCCTGGAGTGCCTTCTTCTCGCCGGGCTGAAACTGCAACAGTTTGGCGCGCAGCGGAGCAACTTCCTTGCGCGTGCGCTTCACGATCTCTGGGCGCCCCTGACTGCCGCGGACGGCTACTGCACCATGCTTCTTCAGGACGTGGTGGACCGTCTCAGCCCCGAGCAGGCGGACACGCTGCGCCGCCTTCACGGCAACGTGCGCCGGTTGCTGAGAACCACGAGTTTCGTCTATCAGTTGGGGTCGGGCGTATCGGAACGGGAACTCCCGTCCATCGGCCCCGCGAACATCGCAGTCTGCGTGGATAACGCCGTCAACGGCGTCGCGCCTTTCGCGCGCGAGAGGGGAATCGAAATCAGAACAAGCGTCAGGCAGCCCGCCGAGCCCATGTACTTCGATGCCGGAGGGATCGAAACCGTGCTCGATTACCTGCTGGAAAACGCCTGCCGCTTCACGCCCCGATTTACGACGGTGGAACTGGAGGCTTTCCCTGTCGTATGGAGTGTCCGCCGTTTTCGCTTGCAGAGCGCCGACGGCAACTGGTTCGTGCCGGTACCCGCTTCGGGAGGCCCGAATGCCTACCGGGTGGATGTCCGCGACAGCGGAGCGCCTGTATCCGAGTCCGACCTGGCCGGAATGTTCGACCAGTACAGCCCGAGGTACAGCCACAACGGCCGCTCCGGGGCGGGCCTGGCTTTGGCCGCCTGCCGCCTGATCGTGGAGGCGCATTGCGGCGAGCTGGTGGTTAAACCCCAGCCCGAAGGAGCCGTGTTCTCGTTTGTCTTGCCGATGATCAAGCCGGAACTCGACAACAATTCACACATGCTCCAAGAGCAAGTAATAGAGGGAAGACAAGCACTATGAATAAGACAGTACTGGTAGCCGAAGATCAACTCGAGGTCAGCAACTATATCGAGCTTGCGCTACGGATGGAAGGTTACCGCGTGGTCACCGCCCGTGACAACGCAGAGATTCGGGAGCGGTTGCAGGATCTGAACGGCAGCCTTGCGCTCGTGCTGTTGGAACTGACAATGCCGCACCAGGATCCCGTCGAAACGGTCCGGGAGATCCGCCGGGCGCATCCCCGGCTACCGATCCTCGTCTTTTCGGGGGCTTCCTCGCCCGCCGTTATGGCAGAAGTTCTTCAGTGCGGCAACGTGACCTTTCTGAACAAGCCGTTCACACACGAGCAACTGGTTGCCGCCATCAGAAAGACCGTGCAGGCGGCCCCTTCTTCGTCCGGCACTGCTCCGGCCAGTCCTGCCGCACCGTCAAATTTCTTCTGGTGCAGGAATCCGCGCATGCAGGCGATCGCCCGGGCCGTGCAGCAGTCGGCGCTTTCCGACGTGCCGGTGGTCATCCGCGGCGAGAGCGGGGTCGGCAAGGAAGTGATCGCCCGCGAGATCCACGCGCTATCCGCGCGGCGCAACAAGCCCTTTCTGAAGATCAACTGCGCTGCGCTGCCTTCGGAGTTGCTGGAGAGCGAACTCTTCGGTTACGAGCGCGGCGCGTTCACCGGGGCCGCCAAGAGCACCCGCGGGAAGTTCGAGGCCGCCGACGGCGGCGTGATCCTGCTGGATGAAATCGGCGATATGGACGTCCGGCTTCAGGCCAAGCTGCTCCATGTCCTCCAGGACAACGAGTTCCAGCGCCTGGGCAGTTACGAAACCGTGCGGGTGAACGTGCGGGTGCTCGCCGCGACTCATTGCGACCTGGAGAAGGCCATCGCCGAGGGACGCTTCCGCGCGGACCTTTACCACAGGCTCAACGTCATTACTATCGAGGTGCCTCCGCTGCGCGAGCGGAAGGGCGAAATCATTCCTCTCGCCGAATATTTCCTTGCCAAGCACGCTCCTCCGGGAGTAGTCAGCCCGGGCATCACTCCTTTGCTGGAGCAAGCCCTGCTTGCTTACGACTGGCCCGGCAACATCCGCGAGCTGGAAAACCTCATGCGCAAGTACCTGGTGTTCGGCGACCCCTCCATCATCGTCCAGGACCTCAACCACCGGGCGAAACTGCGGCCGGCGGAAAACGAGAACGCCGCGCCCACGGTCTCCCAGACCTCCCGCCCGATTCTTGAGGAACTGGAAGAAGACCGCAAGGAGCGGGAAAAGCAGGCTATTCTCGCCGCGCTGAACGAGACCCACTGGAACCGCGTCCGGGCGGCAGCCCTGCTCAAGACCGACTACCGCAGGCTGCTTTACAAGATCAGAAAGTGCGGCATCGCCCCCTCGAGGGACAAGGCCCGCACCGACGATCGCCGCAACAACCAGCGCGCCCGCGCCGCGGGCGAATCGGCGTAAGTTCGCGACGCTCTCCGGTCCACGCTCTACAACGGGCATCGAGTTGCATCCAAACGTGCGCGAATCCCGGCTGCGGTTGCGGCTTCGCAATCGCAGCCCTGAGGCAGTGTGCGCACCATGCATCGTCCATTTCTCGAGCGCCGCTCGCGCGCCCGGATCCAACTCAAGTGGCCGGTGAGCGTCCATAGCGAACGCTATCCCGAGCCGGTGACCGCGGATCTGCTGAATGTCAGTTCCGGCGGTGCATACTGTGTCTCCAGTATGCCCTTCTATTGCCGCGATGCTGTTGAAATTGATCTGCCGCTTCCCAGCGGGCTGGATACTTCCGAGCGCGACCTCAGACTGTGGTGCGTCGGTCGGGTGATTCGAACCGAGGAGGTTCAGCCCGGCCTGTTCGGTTTCGCCTGTACGTTTGAGGACTACACCTTTTTGTCCGAAACCCCCGGCCTCGGTTACAAAGTTCGCATCAAGGCGCGTTCGGAGCGTTGACGGCCTCGCCAGCGGGCGTTACCAAATTCTGTTCAAATCGAAAAGTTCTTCGGCGGGCGGAAACCGGTTCGCCAACACCGCTCATCCCCGCGCGTCCCGCCATTCTCCGGGAACAAGCGTTGACAGTCCGTACTTCCAGCCTTTTCAGTCCCCTGCGCCAGTGCCTATGAAACGGGAACAGGAGGGTCCGAAAGCTGCAATAGGTTCTGTCGCGATAGTCGGGAGCGTTCCATGCCGGCTTGGCTCACCTCGTTGTGGCTGGAATGGGGAAGGGCGGCCGGAGGCGGCTTCCTCGTTGGGGGGCTAGTGTGGGTCCAAGAAACTTGAGAAATATTACTGTCAGACTGCAAACAATCGTCGTCCTTCTACTATGTTTCGTTTCGCCCTGCGCGGCGCTTGTGATTCTCGCTCGCCAGCAAGCCGTCGCTCCCGAGCGCGTGGGAGCGGGGCTGGTGGCGCTTATCGGATTCGTTTTGCTGGCGGGCGGCACGCTGCTCAGACGCCGTCTCGAGCAGGGCCGTCAGGCCGCAGAGCACAACGCCGAAGCACACTATCAAAGCTCCGAAACACGCTATAGGGAAGCCGGGGCGGTCGAAACCTCCGAGACCATCCGGCAGCGGCTGCTGCACTCGGAACCATGACGCGCATCTTCGATCTTTATATCTCACGCTCGGCAATTCTGTTGGCCCTGATCGAAGGGCTCGCCATCGCCGCGTGCCTCGCGGCCGCCGTAAGGTTTACTCTGCCTGAAGCACCGGGACACCACACCGCCGGCCTCGCCGGGTTTGTGCCTGTAATCCCGATCGTGGCGGTATTTCAAATCGCTTTTTACTACAACGATCTCTATCACTTCGCCGCGTTCAGAAACTCGCTGCTTTCGGCGCTTCGGCTGGGCCAGTCTTTGGGGGCCGGTTGCCTTGCGCTGGCTGCGCTCTACTACGCCGCACCCGCGTTGATGCTGGAACGCACCTCCTTTCTTCTCGGCTTGGCGCTTGTCGCCATCTCCTCTGGCCTGACCCGCGCCCTTGTGGCGTTGTGGCGCACGCGCGGACCGGTTGACAACGTCGCCATCATTGGCTGCGGCACGCTCGCTCTTACGGTAGCCCGCGAGATCAACCGCCGGGAAGACCTGCACTTGCGCCTTCTGGGACTGGTGGATGAAGCCCCGTGGCAGCACCGCACCAGCGCCGGTTCCGAGCCGGTGATCGGCTCGATGGGCAACCTCCCCGCCCTCGTGGAAGAAAACCGCGTCTCCCGGTTAATCGTGGCCGTGGAGGATAACCGCAGGGTGCTGCCGGTTCGCGGTTTGGTCGGACTGCGCCTCCGCGGCGTCAAAATCGAAGATGCCGCGTCCGCACTGGCCTCGCTCACCGGCCGCGTCTGGCTGAGCGTCGTCCGGCCGAGCTGGTTTGTCTATGCCGAGGGGTTCCGGCGATCGAAGCTGACTCTCGCCGTTAAACGCGCCGTCGATATTGTTGTTTCCGCAGTGGCGATCGTCATTTGCGCCCCTCTTGTACCGCTGATCGCAGCCGCGATTCGCCTGGATTCGCGCGGCCCGGTCTTTTACCGCCAGACAAGGGTGGGCTACCAGGGCAGAACCTTTCAGCTCCTGAAGTTCCGGTCCATGCATGAGAACGCGGAGCGGGCTAATGAAGCGCTCTGGGCGCGCGAACAGGATCCGCGCAGCACCCGCGTCGGCAGGTTCCTTCGCAAGTCGCGCCTGGACGAGCTGCCTCAGTTCATCAACGTCCTGCGCGGTGAGATGAGCCTGGTCGGACCCCGACCGATTGTGTCGGCTGAGATTGCCAAGTATCGCGAGCTGTTCGAACTCTACACGCTGGTCCGACCGGGAATCACCGGGTGGGCGCAGATCAACGGGCGCAATGCTGTTTCGTGGGAAGAAAAGTTCCGCCTGGATGTTTGGTATGTCGATAATGTTTCTCTCTGGCTGGACCTAAAAATCCTCATTCTCACCGTCTGGAAAGTTCTGAGGCGAGAGGGGATAAGCCAGGCGGGTTATGCCACGATGCCAGAGTTTCTCGGTCCATCAGGTGCTTCCGTTAAACAAGAACGATAACATGAAG
>ERZ795060.3303-NODE-3303-length-14984-cov-3.871123_pt1 | contig 14984 bp, 15 predicted proteins | sample MGYA00375144_ERZ795060 | MGnify/ENA primary metagenome ERZ795060 (study PRJEB30189, sample SAMN05720157) | activated sludge metagenome | isolation source: anaerobic digester from wastewater treatment plant | place: Japan | collected 2015-05-15 ... | reverse complement strand
GGAATGGGTCGCCAATCTGTACGTTAGGCCGGCGGTTTTCCGAATCCGGTCCCAATTCTACGGAAGCAAATGTTGCGCCGTGGATTCCATCACATCCCGTGCTGGAACCGACATACAATACCGAATTGCCAACGCCTTTAGCACATGCTGAAGCAATATCATCTATCCGTACAATACCTGCCGACATTGCATTCACAAGGCAGTTGCCGGAATAGCAATCGTCAAATACCACTTCTCCAGCGATAGTAGGCACTCCAACACAGTTGCCATAATGGGCAATTCCTGCTACTACATTCTCAAACAGGTACCGGTTATGGGCATCATCGAGTGGGCCGAACCTGAGGGAGTTCAAACAAGCTATAGGACGAGCACCCATTGTGAAGATGTCGCGCAGGATGCCCCCTACTCCTGTGGCTGCTCCCTGGAACGGTTCTACTGCTGATGGATGGTTGTGCGTTTCCATCTTCATGACTATGCCGTAGCCATCTCCGATATCTATCACGCCAGCGTTTTCAAGCCCTTCTCCTTCAAGTGCCTCTTTATACTTCTTAAACAGGCGAAGAATCGGCCTGGAATACTTATAGCCGCAGTGCTCACTCCACATGACGGAGTACATCCCAACTTCGGTGTATGTAGGATGCCTTCCAAGCACCTCTACAATCTTCTGATACTCCGAGTCAATCAAACCCATCTCACGATATACTTCCGGAGCGATAGGTTCGGTATTCTTTGAAACAGTCTTGCTTCCTGGTTCTTTAATCAACATTATCTTCTAGCCCACTCAATTACTGACCGCAGTATGTTAAGACCATCCGCGCTTCCAAGGATCTTTTCTACAGCCCTTTCAGGATGCGGCATCATTCCGGCTACATTGCCGCGCTCATTGATAACACCGGCGATGTTGTTCAGCGATCCATTCGGATTTGCTTCGGGAGTAACTCGCCCTGCTTCGTCACAATAGCGAAGGATTACCTGACCGTTATCTTCGATGCGCTTCAGCGTTTCCTGGTCACACACGAAATTACCGCCTTGATGTGCTATTGGTATATTAAGCACCTGACCATTCTTGCACTGGTTCGTCCAAGGAGTATTCAAGTTTGCTGGTGTTAGTTGAACATACTTACACACGAACTTCAAGCAGTCGTTAGATACCAACGCGCCTGGCAGTAGATGTGCTTCGCAGAGGATCTGGAAACCATTACAGATACCAATAGCATATCCGCCCTTGTCCGTGTGTTCTTTCACTGCTTCCATAACAGGTGAGAACCGCGCTACAGCTCCAGTTCGCAGGTAATCGCCGTAGGAGAACCCTCCAGGCACAATAACGCAGTCAACGCCCTTCAGGTCGTGTTCCTGGTGCCAGATATACTCTACAGGTTCCTTGAGCACATCTCGAACCGCGTAGTATGCATCCTGGTCGCAGTTTGAGCCGGGAAATACTATCACGCCAAACTTCATTCTGTAACCTCAAACCGATAGTTCTCTATCACCGGGTTTGCCAACAGCTTTCGGCACATTTCTTCTATCTGTGTGTCCAGCGTCTGGCCATTCTCTTTAACTTCCAGCTCGATATATTTTCCGATTCTGACATCTTCGACGTTACCATAGCCAAGATTCTCAAGCGCTGTTTGCACTACTCTTCCCTGTGCATCGAGCAAAGACGGTTTCAGTGTTACGTAGACTTTTACCTTCGCCATATTCCTGTAATCCTATAAGTTCATGATTGTGCGGTTGATTATTTAGTTGCCGCTTTCTCTGATTGCCTTATGTTGAACCATTCGGTCCACTGCTGCAATGAAATCACCATAGACCTGCCATCCGGTCAAGCCGGTTTGACGGGTGCTGTCTCTAATAGCTTCTTTCCTAAACTGATCTCGCATTGCTGCAAGTGTCGACAGTGCAGCAAAATCCCCTAAAAGTGTTAAAGTATCGATTGCATCAGTCCTGTTAGTTGGATCGCTTGTCGCCTGATGACGAAGCGTATCAAGATCGAATGCAGATGATACACCGCTATTAGCTACCGTCACGGCTTTAAGAAACTCAGAGCCACTCTTGTGGGTAAAATCCAAATCTCCGAGCGACTCAACCATAAGCTTCACTGTATATACGAACCGATCTTTCAGCAGTTGCCGAAATGCGTCAACCGCCGCCGGTCCGATAAGAATCAACTGTCGTAAAGCGTAAGCCCTTTTTGTCGAATCCCTGCTGTCATCAGCGACATAATCAACAAGAACCTTAGCTGCCTCCGTACTGCCGAGAACGCACAAAGATTCCGCAGCGTTCATTGCACCTGCATTCAGCATTCCCGATAGCTTTGAGATAGCCTGATCCTGCCCCAGCCGATTTATAGCCCAGGATGCTGCTGCACGTACACCGGCATCCTGATCTCTCAGACAGTTGATCAGCGGCTCTACGGAACCAACATCACAAAGCCTGCCCAGTGCTTCAGCAGCTCTCTTGCGTCTTGCCGGATTATTATTTGTCAGATCCTGAGTAAACCTCTGGACAACTGACGAGTCTCCAAGCTCACGAAGAACCTTTGCTGCGGCTTCTCGACGCTCACCAGGTCCGGAACACAATGCCCGCACCATCGGCCCTCTGGCTTTCTCAATTCCAATTTCAAGCAGTTTACTGGAATCACCGGCAAGAGCTGCATCAATTGCCAGGGCATACATTCCTTCACCAAGCTGCTCAAGTGCATGTCTTGCAGCATTGTGAACCACTTTATCCGGGCTGGCATCATCTGCACCCAAAACATTGGCGATTACGACAACAGCGCCAGGATCGCCTAGCTGCCCCAAAGTATCAATCACAGCCGCAGCTACTAGGCCATCACAATACCGGAGTGCATCTATCAATGAACTCGCGGCGGAATTATCGCCGATCTGACCCAGAGCCTTAGCTGACTTAACTCGCGATTCTTCATCAGCCTCAGGATTTGCAACTACCTGAAGCAGTGCAGGCAACGCAGGTTGACCTGTCATCACCAGATCAGATACCGCCATTGATGTGATATTCGTTTCAATTACGTATCGAATCGCCGTCGAGACAGCCTCACGGATTGCCGGACTGCTATCCTCAAGCGCCTGAACGAGCACTTCAAGGCTCTCAACCATACCGAGATGTCCAAGAGCCTCAGCCGCTTTCAGTCTGTCAGGTTCATTGCGGCCCTGTAGGACTTTAATCAGCCCTTTTACATTCCGCTTCCGTGCCATCGCCTCTATGTTCGGGCGAAACGGCCACATGTACAGCACCCCTTAGTTACAGCAATTCTTAGCTGCTAATTACAGCCCCAAACGAGACAGGATAGTATCAACATTCCTCAGGTGATGTTCAAGATTGAAGCATTCAGCCAGTTCCTGCTCAGAAAGCAGCCTTTTGACATCTTCATCCTGCTGAAGCGCCTCTCTAAACGAGACTCCATCATCCCAACACTTGGCTGCGTTGCGCTGACAGACCTTGTAGCCTTCTTCTCGGCTCATACCTTTCTGAACCAGCGCAAGTAGTACGTGCTCAGAAAACACAAGCTGCCCCATCTTTTCGAGATTCTGCTTCATATTCTCCGTATTGATCTCCAACCGGCTCATCAACTTCGTCAATGACTGCAGAATAAAGTCAGTTGCAAGGCAGCTATCTGGAATAATCACTCTCTCACATGAAGAGTTTGTATTGTCCCGTTCATGCCAGGAGGTAATATTCTCCATAGCAGGTATTACATTCGTCCGAACAACCCTGGCCAGTCCTACAATCGTTTCGAACCTCCACGGATTGCGCTTATGAGGCATCGCTGACGATCCCCGCTGCCCCGGCAGGAACATCTCCTGGACTTCCAGAATCTCTGTGCGCTGCAGGTTGCGCATCTCTGTTGCGAAATTCTCCGCCGATGATGCAGCGATTGCCAGAGCAGCTAAAAACTGTGCATGCCGGTCTCGCTGGACTATCTGTGTCGATACTGGAGCTACATTCAGACCAAGACTAGAACAAACACGCTCTTCTATCTTAGGGTCGATGTTCCCGAAAATCCCAACCGCACCAGAAATCTTTCCGTAACTGATTGCTTCCCGTGCAGCCTTCATCCGTTCGATGTCCCGCTGAATCTGGGAATACCACACAGCCATCTTAAATCCGAATGTAATCGGTTCTGCGTGGACTCCGTGCGTGCGGCCGATCATCGGAGTCATCTTATGCTCTCGCGCGAGCTTACCAACAACCTCAGCAAGTTTCTCCAGGTCATCGATGATAATATCAGCAGACTGCTTCATCCTGAGAGCCATTGCGGTGTCTTCTATATCGTAGCTGGTGACACCATAATGGACGTATTTGCCTTCATCTCCCAGGTTCTCGGTAACAGCCTTAACGAAAGCTATGAGGTCATGATGAGTCTCTCGTTCGATCTCTTCAATGCGTTCGACCGTAAACGCTGCACCAGCTTTGACCTTCTCTGTTGCACCTTTAGGGATGTTTCCAAAGTGCTCCTGCGCTTCACAAACCGCTATTTCGACATCCAGCCATGTCTGGAACTTGTTTTGCTCGCTCCAAATGGCTTTCATCTCAGGTAGACTGTATCTATCAATCATAATCTGCAATCAACAACCGGCAGCTATCACTTGCTAACCTGTGCAGCTAGTTTCTCCTTATACTGGACTACTTTTTTTTGTATTTCAGAATCTTTGACTCCAATTATTTGCGCTGCGAGAATCCCTGCGTTCTTTGCACCATCGATGGCAACAGTGGCAACGGGAACACCAGAAGGCATCTGGACTATCGAAAGCAAGGAATCCATTCCACCAAGCGCTTGAGTCTTTACTGGAACACCGATTACTGGAAGCGGTGTATAAGCAGCAATTACTCCGGGAAGATGAGCAGCGCCGCCTGCTCCGGCAATGATTACTTCAAAGCCTGCCTCAATTGCGCCGGATGCAAATTCCATTGCCTTATGAGGCGTCCTGTGAGCAGAAATCACATGGACTTCTCGCTCGATCCCAAACTCCTCAAGAATCTCCGCAGCAGGTTGCATTACCTGCATATCGGACTTGCTTCCCATCACAATAGCGACTTTGTGAATCACAGTACTCGTGCCCCAATGTCCTTTCGGTAGTACATATTCTGGAACCGGATCTTCTCAACAGCCGAATAAGCTTTGCTGACGGCATCAGCAAACGTATCACTTATGGCTGTAATGCCAAGAACCCGTCCTCCGGCAGTAACAATCTGACCGTCGGCGATTTTTGTTCCTGCATGAAAAACAATCGCCCCGGCAGATTCGGCATCCGCAAGCCCATTAATGGGGAATCCGGTGTCGTAATCTCCGGGGTAACCGCCCGACGCCAAAACCACACATACTGCTCTTCTATTGTACCATTTAATCTCGATCTCGTCGAGCCGTCCTTCAACCACAGCCTCCATTACATCGACTAAATCAGTTTCGAGTAATGGCAACACGACTTGTGTTTCCGGGTCACCAAACCGGCAATTGTATTCAAGCAGTTTTGGCCCATCTTCAGTTAAAATCAGTCCTGCGTATAATACTCCCTTGTAGTGAATCCCTTTCTTCATTAAAGCTGAAAGTGTTGGTTGGATAATATTCTTGACTGCGAAATCATACAAATCCGGGGTAAGCGCCGGAACAGGAGAATAACATCCCATTCCACCAGTATTCGGCCCTTTATCACCGTCGTATGCTCGCTTATAATCCTGAGCAGGAGTCATTGGAGCGACTTTTTCGCCATCAGCGAACACCATCAAAGAGGCTTCCTGCCCTACCAGATATTCTTCAATGATTATTCGCTCACCAGATGCACCGAAGACTTTGCGAACCATCATCTGATCGATAGCCTGAAGTGCTGCATCTTCGTTCTCAGCAATCACCACGCCTTTACCTGCAGCCTCACCATCAGCTTTAATCACAAGCGGCCCGCGACCTTCAGCAAAATGCTGACGGATTTCAGAAGCTGCTTCATCGGGATTAGAAAAAACGGTAAATGTCCCGGTCGTAATACCATTCTCAGCTAAAAGCTGCTTCGTAAAGACCTTGCTTCCCTCAATCTGAGCAGCAGCCCTAGACGGACCGAATACTGCAACCCCTTCACTCTCCAGGGCATCAGCAAGCCCTGCTATCAGCGGTGTCTCAGGTCCAACTACAACAAGATCGACTGCTCGTTCACGCGAAAACTGAATGATTTTATCGAACTCAAGAGGCTTGATTGGAATTATTTCCCCAATCATAGACATTCCGGCGTTTCCAGGGGCACAATACACATTGGCTACACGATTACTCTGGGCTAACTTCCAAGCGAGCGCGTGTTCTCTGCCGCCGCTGCCTATCACCAGGATATTGAGGTTGTTTGGGCGCATATGACTCCTTTCTGGTAACTTGCACGGTTATTTATGCACAACTTCAGCTCTTTGGCTGATTATTATTCGTCTCTGTATCTTTCCGTATCGACAAAGTGAGCATAATGGCTGAGGAAGCCCATCTTGACTGTACCGGTAGGCCCGTTTCGTTGTTTGCCTATGATAATCTCTGCCTCTTCAACATCCTCCACGCCAATATCTCTTTGTTTGACTTTGCCAGTAGCTGGGTCAAGTCCTACTGCTTCTTCAGCATCCACTGTTTCCTTACGTTCATAATACTTAGGTCTGAAAAGGAGCATAACAAGGTCTGCTTCAGCTTCGATAGAGCCACTTTCCCTCAAGTCAGAAAGTACCGGACGCTTGTCATCACGCTGTTCGACACGTCTTGAAAGCTGAGAAAGCGCAATAACAGGCACTTTCAACTCTCTTGCCAGGCTCTTCAATGACCTTGCAATCTCTGAAATCTCCTGCACGCGGTTTTCTATATGCCTGTGCCATTTGATAAGCTGCAGGTAGTCCACGACAACAAGTCCCAATCCTCCCTGTTCAGCTTTAAGCCTTCTGCACTTCGCCCGCATACCCATAGGAGATATATCAGTCGAGTCATCTATGAATATTGGTGCCTGGAACAGTTCATTTGCTGCTCTTGATACCTTGTCTATCTCATCATCATGCAAAAAGCCAGCTCTTAGACGCTGAGACTCGACCTGTGAATGGGACGATAACATCCTGAGCGCAAGCTGTTCTTTGGACATTTCAATACTGAAGAGAGCAACTGGCTGCCGTCCTCTCATCGCTACATGGCTTGCTATATCCAGAGCAAAGGACGTCTTTCCCATAGATGGCCTTGCAGCAACAATAACCAGGTCTCCTGCTTGAAGCCCTGAAGTCATCAGGTCGATATCACGAAAACCGGTCTCCAGCCCGGAGATTATGCTCCCGTGTTCCCACTGAGCATTGAGCTTATCCCATGCTTCCATTACTACCGGGGCAATGGGTGTAAAATACTGCCCCATCCGTCGCTGTGAAACCTGGAATATGAGGTGTTCTGCTTTATCCGTGATGCTTTCTACATCAGCAGAATCATCGTAGGCCATGGCGGTGATTTCTGCTGCTGCACCAAGAAGCCTTCGGAGTATGGACTTCTCTTCAACTATTTTAGCATAATGCTCCACGCGAGCAGCAGACGGCACTTGAGAAAGCAGTGCCATTAAATACTCAGTCCCACCGACTTCATCCAGTTTGCCTCTTGACCTTAACTCTTCTTGTAGAGTTATAAGGTCAACCGGCTCATCCCGCTCATTCAGAGCGCACATGGCATCGAAAATGATGCCGTGGCTTGGCCTGTAGAAGTCGACGTCCCTGAGTAGTTCGGCAGATTTCTCAATTGCCGTTCGGTCGAGCATCATAGACCCTAAGGTAGACTGCTCGGCGTCGATATTTTGCGGAGGCACCCGCTCTAATGAAGATAATCGTTCCATACTCTAGATCAACATAGCTGGAATAGCAGGCCAACTGTCATAAACACAGTATATTTATATACAGCACCTTTGTTTCAACTATGTCAGTCGGTAACTACCTCCACTTTGAGGCCGAATCCTACGTCATGATGCAGACGAACGGGCACACTGTGCGACCCAGCGGTCTTAATCGGGTCGATAATATGGATTTTTCTCTTGTCCAAATCAATCCCTGTCTGAGCTTTTACGGCATCAGCGATGTCCTGAGATGTTATTGAACCATACAGCTTGCTTCCCGCGCCAGCTTTTGCATGGACCTGTATGGTAACCTCAGCCAGTTTGTCTGCAATCTGTTGAGCTTCAGCAATTACCTTTTCGCCTTTCTGAGCAATTGCATCCTGCTTCTTTTTAAGCTCTTTCATATGTTGCTCATTGGCTTCTACTGCAAGGTTCTTTGGAAAGAGGAAGTTTCGCGCATAGCCTGGAGATACATTGATAACCTCATCCATCTTTCCCACGCCTTTGATATCCTGACGAAGTATGACTTTCATAGTCCCACCTACCGTTTCCTTATAATCGTTATTTGCGATACTGTATGCCTAACATGGCATCACCATCACCGAACAAGTCTTCAACCCCGACCCAAGCACCAAACTCCGGCGAAAAATCATACCTTAACTTAGTCTCAAGCCGAAGGTCATTCGGACGATACAGGTCCAGTTGCAGTGCCAGATTATCATTTAACAGCCTATCGTAACCAATACCAAGCCTGGAATCATAAAGCCCATATCTTAACGCGCTGTTTCGGTTAAGAATCTCTCCCAACTGGAGATTAAGCCCAGTGCTTTCTCCAATATCGACCAGACCTGCCCGATAAAACCTGTTACCTCTCCCTGGGAATGTATAATTGTAATCAACTCGCCAATCGCCATCCGTAATAGCGAAAGTATCAAACCTGGAACCAATTCCTGGCACTGGCCCGGCAGCAGCCGGAGATGGTTGGCGGTCACTGCCTCGTCCGCCAAGTATTCCCCCAACCCGTTCGACTATATCAGCGGCGCCTTCTGCTGCCTCACGAGCGCTTGTTATCGTCTGGCGTATATCTTCAGATATTGCCTCATCTTCAGCCAATTCTCTCAGCTTTAAACTTGCAGCTTCCAGATTTTCTGCAGCCCTTCCCGCGCTGGCAAGAGCAGCCCTTACATCTTCAATGCCTCCCTGCTCTACCGCAACTCTGATTTCCCGAGTCACCGCAGCAAAGTTTTCTGACGCAGCATTGACATTAGCCAGTGTACGCTCGATTTCGGGCTGGTTTGCCGATACCAGGCTGCGAACATCCTCAGCTAATGCAGCAGTCGTGGCGCTCGCCAGTTCCGCATTTCGAAGCGTGTTCTCAAGTGATCTCCTCATCTCAGGGTCTTCAAGTATATCATTCACAGAGCGGACTGAAGTCTGAAGCCCATTCACAAGGCTCTGGACATCTACCACCAAATCTTCTAGTCTAGGCAGTTGTGTTGACTTAAGACACTCTCCAGGCTTTATGATTTCCTTGCTTGATCCTGGAATTATCTCAACATAGTAATCTCCAACACCCACTACGGACCCGGTTGTCACTCGGACTGAGGAATCTTCAGGTATGGCATTCTCAAACCTCCGGCTGATACGCATCTCTACAAGAGCTTTTCTATCATCTGTCAGCGTGATATCTTCTACCGTGCCGATTCGGACACCAGCCATGCGGACTTCAGCACCTTTTGATAGTTTTAACACATCGTTGAATACTGCACAGATGTCATAAGTACCGGCACGAAAGCCCACACCTGATAAGAACAGAAAGATCCCTACAAGTGCAAGCAGGGATAAAATTACTACCAAACCAACCTTTGCTTCCGTTCGAAGTCTCATGTCAGATTTTTATTTAAGCGCTCTCCAACGGTTTATAATCTAATAGGACCTTCAGTGCTGCCTTCCATAAACTGCCGTACTATCGGATTATCTGTTTGCTCCATCTCTTCCTTCGTTCCAGCAGCGATAATTTTACCATGGAACAGCATGCCAATCCTGTTAGAAATATGCTTAATCAGAGGAACATCATGTGAAACGACTACAGATGTCACTCCCAACTGATCACGCATACGGACAATCAAATCGCCTATTGTCGCTGCAGTTATCGGATCAAGCCCACTGGTAGGTTCATCGTATAACAAAATTGGCGGATCGAGTGCAAGTGCTCGCGCCAATCCAACCCGTTTCTGCATTCCGCCAGATAACTGGGCAGGCATAAGGTGCTCTGTGCCTGATAAACCTACAAGCCCAAGCTTTTCAGCAACCACATCGCGGATTTCTTCTTCCGTCAACTGCCTGTGCCTTCGTAGACCAAAGGCTACATTTTCATATACGCTCAGGGAATCGAAAAGTGCTGCATACTGAAACACCATCCCAATCTTGCGCCGCACCTGCCTTAACTGCGATTCCCTTAGCCTCGATATTTCCGTGCCATCGATTATTACTTCACCGGCAGTGGGACGAATCAGTCCACCAATACACTTCAGCAGCGTGCTTTTTCCTACTCCAGACAACCCCATCACTGCAAAGGTTTCTCCACGCTCGACATGGAGGTCCAGTCTTCGGAGGATTGTCCTCCCACTTACTCGGTAAGAAATCTGATTAAGCGTAATCAAGCCATTACACCGACTCACGTCCACCAAAGAGCAAATATGCCAGGAAGAAGTTCAGTATGTAAATCAGCACTATCGAAAGAACTACAGCCCGTGTTGTAGATTGGCCGACTCCAGTCGCTCCACCACGGGTCTCCAATCCTTCAAAACATCCAACAATTGCTATCGTTGCTCCAAAGAAAAGCGTCTTCAGCAGACCGTTGATAATATCGCTAATCTCCACAAACGATTGAAGGGAGCTTATAAAACCCCCTCCTGGTACGCCGTTTATCACAGCTACAAAATAACCACCGGCAGTACCAACCACATCTGCCAGTACCGTTATAACCGGCAGCATAATAACTGCCGCAACCAATCTTGGAACTACCAGATACTGCACCGGGTCCACAGCAAGAGCACGAAGAGCATCCACTTGCTCGGTTACCTTCATACTCCCTATTTCAGCAGCCATAGCGCTGCCTGCTCTTGCTGCCACAACTACAGCAGTCAATACAGGTCCAATCTCGCGAGCTATTGAAAGCCCTATTCCACCTCCAACGAGCGTTCCGGCAAACCCATAGGTTACAAGCGTTTGTGCAGAATAGAGGGCCAATACCATGCCTGAAAAGGTTACTGTTACGAGCACGATTGGAAGTGATGCAACTCCGATAGCGGACATCTGGTTAAACGTCTCTCGCACATCGATCGAAGCCCTGAGCACATAGCCCAATGCTCTACCTAAAAGAGACGTAGCACCGCCAACAAAGGTGAAAAACTTATCGAGGGTGCGATAAGTCAGCTCGCCAGGAACTGCGACAGCAGCAGTAAGCTCATCTCCCACTTCCTGGATTATTTCGCTGACAGCCTCGCTGCGAGGCGTTCGTTCTCTAGGTTCATCCTGTCTCATAGCCCGCCCCGTCGCGTTGAACTAACCTCAATGGCCAAGTCAGTATACCTAAGCAAGGTTCCACTGTCAAGATTGAAAAAACTCCCTGTAAAACTGCTTTTCATGGAGTTTGATCACCTCTATGACCAGCCAATTCCAGACCCATAACAGGTAATCTTGGGAGAATAGCAGAAAGAGTAGGACAAATTACCTTATCCATTGGACTTTAGAAGTTCCACTGCTGCAGCCCCTGCAGCAGAAGCTGCAAGGAAAAACTCAGGATCATCGTTAAACCAACGGCCCATCGTCGATAGTTTAATCCCCTTATCAACACACTCACGGATGCCCGGTGTTCCATCAAAAACTCTTACCCTGTGCTTGTAAGTAATAGCTGTACGTTTAATCTGCTCTTCCAAAACAAGGAGCTTCATTTCATCGATCATGGGCAGTGGTAATATCGCTGGTGTTAACGCGACCTCAGCCAGTGCGGTTAGAGTGTGGTGGCTGATACCCTGGTGTCTTGGTCTTGGATCAGCAAAGCTTATCCGAGAAACTGCAATGGCAGCACCACCGAGAGTGTTTACAGCATTTATTATCTCGCCTTGCTCAATCCCGGAAAAACCGTATTTCGTGCCAGTTCCAACGTTTCCCGGCCCTTGGCAAACAATGCAAACATCCGCCTTAGCCACTGTTTTAGCAGCTATGAGGGCTGTATGTACATTGACAGTCTCTATATCGCCGCCAAAAGCCTGCCCTGCGGTAATTGTTATATCCAGCAAACCAGCCTCTTTAAGCTGCTGAACTAACCGGCTGAAAGCAATCGGAAGCGCTGCCGAGTCTGTCATTACATAAGCCACCCGCACATTGGGTTTTGCCAAACGCTTCACCGCTGCTGTTGCAGGTGCAAGTTGGCTGTGAAGTTGCCCTACAATCACCGGCATCCGATCAAGTGAGGTAAATGAATCGATTTCAGCTTTGTCAGGGCTGTCATCTTCCTCGACCGCAAGCACAGACTGCTGCATTGGAGTATACCTGAGTTTCATTATGTGTCCGGGGCCAGGCTCTAAGTCTTCCTGTGGCCGTGATAAGTTCATCATAACAAAATGGAACCCACCAGTACCGAGCGAAAGCGATACTGCCGTCACATTAAGTATCACTTCATCGCCAACTTCCGGCACAGGTGTGAGATTGGTGTAAGCAATCGCTTTGGATTTCTCACCACCAATCTCGACCTCAAGTTCAACCGCTCCCGGCCTCTCAGCCAGTATTCTGGTTACAACTCCGACTGCCTTCTTAAGCATGACTAATGCTTAGTGCTTTCTCTGATTAATGCCAGAGCAAATTCCGATGCTTTTACGAGTTCAGAGATGGCAATATGCTCATCCTTGGAATGTGCTCCTTCGTAACCAACGCCGACTACTACAGCTTTTACACCTTTTTCGTTGAAGATATTGGCATCACTGCCGCCGCCGCCGTTTACCAACTGAGGCTCGATCCCTACTGCCTTACCTGCCTCCATCGCCAGTTTAACTGGATCATCATCCACAGTCCATCGGTAAGTCGTATACTCACGTTTTACGCCAATCTCTACATCCGCGCCTATTTCACGGGCTGCATCGTGGAATGTCTTGACCATGTGCTCGACCTGCGCTGCCAGTTGGTCTTCATTCCTGCTTCTTGCCTCAGCTCTGATCTCAACGTAATCCGGAATGATATTCCTGGCTTTCCCGCCATTGATTGTGCCTATATTGGCCGTTGTCTCAGGGCTGATCCTGCCGAGTTTCATATTCGCAATTGCACGGCTGGCAGCAATTATCGCACTTACCCCAGCTTCAGGGTTGATTCCGGCATGACTTGCCTTGCCATAGACCTTTACCAGGATATTCTCATGAGAAGGCGCCGAAACCACTACTCCGGCTACAGGTTTCTCAGTATCGAATACATAACCTACATCCGCGTTGATTCTCTGCGGTTCCATTTCCTTCGCGCCCATCAGCCCGATCTCTTCTGCAACGCTATACAGGAGTTGAATGCTTCTAAACGGCACATTTTGCTCTATTGCTGCTCGGACTGCCTCAAGAGTAGCAGCTATTCCTGCTTTACAGTCCGCCCCGAGGATCGTTTTGCCATCAGAACTAATCACACCGTCATCCGAAATGACCGGTTTCAAGCATTCTGTCGGCTCTACGGTATCCATATGAGCAGAGAAGAATATGCGAAGCCCCGTATCTGAGGTTCCTTGCTTTGTGGCAATCAAGTTTCCGGTGTTTCCGCCGATTTTCTCCCCTGTGTCGTCTTCGATAACCTGAAAACCCAGTTCTTCCAGCTTCGGTTTGAGATAATCAGCTACTCCTCGCTCATTTCTAGACGGACTGTTGATTTCAATCAAATCAAAAAACGTTTGAAGCAGTCTTTCTTTGTTGATCATTAACTTTACCTCGTTATTGTCACCTTTGACAGGCCGCGCGGATGATCCGGATCAAGCCCACGGGTCGATGCCAGATACTGCGCGAATAGCTGACCGACCACAATGTAGATAATTGGCGCTAATAGATCGTCAACCTTCACCGGAATAGCAATCCGAGTGGTTGCCATTGACAGTATTTCCGCGCTATCGGAAATCACAATCAATTCAGCTCCCTTTTTCTCTAGTCTGCGGGCAATATCCATCATGGAGTCGAACCCTGGACCTTGCGGCGCATAAAGGAAGCAGGGAGCGCCTTCATCAACAATTGCAATAGGGCCATGAAGGAAATCCGAAGACGAAAACGGCTCGACTGTCACATAATTAGTCTCTGCAAGCTTCAATCCTGCTTCGAATGCGGTAGCACGGCTGATTCCTCTGGCAAGTACAAAGCACTCTTCCATATACCGATACCGCTCTGCACGGTCTGCAATAGTAGCTTCGCAGCTCTTCAATACTTCAGTTATCTGCGCGGGTGTAGCCATCAGGCCATTTATCAAATCCTCACGGCCGGCCAGGGTAGCTGAAAGCAGCGCAATGGCTGCGAGAGTTGTTGTGTAAGTCTTTGTAGCTGCTACACTTCGCTCAGGGCCAGCATGGCAAAGAATCGTATAATCTGCTGCCTTTGTTATGCTCGAACCTGCCTCGTTGGTGATAGCAACCGTGAGAGCGCCAAGTTCTTTCGATCTCTGCAGGCATTCTATAACATCCGCTGCCTGACCGGACTGTGAAATCCCGATCACCAGCGAGTTCTCCAGATTGGGCCTTGCATTGTAAAGCGTAAAAACAGACGGTGCTGCAAGCGAAGTCGGCATTCCGTTTACTATCTCGAAGATATACTTGCCGTAAGTAGCGGCGTTATCTGAGGTTCCACGAGCAGCAAAAACTGCCAGATTGATTCCCCGGTTTTTTATCTCCTCTGCGAGTTTTTTGATGCTCTCTCTCTCAGCGGCAATCAGCTTTTTAATAGCTTCCGGCTGTTCATGGATTTCGTCAAGCATGTGGGACATTGTGATTTCTCCTATCTATCCGGCAGATGTACTCTCACCTGCCGCTATATTCAAAACAAAAAACCAACCGCCGCATATTTTACGATACATAAAGGCAGCTAGTCAAAATGGCAGCATAAAACCAGTCTAGAATCCGTCTACAGGGTAAAATAT
>ERZ795060.3295-NODE-3295-length-15001-cov-187.721732_pt1 | contig 15001 bp, 13 predicted proteins | sample MGYA00375144_ERZ795060 | MGnify/ENA primary metagenome ERZ795060 (study PRJEB30189, sample SAMN05720157) | activated sludge metagenome | isolation source: anaerobic digester from wastewater treatment plant | place: Japan | collected 2015-05-15 ... | reverse complement strand
CTGATTGCAACGGTGCGCTGAACATACTTCGCAAAAGTAACCTGGTGGACTTAAGAGTCCTACAGGCTAGAGGCTGTTTAGACCAGCCTGAGAGAATAAGGGTCGTTTGACCAAACTTCTTTCGAAATCCCCCACCTCTATAGGTGGTGGGATGGTTTAAATAATCACCGAAGATGCATCAATAGAATTTCTCAGAGGCATCTACGAGTGTTTTAACAAAATCATCGAAAAAGTATTTTGGCTTGCAATTTTGTGGTTTGACACTTTGCAATAATGCTCTCAATTCTCGTGCATTTTCGAAAAATAACACGTCACCTGCAAATTTCTTTTCCATGTACTGAAGCGTACCTTTTGGACATATCGGAATCAAATTTGCATGGAGATATTCATAAAATCTGTTCGGTACATTGATCTTCTCAAATTCGTTGAATTCATCCTTCCCACTCACGCCAGAATTGAGAAGGCCTAAATCGTATTTCATCAACAATTTGTAATTCTCTATATCATTCAAGTCTATCGGCTTTTCGATTATAAAACTATTTGGAAATTTCAGTAGCAACCTTGTGTAAGGATTAGGTTCATAGTAGACAGGATTGTCCAAGGATTCGAGTAATGCCTTTGTATGCAAATGGACAATGAAACCTGCATTGAGCAGGTCTTCTATTATTGGTACATAATAATACCGACCTTGCGACCTCGTTTCTTCCTTATTCCACACCACTCTGCCAGACAATATCGCAACGTGGAATTTTCCATCTCTTGCAGACAATTTTTGCACTTTGGTATCTCTCAACACTTCGTAGGCAACTTTGGAACGCCAGTCGATGTCCGCAAACACTGCCTTTCTGGATAAATCAATTGAGTATTTCTTTTTGAAAAAATCGATATATTGCTCGTGCGGTAATATCACAAACTTTGCATTCTTCAGAGCCTCAAATTCAAACATAGACGGGACAAATCTCGTTTCTTTCAATGAGAGCATATACCTAATTCCAAGTGCGTTAAGAAGCGTTGCAAAGATGAAAGAAGAATCGAAATCGTTGTCTCCCACCCATAGAATATCTGTGCAAGCCATATGCTCGTTGATGAATTTGTAGAAGACGTTTGGAAAGTTGGAAAAGACCTCAGAAATTGTCACCGAATCGCCGCTATTTTTGCTTTTCAAAATTTCATTTATTATTGAGTTGTACGCATCAGGCCACGGCAATTCAAAACCTATCAGCTTTTCTTTCTTTTCTGGCATATACTTTTCTACAAGCCTTACAAGCGTCTCATACGTGACTTTTTCATTTGAAAAATAATACAAGTTGAACTTTTCAATATTTTCATTGCTTAATACATCTAAGAATCGATGCGGCGCAGCTCCGATGATCCCAACTCTACTAACGTTGTACGACTTGAAATTCGACTTCACTGGACATCCCTTCCCTCTACCAATGCCTCGACAAAATTGTAAAATGCATCGAATGTAAAAATCGATGTATGCTCTCTTATATTTCTTCTCATCTCCGTGATGAGCTTATCTGGATAAGTGTTGGGGTCAAAAAACAGTGTATCCTTGTCTATACCGATCGCCATGCCGTTATCTATAAGCTCACGATGAAAATCGTTTTCGTCATTTGGAATCACAGGCACGAGCCCAAATTGCAGATAAGTTATAAGCTCGGTTGGAATATTGATATACCCATATATCAGCGGATATGGGCTAAATAAAGTGTTGCTTAGAACACTGTCGGCATGATCGGTTGACAACAATTCACTAAATGTTTGCCTTCTACTGTAGAAGTCATAGAAATAGCTCAGGCCAAACGCGTGATTACCATATCTATTGAGGAATAATCTTCGACAGTCGTCGACCTTCTCAGAATTCCTTCCTTTCCGCACTATCATATCTTCGTTAATCTCGTCTACGAACACATTGCTGATTGGTGTGTAACTTTTAAGTGATTTATCTATAGCCACGATTCTTTTTGTGTAACTCGTGTGAAAACCTATAAACACATCCTCAGAATGTGGCACAGATATTCTCAATATCTTGAATTTACTCTTGTCAAGATTATCGTTTCTGACAACTTTGTTCATGAAATAATCTCTCAAATTTCCTGTCTCAAATAGTATGTAGTCACAGATGCCAATTCTTGATCTCAACCAATCGTTCCAACGCTGATCGAAGAAGAAGGAATCTCCACTAAACGCCAATATTGCCTTAGTCCTCTGATTTTTCCTCTTCAGTATACCTGCGATCTTGAAAAAAGTGTCTATCTGATCTATATCCACATCCCCGCGAGAATGGTAGAGATCGTTACCATCGTAGAAATGCCCTATCCTAATTACTGTATCTATCTTTGATCCCATGTCCTCAAGGAATTTTGCTATTTCGATCCTACTAACTATCCTTGCACCAATATTTTCCATCAGCTCATAGTCTTCCTGAAAGGCAGTCCAGTTCAGCCCTTTTACAACGTACAAATCCCAATCATTTTCCAAAAAGTACTTGAAAGAATCAAGATAATCATGTGGTAAACCGATCAATAGTACACTTCTTGTCCTTTTTGAATTTGGGATGTTCTCATGCCTAATCGAAAGAGCTCGCTCAAGGCGGGAGTACTTATCAACTAGTTGCTCATGAATCTCAACAGGGGCATATTTCAAAGCCTTCTGTGCAAAGAGTAATGCCCTGTAATTCTTATTTTCAGAAAAGAGAATGGTAGCAAATATATCGTAATACACATAATTCTCAGGTTCGACCTTCATTGCCTCTTCCAAGTATCTTTTTGTCTCTTCATAATCTTTGACAGTATACAGAATTTCGATGATATTGAACAGAAGATCCTTATTATGAGGGGAAAAGGTCAGTCCATGTTTCAGAACATTCACGGCTTCTTTAACAAGTCCAAGTTTGTAAAAAGATAAAGCCTCCAAATTGTAATCATCTGGAGTCTGTGGAAGATTTGTAGAAAAAAATGCGATTACCTCATTGTATTTCCCTTGTTCAAATAGGCTGTACACCAGATTCCTGTTAACCATTCCGTTTCTCCCATTTCCCCCTCATTTGTCTGTACAAAAAGCAAAAAGTAGAATCCATAAATAAGGCTCACTTATCAAAATACTTATCGTCTAAACCGTAATATTCTTGAATAGTAGCAGTGTTATACCTTATTAAGGGCCTACAAGTCCACATAATCTCCGAAAATCGAAGCTAGATTACTCTAATACAACCCCACAGTTGAAAATGATTAAATACCACCGAAAAACCGGTTTATACATTTTTCTGAAATGATTTACAATGTGTTTGCGGAAAACATACTTTCGTTAGTAAAGAAAGTATGTTACAAAAGAACCAGAAAGACAGAATTGCTTGAATATATTGAAAAGAGGGAGAAAAATGGCTTTGATAGGTAGCAAAGAACTTATGAGGAGTATAAACGAAAAAATGATACTGAGAAAGATCTTCTTAACTGAAAAGATCGATAGGGCATCTTTAGCAAGAAAGACGGGTATAAGTGCAGCTACAGTTACAAAGATCGTGGCTGAGCTTATCGATGAAGGCTTGATTATGGAAGTTGGAGAGAGTACTTCAACGGGTGGTAGAAAGCCGATATTGTTATGTATGAATCCAGCGTATGGCAACATATTGGGTGTGAAGATAGGCTTGGGCTATTTGCAGCTCATCATTGCAGATTTGACTGGCGAGGTTGTGACTAAGCAACGTATAGATTTTGGTGAAAATAGCGAGCCAGTTAAGATTTCAAAACTCATAAAACAATTTGTTGATGACCAAAATAGGAATCATTTAGTTGGTGCATCTGTGGCGGTCTCAGGCAGCGTAGATTCTCTAAATGGAATAGTGCTTGATTCGTTCATCTTGGGATGGAAGAATGTCAAATTTGGTGAGATGTTGTCAAAGCAACTGAAAGTGCCCGTGTACATAATGAACGATGTGGACTCTTTCACAACAACTCATCTCTGGAAGGGCAAGTTGACAAAATGTAAAGATGCAATCGTTATCACACTCGGTGTCGGTATAGGTGGTTCACTTGTTGTGGATGGCAATCTCTACACAGGCAATGGTGGAGCAGGTGAGGTCGGGCACATGACAGTACGTGAGGATGGGAATAGATGCAATTGCGGCAGTCTTGGCTGCCTTGAAGCAGAGGCTGGATTTGGTGCATTGGTAAATAAGATATATGACAAAACAAAGAGTGAAAGACTCTTAGTGACGTACAAGAATTTCCAAAACACGGAGATGTCAGAAATGGATTTCATCAAGCTCTCACTACGAGAAGATCCGAAAGTGACCGACGGAGTCTTTGAAGAATACTCAATGCTCGTTGGCATAGCTCTCAAGAACCTCATCAACATTTTTGCACCTGAATACTTGCTTATAGGTGGAGAAGCGCTGGAATTCTCAGAACATTTCTTGGAAAAGGCAATAAACTATGCAAGAAAAAATGCGTTTGGAAACTTGGGCAAAAGGGTAACATTTGATGTTGATGGTTTCGGTGAGGAAGCATGGACGCTTGGTGGTGTGTACAAAGTAATTCAAGAAGAAATGTTCGCCATAAAAGTGTAGAAACTGATTCATCTGGAGGGAGAAGGATGAAAGGGAGTAAGAAATTCAAGAAAGATGGTAATTGAAAAATACCGAGACAAAATCAAAATGCTGAAAGATGAACTTAGCGATGCAGGAACTATAGAGGACATATTGATAGGCTTTCCAAAGAGTAGTAAAAAAGGTATAATAGATATATATTGGATAAATTTATGATAATACGGTAATAGTAGGAGGAATGCATATGTTCAGAAAGATGGAAGTTTCTAATTTAACGTCGCTTTATCGTTCAGGAAAACCATTTGCAACTGGTGCAGTAATTGCAGGGATTGATGAGTCGAAATTCCAGCAAGTTTCAACGCTTCCGCACTTTGATGTTGAAGAGACAAAAGACGGTGTAATATTCATACACAAAATGACAAAAGACGATGTTGTGTACGGCCTTGGCGAGAGCATGGGACCACTCAACAAGCGTGGCAGAATTTATAGGATGTACAGTACTGATGACACGGAACACACGCCGGACAAGAAATCGTTGTACGGTGCACACCCGTTTCTCATCATCGATGGTGTCAATACATTTGGATTACTCATCGACTATCCATCCGAAATCATATTTGACGTGGGATTTACCGATAAAGATATACTCAAAATCACAATTCCGTCACAGAATTTCGACTTTTACATCTTCGAAACAACTGACAAGCAAAAAATCGTGGCGGAGTACTTACAACTCACGGGCAAACCGTACATTCCACCAAAGTGGGCATTCGGGTTCCAACAATCGAGGTGGAGCTATTTCTCAGAAAGTGAGATTAGAGATGTGGCATCGAAATTCAGAGAACTTGGCATCCCTTGCGATGTAATTTACACAGACATAGACTACATGGAAAGGTACAAAGTTTTCACAACAGACAAAGAAAGATTCCCAAATTATGCGTCAATGGTCAAAGACTTGGCACAACAAGGCATCAAGGTCGTACCAATCATAGACCCAGGTGTACGCATTGAAGAAGGATACCCTGTATACGAAGAGGGAAAGAAAAATGGCTATTTCTGCAAAGATAAAGATGGAGAGGACTACGTTGCTGCCGTCTGGCCAGGTTTGACACACTTTCCAGATTTTCTAAACTCGAACGTAAGAACCTGGTGGGGCGAGAAGTATAAATTCTTTACCGATATGGGCGTTAGAGGCATATGGAACGATATGAATGAACCTTCAATATTCTACACACTTGATGGTGTGAATAAGGTAGTTAAAGCAATTGAAGAATTCGAAGAGAGCGATGAGGAAAACAAACTAGACGCAGTGCTCAAAGTTAGAGATGCAGTTTCGAACATGGCTGTAAAAAGAGAAGATTACAAGAGCTTCTACCATAAATTAGATGATGGTACAGTAGTTAACCATGATGATGTGCATAATTTGTACGGTTTTTACATGACCAAGGCTACTTCTGAAGGATTAAACAAATTGTTACCAAACGAAAGGTACCTATTACTATCGCGCAGCAGCTATCCTGGGCTACACCGAATGGGCACCATATGGATGGGTGACAACAAATCTTGGTGGGAACACATGATTGCAAACATTCGCATGCTACAATCACTCAACATGATGGGCTTCTTCTACACAGGTGCGGATGTTGGTGGTTTTGGTAGCGATACATCCCCCGAGCTCTTAATCAGATGGATGGAACTTGGCGCATTCACACCATATTTCAGAAACCACAGCGCACTTGGTACAAGACCACAGGAACTCTGGCAATTCGATGAAGAAACACTCAACATTACTAGGGATATAGTAAGGCTCAGATATGCGTTCTTGCCTTACACCTATTCTGAATTCATGAATGCAGTAAAAACATCTACACCATTCGTTGCACCTCTATCGTTCGTTTTTGATGACAAGCGGACGAATGAAATAGAAGACCAATACATGTACGGTAATTCACTCATGGTTGCACCAGTACATGAACAAAATAAAAAAGGCAGATACGTCTATTTGCCAGAAGTCAAGTGGCTCAACTGGACTGCATCGAAGTATGAAGATAGAGAAATGACAGTCTACGAACCTGGAGACCACTACATCAAAGCGCAGCTCCATGAAATACCTCTATTCATAAGGCAAAATGGCATGATAGTCCTCACAGAACCGATGAATTACGTTGGAGAAAGGGATATTACAGAAATCACCGTAATTGGATTTGTCACAGATTACGCACATTACAACTACTACGACGACGATGGCACAACGCTTAATTACCTCAAAGGCGAGTGTGCAAACATATCGATAGACATATCAAAAGAGGGGAAAGGATTTAAGATAAGCTTAAAAAAGAACGATCCAAACAACTTACTGAAAGTCAAAAAAATAAGTTTTGAACTCTACGATGACCAAGGTAACGTCCAAATTAGTTCAAGGATGATATAGAAGCATTTTAAGTAACATTAAGGTATCATAAAAGTTAATATTTATTTTCAAACTGTCCAATGTCGCGTTTTTCATACCAAACGCGACATTTTTCTAACCTTCATATACTTTGTAAATTATCTAATATTGGTGTATAATTCATTTGGAGCATAAACAAAACTGGACAAAATTGGAAAATTGAAGACTAATATTGTGTTAAGATGCTTCTTATTGACTCCAAGCGATAACCACCGACCAATAATATTCTGGGGAGATGAGCAATGTGTTGGGTGAACTCATAGAATGGCGCAGACGCATATTTATGCCAGATATCATATCGATACCAAATAAAGAATGGCTTTACATGCTTGGCGAAGAGACAAGAAACTCAGTCATGATAGAGGGTATATTCGTTAGTGACGATGAGCTAAATGCCGTTGTCGGTGAGAAATACAAATCTGGTAGTGAGGTTGCAAATTACTTCAGGACTGCGAAGTATTATTACAATCTTGCACTTGAACTATACAAAACAAGTGAGAATTTTGGTTGTTTGGCATTGATTAGAAATGCTCAAAAGATGTTATTTGAGAATATCAGGAGTGCAAACAAACTCGGCACCTTTAGAAATGGCTCAGTGAGGATAACTGGTGCAAAGATTGTGCCACCTGAGTTCGATATTTACGACTGGATGAGACTTTGGTGTGACTACGCTGATTATGCCTATTCACACCATCCTGTTGGAGAAGCTGCTGCGAGAAACCATGTGTTCTTCGAGTGTATTCATCCATTTGAAGATGGCAATGGCCGAGTGGGAAGAATCATGCTCAACTTCACACTCATTGCGCATGGATATGTGAATATAGTCATAAAAGGTGTAGAAGAGAGAGATAGAGACAGGTACATAAAGGCATTGGAGAGGGCAGAACGTGGAATACGCAGCATATTCAGAGAATCGCCACGGGAATTAATACCAGAAAATCTCGACAAGTTCTTCAATGAAAGAGACACAGCCGAGTTATCTATGATTATGGAAGAAGCACTTATCGAATCTTACGATAGACTGATATGTGCAGCAAACAAAGAAAAACTCGTGGATGTCAATACATATGCAAAAATGGTTGGACGAACGGATGCAGCCATAAGGAAGGCAATTGAAAGGAAACAGCTAATTGCTTACAAAGAATCAGGCCGTTGGATGATTTATCCGGAAAAACTCAACAAGTGAATGCCGATAGTTAACTGCTGTGTTATGCAATAATCACCTTATTGCGTCCAAGTGCCTTTGCCTTGTACAGATTATCATCTGCCAATTTTATATACCTTTCGTACTCATTAAATGGTGGAATGAGCGAGATAGCGCCTATACTTATCGTTACCTTGACGCTCACTCCATTCACTTCCATACTTGCCTTTTCCACGCTATCGCGCAACAACTCCAAAATATCGTAGAACTTCTCTTTTTCCTTTGAGAGCGAGTAGATAATAAATTCCTCACCACCATACCTGAATATCTTATCAGAACTACGGTTAAATGCTTTTTTGAATGCATAAGCCAACAATTGTAAACACTTATCACCTATCTGGTGACCATACTTATCATTCACCAATTTGAAGTGGTCTATATCAACTATCGCAAAGTTAAAGTACAACTTTTCCCTGTAGGCAAGCGAGAAATCCTTTGAAAATTGATCATCGAACGACCTTCTATTCGAGAGGCCAGTCAATTCATCTTCAATCGGCGAGGAGACATCAACTTCTGCAAGTTGGAGAGGAATCGCCAACCCTACTTTCTTATTAGATAATAGCAAAACAAAGAAATATGTGATATAATTGTACCAACAAATACCTTTGGCGCACACTTGTGCGGATAAGTAAACTGATGAGCCTGTTGGCTCTACAGTGTAGAGGTTGTTTAGACCAGCCTGAGAGAATAAAGGTCGTTTGACCAAACGTCTCTCAAAATCTCCAACCTCTATAGGTGGTGGGATGGTTTAACTTCGAAGCCATCTTCCACATCGATCTTCTCAAAATGTTCTCTAGGGAGATCAGAAAGTAACTTTGCAACCTTCGTAATAGATGAAGAAATCTCTTTTGACAAGTACTGAGAAACAAGATTTGTGATGAGTATAACCAGTAAGAAGAACATGACCATCAAGAAGATGTATTCGTTGATATCATCAAATACATAGTTCTTTGGTTTGGCTATGTAAAAGCTTAAATCATCTACATTCCCCTCGTTTGACAAAAGAAGTTTGTGCGTATCGTTTCCTACTAACTTTGAAGAATTACCTTGCAAGTCTACATAGTACAAATCATTACCCTCGTAGAACAGTAGTTGCGAATATCTATCGAAATTATTCTCTTCGATGAAACTTTTGAATATCCTATCCAAACTGATAGTCACAACTAAATTTACTTGCGAGTTCACACCGATTTTGAGCATCAGATACGAATCATTATTTTGCGTATAAACCTTGCCTTCATGAGCTTGGAAGACTACCGAACTCCCTTGGGAGAGTACATTAGATGAACTACTTGTGATCTCGATACTCTCGATCTCTTTGTAATTTGACATAACATCTCTGAGCGAATTTTTGATTGACGCTTCCGATAAGCTCTTCAAATAGGCATCACTTTGGAATAAAAATTGTATATCATTACTATCTTTAACAGCTGCTAGTGAGTTACTTATCCCACTGATCGAATCGCCTAAAAACGACTCAAAACCCCTACTCAATATGTTGAGTTTTTCTGATTCATACCTAACGGTACGATTTAACGTGCTAAACATTGCCACTGCTACAGTTAACGTCAGAATGATTGCATTCGTAATTATCAACGTTCTAAATATCTTTCTTCTTATCGTCATTTCATCTCATCTCTTCTCAATTTTCACTTTTCTATTGCATTAAGATAATCGCTATAATATATCGTCATGTACTTTTTGAAAAGTGTATTGAATATTCCAGAACTCTTTGCATAAGTTAAAAATCGTTCAAACTCCTTCGCAAGGAGTGGAGAACTCTTTGAAAAACCAAAACCCAGATATCCGACATCTTTGCGCAACATCATCAAAGGCACAATATTTTGCTTCAAAAATAGCGTATTGAAATACTTTTGTGCAAATGAAAAAGTATCTACAATCCCTACATCGGCATTTTTCTGTATTACCTGCACATAATCAAAATAATCGTAATACTCAAAGTCTTTTGAAACAAGCAAAATCTCCACAACATTCTTACTTGCCTTCGTATAATTATCGTTCAAATATTTCAAATCATTATCTTTTGGATAAACCCTATTGACTACATAACCAATCTTAGCATTGTCAAGTTCTGTTTTCAGAAGATTGAAAAACACAAAACCTTCGAGTACCAATACACGCTTACCTTTCAGATCCTCAAGTTTTGAAACACTCTCACCAGTTCGACCAAACAAGATCTCACCATTTTCAATAAAGGGAACCAAATTCATGACCTTCTTACGTGCATCGGTTATAGTCAAAACATCGGCTATAATATCAACTTTATCAAATACACCATCATCAAAATAACTATACAAATTATCGAATTCCACAATCTTCATTTTAACATGCAGATAATCTGCAAAATCCTTCGCAAGCTCAAAACAAAAACCAGGCCTATTCTCATTTTTCGGAAAATACACCACCTCACTTGAAATATTCCTGATCCCTACTCTCAATTCCTTCGTACCCAAGATATCAAGCAAATCCCTTCCAACACCAACTGCACACACCAACAAAAGCAAAATCGCGCAAAAAGTTGCACTTATCCTCAACATTCCACCTCAAATCAGAAAATCAAAAAGCCCGCTTTAAATTTATTCAAGCACCTTTCTGCAACAAACGCACGAACATTTGAACAACACTACTGCCAAAATCAAAACTACATTTTCCCATCGTCGCAGTATTGACTAATTATACACCGAATTTTTGAAATAATTGCTAGGAGAATTGAAAAAAGGAAATGATCAAAGAATAAGTATATATCATGATTCTGACATTTGCGAAAAACGAAATAGGAAACTCCAAAACAAATGTTTTTTACCTCTTCATTTTTGCCTTGTAGTCGCCACATACTTTGTTTCCTCTTTATTTATCGTACTTTTCATCCAAATCCTTCATGGGGTGAATATGCCATCTACTCCCATTTCTACATATTCCATTTTGGAGAGGATCATGGATATGATATCATTTCAAAAACATGGAGATACCTAACAATCAAGTATTTTTTATTGACGTTTAATAGTTCCTAATTCAAGTACTTGGAAAAAAAGTGGGAGAGTGGTAAAATCAATTCTTGAAGAGTGATCTAGCGTAAGAGTAAAAATTTAGGTTTAGCATTATCTACGGATATCTTAACTATGAGAATTTTTAAAGCTTCGAGTGTAAAGGTTATTCAATCTTTTATAGCATGTTTCGCATATACTTGAAAGAGTAAAGAGATGCAAATATGAGATTCAAGCAATTCAATTTATTTTGAAATCCGCTCAAAATTACTAGAAAAAATGTTAATTGAAAAGAACAAGGTTAATTATAAGTAGAAAATATCAAAACTTTTTCAGGAGGTTATCCCAATGGAAATACTCTATCTATCATATGTAATACCAGAGAATGATGGCAGAACAAGAGAGTTACTGAATGTTGCTAAGGAAATTGGTAACGTAATACTTGTGTCTTGTGCTAAGGAAAAGTATCATTTTCCAGGGTTAAAGAATCACTTTAAATTATTAGTTGATTCAAACGCTGAATTATTAAAGCCCCGAACTTACTTAAGATTCCTAAAGTTAGTAAAGAAAACTCTGCAAGAAGTAAAAAATATTGATATACTTTTCTTGGACAATTTTTTCGTATCTCCAATAGGTCTTTTTCTGTCTAATACACGGGATCCTAAGATTACCATATTGGATTGTAGAGAGCTGTATACAGTAAAAGAAAGAAAGGGATTTTTCAAGAAAATATTTGCACTTCTTGACAAAAGAATGATAAAGAAGGCTGACATAGTCATTGCGGCAAACGAGTTCAGAGCCCAATTTATGAAGGAGTATTATCAATTAGAAAGCAAACCACTTGTTTTTGAAAATATTTGGAAATTAGAATGCAACAATGTTAGTAAAGAAACAATTGATAAGTATTCGCACATATTACAGAATGCAGGGGAAAAAACAAAGATTATTTCTACAGGCGGATATGATATAGAAAGAGGAACAGACAGATTAGTAAGAGTAATGAAGAAACTAGATGACTTTTTCTTGTTTATTGTTGGAGGTGGTTCAGAAAAAGCCAAACATGTTCTTGAAAATATTGTTGAAAAAGAACATATAATGAATGTTTGTTTCGTGGATGAAAAGCTTTCAACCGAGGAATTAGCATATTTCATCACTAATTGTGATATTGGCGTTGTCAATTACCATAGCAACGATCTTAACAACAAATTCTGTGCTCCTGGAAAAATCTACGAATTCCTTTTCTGTGGAAAGCCAGTTATAACGACAGAAAATCCTCCACTCATTGAAATGTGCCAAAAATATGGAATTGGAGAAGCTGATGAAGACTTTTATAATGGGTTACTGAAGATAGCTAACAACTATGAACTATACAGTCAAAATGTTAGAAAATACATTCAACATGTAAGTATTGAAGAAAACAGAAACCAGTTGGTTAAAAATCTGGAGCATCTAATAGAATTAAAAATTTCATCAGGTGGGAAGAAAAAAGATAGACTTTTCCAAAGAACAGAATGATTTATTTGCGTCGAAATATGAATTTCAGTGCCTTCTTGAAAAGCTCTAGTATTGGGACAAGAAAAAGGTAACTATAAAAGAATCCAAACTTTATGAGAAGTAATCTTATTCTCCCATATCCCCTGTATTTTTCGAAATAATACAGTTCCGAGTTTAGTTGCATCAAAGCTCTCTTCTCACCAAGTTGTGACGTTGTTGCTTCATGAATATGTTTAACGTAAACTTCTTCTGTGTATGCAATTCTATATCCATGATTTATCAGTTTCTCTGACAATATCAACTCCTCACCGTACAAGAAAGTGTTCTCATCAAACCAACCAACTTCTTCCAGTGCATTGAGATTAAGTAACAAGAAACACCCCATTAACCTGTATGGATATATTATTTTGTTGTACGGTCTCGAAATATCCCTTTTTAATTTCAAATATTCCATGATTTTCTTGATTGGATAACATACTGGATAGAAAAGAGGGCAGAAAACACGGTCAAGTAAACCGGGTTTCCTAAAAGGGCCTTGTTTTTTCCCATCAATACCAATGATCTTTGGACCAATCAGTGCTATTCTTTTATCTAAACTACTCAATTTCAAAAGAGTGCTTGTAACGGGTTTTTCCAATATTACATCATTGTTCATAACAATTGCCCAAGTAAAATTTAATGATGAGGCTAACTTCAATCCAAGGTTATTGCCTTTTGCATAACCATAGTTGTCATTAGTTAACAGTAAGATCCGATCATAGAAACCTTCGAAGTTGTCACCCTCGTTTAGAATCTTCCATTCATTCTCTTCAGCAAATTTTATAAGCTGCACTCTCTCATCTTTTTCTGAGCCGTTATCGATAACTATAATAGCAAAATTGCAGTTTTCTGTTAATTCGACGCTTTTTACGGCTTGTATCGTGAGCTGTGCTTTATTCCAATTAAGTATAATAAAAACAACGTCCATAGCAACCTTTCCTTTCGAGAATAAGTGAGAAATAATTTTGTTCTTCTTATAAAATAGAGTCTTGTGAACTAATATCTCCAAATAGATTTACTATTCCTTTTAAGAATGCTTCCTCTGAATGCGAATTTAAGAATGTTCTTCGTTCCATTAAAAAAGCATCCTCATTGATTGCGTGATATTTTTGTAGAATTTCATTCATATATATGTTTCTATCAATTATGTGTATAACGTTTGGATATACTTGGCTCAAAAATTCGCTTAACTTATTTCTAAAGGTAAAACATGGCTTAGAATATGAAAAACACTCAAAAATAATGTTGCTGATCCGATAATTGTATTCGGTAGTTAAAGGTAACAAAATTAGATCACAATTTGCAAAAGCATTTTCATATTCATCGTTTTCAAGAAGTTGCATTGTCTTTACGTTATTACCAGGCAAAATCTTATCTGATTTTACAAAAAAACAAATGTCTGAAGGCGAAGTTGCTATGATTTTCTTTATGTATTCATAATCATGCTTGTTTGATGGTACAAAAACGGTAATGTTAGTTTTTGATGGTTGGAAAGGTTTATTTTTGTCCTCAACGGGATGCGGAAGAACAACAACCCTATTCTTTATCCTAACATCTTTGACCAAATAATTCCTAAAATATTCTTCAAAAACCAAGTGTGATATTTTATGATCAATGCTGCTAAAGAATAATTTCTTTATAATCGATTTCTCGATTTCATCAATATTGTTGTGGTCAAAAACTGCAACATTTTTCCATAATTTAACTATTTGCCTTGATTTAATTGAGAAAGATATAGTTTCGTATGACGAAAAAAGTACTAGATCAAAATTCGTAAATTGTTTTGTATTCTCTATGACCCAATCTATTTTTTCTAGTTCTTTGACCCTAAGATCAAGACGATTAGAAAAGTTGAAGAAGCGATCTGGTATAACTATGTCTGGAGCATCACCTAGGGCTTTTTCTCTAGATATCGTCAGAATTTCAAAACTTCTCCTCAAGGCTTTAATAGCTGACTGATTAAATTTTCTATGACCTATAGTTGTGACTAAGTCTATATATAATATACGTTTCATGAAGTTGCGCTCCCTTTTTTGTTTTACAGCACTTACCAAATTAGTTGTTTCTCATTTTACAATAAACCAATTATTAATAAAGAGTGTTTTTTAATTCATTAAGTATGTCTAAGGCTTCCTTTATTGACGAGAAATCAATATTTGACAAGATTTCTAAAGCCTTTTTCAAATCAGTCGTTGATAACTTAGAAATGTGACTCAATGTCTCCCTTATCTGAGATGATGATATTCCTTCGGTTCTTG
>ERZ795060.3281-NODE-3281-length-15065-cov-7.031912_pt1 | contig 15065 bp, 11 predicted proteins | sample MGYA00375144_ERZ795060 | MGnify/ENA primary metagenome ERZ795060 (study PRJEB30189, sample SAMN05720157) | activated sludge metagenome | isolation source: anaerobic digester from wastewater treatment plant | place: Japan | collected 2015-05-15 ... | reverse complement strand
TAAGCATTTGTGTCTTGCGTGGATTGGACTGATGGCGTTTTGCGGAGCCGGGGGATTCATTTCCCCCGCTTGGCCCTCCGATGCCGGAACTTTGCGGGTAGGGTACGCGGATTTGGACATCACCCCCGAGTTGGGCCACACCATGCCGGGGTACTTCGAAGAGCGGCGGGCCACCGGGGTGTTGGACCCCCTGCGGGCCAAGGCATTGGTCCTCACCCAGGGCGGTACCACCCTGGCCATCGTAGCTCTGGATTTGATCTCGATTGAAAAGCCCATCGCGGATGAGATCCGCGGCGCGGTATCACAAAAAACCGGTATCCCAACCGAGCGGATCTTTCTCCACGCGACACACACCCACACCGGTGCCACGGTTTCAGAAATCAAGGATCAACTTCCCGGCCAGGTGACGGAAGTAGTCCAACAAGCTTTGGAGAAGCGGGTGGAAGAATTTCAGGTCACCCTGGGAACTTGCGAAGAACACCGCATTGCTTTCATCCGCCGCTACCTGATGAAGGATGGCACGGTACGCACCAATCCGGGGCGCGGCAATCCCAACATTGTCCGTCCCATCGGGAAAATCGATCCCACCGTGTATGCCATCACGTTCAGCCAAGCGAAAACCATCCTGGCCAGTTATGGCCTGCACCTGGACTGCATTGGCGGCACCCAGTATTCAGCAGATTATCCCTATCACATGACCGAAGCGGTCAAGAAAGAACTGGGCGGCGATTGGAACGTCATCTATCTCAACGCCTGCTGCGGCAACGTCAATCACATCAACATCAACAATCCGAATCAACGCAGCGGGTACGAAGAATCCCGGAGCATCGGCCAAAGGCTGGCGGAAAGCGTGCTCTGGGCGCACCGCAACGGCATGGCCATCCCAGTGGACACGATCGGCGCGAAGGCGGAAAGCGTGCCAACCCCGGCGCGCCAGATCCCTGAGGATCTCCTGCAATGGGCCCAGGAACAGATGGCGGCAGATCCCACGGCGGCCTCCCAACGCCAATTCAACGAGGAAACCCCCAGCCGGATTATTGAACTGGCCCAGGTGCAGGATACTCTCCGGACGGCGGAGATCATCGCACTCCGCGTCGGACCCGTCGGTATCGTGGGTCTGCCGGCCGAGACATTTGTGGAGGTGGGGCAGGATATCAAGATTCACTCCCCGTTCGATCCAACCTTGGTAATCGGCCTGACCGGTGGCAGCATGGGGTATTTGCCTCATCCCCGGGGATACGACGAGGGAGGGTATGAAGGCACCATCGCCTCGGCCCGCAACGCGCGCGAAACCGGAATCCTATGGAGCGATACGGCCTTCCGGCTGTTGAGGGAACTGCTGTCGGGAGAATGACTACGGGCGGCAGGATGAACACTCCATATTTACCGGAATAGTAATTCCGGATCATTGAAAACAGCGGTGCCTTTTCCGCAAAAACGTTGGGGATTTCGAAAATCCGGGAGCCGGATACCCTAAGAAGCCGTTCTGTTTGTGGAACGTTAAATTGAAGAAGGAGACCCCGTGAGTTTGATGTAAGTGCCAGAATTGGTTGGGAAGCAGGCTGGCCCTTGAGGATACGTTTATTGCACATATCCCACACTGCGCAATTGTTCCAGAAATGGCTCCAGATTCGTGGCTCCCTTTTCGGTGACCGGCGGGAGAGGGGGATAGGCACTGGTATAACGCGGCAAGTGATTTTCCCGGTATTCGGGAGATACCGCTTCCATGAGAACCCGGCCGGGCAGTTCGCGGCTGATTGGTAAATCCAACAAATAAAGAAGGGTAGGTGCGATATCGAGCAGGTTCGCGCTGTCGATTAATGAACCAGGAATTATAGCCGGACCGGAGATTAGGAGAATTCCCCGGGGATCGTGAGTGCCGGAAAACGTCCGGACGAAAAAAAATTGTTCAACTGGAAAAGTTTTATCCTCGATGTGGATAGAATCGTTAATGGCCAACGGTGATTCCGGGTGCCAACTGAGCGAAAACGTGGTTCGTAAAAGAATCCGGCCTTGCTCATCCCGCTCTACCTCGAAAACGGGCTCGTTTGATTCGGAAAAATGAATCCGGCGGAGGCGTTCGAGCGTGGTTTGTAACATGGAAGGATCGGGAATGACCGGTTCCAGGATGATTTGGCTTTGAATCGTGGACGGCCGGAAAAATGACGCCGCGCCCACAGTTTCCAACAACCGGGGGACATCGGCGAAATAGCGGCGGGGAGCCGCGGGATCGGCTTTCATGCCGTGATCGGAAATCACCACCAAGTGAGTATCCGGGGAAATCGCCGCCTGGATGCGTCCCAGCGCCTGATCGGCTTCTTGGTAATACTCCACAATCACACTTTTCAAGTGAAGATTGGCAGGAAGTTCCAGATGAGGAAAGGCCTCCGGCGTCATGTAATGCCAAAAACGGTGAGCCAGTTTGTCGCTTCCGTACAAAGAGAATGTGGCCACATCAGGCTTGAACCGGCGCAGGAGGGCCAGAAACATGTCGGTTTCCAGCCGCGCCTCGGCAAGCATCCTCGAGGCCAGGTTTTCTTCCTCACTCAGCCCCCAATAGTCCCGCGCGAAGAAGCATGCCAGACCCCGGCACGCCTGGAGCCGGGCGCCTTGGCGGGCGCAATCCAACAGAGAACGCCAAGGATGAACCGGGCCGCCATGGCGGGCCTGGCCGAGTTTCAATTCCTGCACACAAGCATATTCAGATGGCCGAGTCTCGGTGGACCGGGCCATCCAAGAAGGAATGACGAACGAAAAAGAATCATGAACCGGCCAGGTGACCATCCAAGCATACAGTCCTACTTTTAAACCATGCGCGGAGGCGACATCCCAGATCCGGGGCGCCGCTACATTCTGGCGTGTAGCGAAAAATCCTGTGACTCCATGCTTCTCTTGGGGCAATCCGGTGGCAATGGAGGTCCAAAGCGCGGGGGAGTCCATCGGTTCGAGACTTTGGAGGACACCATGTCCTCCGGAATGCATAAGTCTTTGTAAATTAGGCAGTTTCCCATCTTCCAGGAGTGGAAGGATCAGATCCCATGTGGCGCCATCCCATCCCATCACCACCAAGCGGGGCTGAGAAGAAGCCAACCGGGTGGTGTTGTATCCATAAGAAATCGAAAATAGGAATAGATAAGCAGCGAGAACCATTCCTACTTCATACGGAAAGAGGCTTCTGTGGCCAAGCCTCTTGATCCATTCGCTGGCCATCAACGTCAGTCGGGTTGGATGGAGAATTCTTTTGAGGATATAGGCCAACAATCCTACCGCGGCTATAAAAAGCATGGAGATTAAAATTGTTAAATAAGGCAAACCATCGGCAAATCCAGGATTAAAATAAACCAGATATGCCATGGTGCCCGCCGGCAGTAGAAAGGAGATTAAAAAAAAACAGCGGATTAAGGGAGCCATGAAAAAATTTCCCTGATTTAGATTATCCTCTAAATCATATCTGATCGGACCAAGGAAAGAAGTGAACAGCCGGGCCCTGCGGAGGATAAGAACAACCTTTTCGATGAATTTGATTTTAATTTATTACTTATCATAGAATTTATCTTTAATGAGATTGTAACAAATCACTCTTCTGAAGTGCTAACCGGCGGGAAAGGCGGCCGGTGCCCGGCGCGGACGTATTCCTGCAGGTCGGCCACAAGAATCGCGATGAGGTTGTAACCGTGCCGTTTCAAGGCAAGAAGGAATCATCCCGGACGGAGTAAAAGGACGAGGGCATTTCGCTGAACATAACCAAGCAGGACGTGATCGGCCCGCTCAAGAACGGACAACCGCTCGTCAAGGCGCTGGAATAGGCTGCCGGTGTGGATCTGGCAGAAAAGGCCATGAAGGAAGCTCTCGAAGCTGGCAATAAGGAAGGGAGGAGGGTTGTTTGACGAATAAGCTCAACCGCGCTGGCCACCCGCAGGGTAGACAGCGTCGGCTGCAGCGACTTGTTCGGCGATATCTAAGGCGTCCTGCAAAATACGTTCAGATACTGCCGCTGCAGTAGCGACGACGACAGAAATAAAAATCAGAAAAAGACCTATGGCAACCCCGCCCGCGATGTCCTCCTCGCCACGCTGAGCTATAAAGAAGAAGCCCTCTGCCCCCACAATAAAAGCGACAAGGGACATCGCGCTGTATTTTATAGTCCGCAAAGCTTTCGCGGTCGACTGCGAGAATGTCTTATTTTGTCTTACGTACCCCAATATCTTGAATGCTTGTAACAGGTCACCCATCTGAAGTAAAACCGCTCCCCTACCCCCCCTCTTTTCCTCAAAAATCCCGCCCCGCAAAAAAATAAATTACACCTAGAGTTACTTTCCGGCCGGTTTCGAAGTTTAAATGAATATGGAAAAGAACCGGTCCGCCATCGTCGCGCAAATTTTGCGCGAAATCCTGCGCTTGGATCCCACGCTGGGAGATGAGCAGATTCGTCTCTTGTCACAACAATTCCTGGCCGGAGACGAAGAAGCCCTCCTGTTTCTTTTCCTGGAAATCCTCCGGCGGGTTAATCAATCAACGCCCTCGCCCTCCACCCCGTCCGGCATGATTCCCCCGCACCTCAAAGCGTCCAAACCAACCGGGAAGAAACCCCGCCAGAAGAAAAAAGCGGGCGGTCAAAAAGGCCATCCCGGCCACCATCGCTCCCAGCCCGATCACATCGACCGCCGGGAAGAACACCGCCTGGACCGCTGCCCCAACTGCGGCGGCCCCTTGCAACGCTGCCACGGCAAACAGAGCGTCCGCATCCGGATCATCGAAGACCTTCCCGCCGAGGCGGGGCCGGAAGTGACGGAACATATCATCCACCGCGACTATTGCCCGCGTTGTCAAAAACCCGTGGAACCCCCGGTGGCCGACGCCCTCACCCACTCCCGCATCGGCCACCGCCTGCTGGTGCTGACCGCTTATTGGCATTACGCGTTGGGGATGACCCTCGCGCAAATCCTCGAGACTCTCAACTATCATCTGCACTTCCCCTGGTCGAAAGGCGGCATGATCCGGCAATGGCACGCGCTGCGCCAGATTCTGCTGCTCTGGTATGAAACCCTGATCGCCGAGATCCGGCACTCGGCGGTCCTGCACGCGGACGAGACCGGGTGGCGGGTGAACGGGGTGACCCACTGGTTGTGGTGTTTCACCACCGAGTAACTGATTACTCAATCGCAGAGAAAGGATGAATTCCGCCCTTTCAGGGATTCCCTCACCCTAACCCTCTCCCAGAGGGAGAGGGAATCGTTTTGCGAATCCCTCCATGCTCATACTATGAATAAAGCACGGATAACGTTCCGCGTACGGGAAATAGTCACTCATCCCATTTCCCCCCTCGTATCCGCCCTGCGGGACTACGTCCGCACGGAGCATCTGCCGCCTTTCCCGCCGGTTCTCAATTCAGGAGAGTGACCTGTTACGATTTTTTTATTATGCCAATACATTTAATGACATCTTTGAACACATTGATCGATATATTTTATTTTTGAAAATAATGTTGACAAACGATTTTTGTACTGCTATGGTATATTCGATTTAAGTATTGATTAAAAAGGAGAAGTTTTTGAAAAAGTGTTTTGGGGGCTCAGATATTGATTGTTTCGGTCATGCGAATATTTGAAAAGCGAGGTGGCAATATGAAGGGAAAATACACCATTTTTTCTTTTGCGCTGCTGATGGGAATTTTTTTTATTGGAAATAGTTTTTCGTATAATCCGCATTTCGGATCCTTCATTCAATCCACTGGCTATTTTCCAACCGGAGATCCAATTTTTAATACAAGTTTTTATGGGATTCCATTTTCTGAATTGTTTGCGCGACGATGCGATCTCTCCTGGATTGATCCACAATATGGTGCTTGTTGTGAGTATAGAGGCTATATTCAAGATCAAAATGGTTACAATTGGAACAGCTATGTCTGGGGTTGGGCATTTGATTCCGTTCTATCCGCAAGTGATCAGGAAGGATATAATATCCTGAATGGGGATCCGCGAAATATAGCACAAGTTCGATGGACTATTTTCAGGCATAAGGAATGGAGACCAGATGGCTCTGTTGCATACGAATTGCATAGTGATAATTGGGTAGTCGATGGAGGGATCAAGTATCCAGATCAAATGGCCTACATTGACAACCAATATATACCTGATCCTCCATCAAGATTGTCTTATAGGAATTGGCATTTCCGTCTATATGATCATCCAGGAATTATTGATGCAAGCTATCATTATCATATAAGTGGAAATTATGTAGAAGTGGGTTTATTTTACGCTCAATTTGAACATACGTATCACGACACGAATGGGGAAGTGGCACCCAATCGAGGATATACAATTAAAGTATTGTTGAGACAACCCCAATCGGATTGCTTTTTGGATGATAACATCGAACTGGTGTGGGAAACGACTGGTCAACCCATACCCGATTGGCAAAATCCCCCAGCTGGTTTGGAATTTCCTGATTAAATTAACCTGCAGAAATATTGGAGGATAAGGCACATGAATATCCTGCACATCTCACAGCATTCAATCAGAAAATTGATTTTTCTTTTGTGTCTATGTGGAGCAGTCACACCTGCCATTTCCCAAGACTATAGGATTCGCGAATTCGAAGAATGTGAAGAGATCGCAAATGTTTGTACTCGTGTAGGCATTGGATTTCCATTCAATCAACCATACCGATTGAAATATAACGGCTATACTTTTGTCATTGGGAAAAGAATTCAGGAATTGTCAACTAACCGTTTTTGGGAAGACACCAATTATCGGAAAGGGATGCTCCGGGACATAATCCATGATTCCTGGAAAAAGGCGAATAATCTGCCTATTGAAGGTTTTATAAATTACGGAGCGTTGCAGGAAAAACAACCAGACATTGATGTTTCATTATTATTGGCTGCCATGGTCATAGCAGGTCATACAGGGGATATTATGGACATCGAACCGTTTCTGGAATTTGCCCCTGTATTTTACGGTACTCCCGGTGAGTCGAAATTGCAAAGGACTTTTATTTCGTATACCGATGAAGAAATCAATAGGGATTTGTCACCCAATCAGGCACATGCGTTTTGGCCTGCGGCTAATGCCATAAACTCGAATACAGAAATTGTAAAACCTTTATTAATGCAAGCCATTAAAAATGAAAGTTTGAATGATGTTTTACGATGGCGCGCTGCGGCATTTTTGCATGAAATGGATTCAATGGCGATTACTCCCAATTACGTTAATACGATTGAAAATCGGCAAACCGCGAAAATCATCCAACTCATTGTAAGCAACAACTACAGATGGAAAACCATTTACCCTGGACTGGGTAATCCTCATCCCGAAAGGATGAAATTGATCGAGCGCGATCGGAAATATCGCGAACTTATAAATGAGAGATACAAGCCACTCCCATCGAATAATTGATCTTCATTCGAAAATCATATACATTCGCGTTATCATGAATTCAAATAGGAAGAAAAACTGCTAACAATATTCCTTGCATATTGAAGAAAAGAAATTTAGGTTCATCCGGCACGTGCATACCTGATAAAGAAAACGGTATTCTATCCACTCCATCTATTGGGGCGGACACCAGGGTCTGCCCCTACAAAAATTCCCTCACCCTGGCCCTCTCCCAGAGGGAGAGGGAATTTAATGTGGTTCTCTCACACCCGTCGAATCGATGTCCAGCCACGCTCCCGGAAAAATGTACGCGCTTATCGGATGGACCATACTCATTATGCCTTGCGGGAAAAATAGACCCATGGCGTCCGCGGAAAAATAGGGAAAAAAACTCCGGGTCTCCTCCCGAACCGCCGGGTATCGATACACAATGACCGCAGGAGACGGAGGCATCATGGAATCGTCAACCCCGAATACCCCATCCATGCGCGTCGCCGTGATCGGCGGGGGCGTGGCGGGCATCGTGGCCGCTCATATTCTCCAGCGCCGCCACGAGGTCACCCTGTTCGAACAAAACGATTACCTCGGCGGGCATACCCGCACAATCGTTTTGACCGAGGGGCCGGACGCCGGTACAGCGGTGGATACGGGATTCATCGTACTGAACGATCACACGTATCCTACATTCCACCGTTTCTTGGCTCAATTGGAGGTCCCGGTGCGGTTCGCGGACATGTCGTTCGGTTTTCACAGCGAACCGGATAACCTGCAATACGCGGGGACCAGCCTCAACGGCCTCTTCGCTCAGCGGAGCAATTTGCTGCGGCCCGCGTTTTGGCGCATGTTATGGGACATTCGCGGTTTCTGCCAGAATGCCCGCCGGGATCTGCGCGAAGGCCGGTTGGCTGGCGAAACGCTGGGGGAATACGTCCGCCGGGGCGGCTATTCGAGGGCTTTTCTGGATCATTACCTGCTCCCCATGGGGGGCGCGATCTGGTCGGCCTCGTCCGGGAAAATGCTGGAGTTTCCGGCCGCCGCGTTGATCCGCTTTTTCGAAAATCACGGCCTCCTGTCGCTGAAGAACCGGCCGCGCTGGCAAACCGTCGTGAATGGCAGCCATACCTACGTGCGCAAGTTCCTCGAAGGTTTCCGGGGGACGGTCCACCTCGCCTGTCCCGTCTTGGGGATCCGGCGCGAAGCCGACGGCGTCCAGGTGCGGCTGCGGGATGGATCGGTTCAACATTTCGATAAAGCCGTCGTCGCCGCCCACGCCGACCAGGCGTTGCGGATGCTGGAAGACCCATCCCCCGAGGAGCAGCGGCTGCTAGGTGTCTGGAGTTACTCCGTCAACCATACCGTGCTGCACACCGATCCCCGGGTGATGCCGTCCAACCGGCGCGCCTGGGCTTCGTGGAATTACACGCGCGAGCGCCCCGGCGGTTCGGAAACACCGGTTTCGGTGACGTATCATATGAACCGGCTGCAGGGGCTGACCACCCGGCGGGATTATTTCGTTACTCTGAATAGGCACCAGGCCATCGCGGAAAACCTCATTCTTCAGGAAATGGAATACACGCATCCGCAATTCACCGCCGCGTCGATGGCCACGCAGGCTGAATTGCCTTCCCTGAACGGACCGCGGAACACGTATTTTTGCGGCAGCTATTTCGGGTTTGGATTTCACGAGGACGCCGTGAAGTCGGGCGTGGCGGTGGCCCGGGCGTTTGGATTGGAACTATGAGATCGCGCGTTTATTTCGGGAAGGTCTCGCATACCCGGATGGAGCCGGTTCAGCATGGATTCTCATATCCCATATACATGTATTGCCTCGATCTCGACGAATTGCCGGAACTGGACCGCCGCTTGGGGTGGTTCGGGTACAACCGCGTCCAGCCGGTGGCGGTGCATGACCGGGATTACCTGGACCGTGGACCCGGTTCCCTCCGTGAAAAGTTGATGCGGTTCTTGGAACGCCAGGGCTGCGAGGACGGAATCGCCCGGATTGAGCTGCTCACCGCGGCCCGGTTTTTCCATTACGTCTTCAATCCCGTGAGCTTCTATTATTGCTACCGGACGGACCAGTCGCTCCACTGCGCCGTGGCTGAAGTCAACAACACCTTTGGCGAACGCCATCTTTATATTCTGCATGACGGCGAGAATGAAGCCTCCCCTTCGCCTGCGCGGTATATGGCCAGGAAGGAATTCCACGTATCCCCATTCAATGACTTGCAAGGCCGGTATGAATTTTCCTTCTCGGAGTTGACGGACGTAATGGACATCCGGATCAACCTGCTCCGCGAAGACCGAATAGTGTTTTCCTCCCGCCTACAGGGGAATGCCATTCCTTTCAGTGCCCTGAATCTATCCCGAATTCTGGGGCGGCATCCCTTTACTGCTTGGCTCACCCTGCCACGCATCTACCGGGAAGCCGCTGTACTTTATTTTGGAAAGAAACTGCCCGTGATCCCGAAGCCCCATCCCACCAGTCCCATGACCATCCGTGGAGCCGCGGCCGGCCGGATCCAACGCCTTTTCCTGGCCCCGGTACAGCGCTACCTGACGTCACTCCGGAACGGGTGGTTGACAGTTACTTTCCCCGACCGTTCGATCCAGGTGTACGGCAATCCTGCGTCGGAACCAAAAGCCGATCTCACGATTCACGCGTATTCGTTTTTCCGCAAAGTGGCCATGCGTGGTGACATCGGATTCGGGGCATCGTTCATGGATGGCGATTGGACCACGAGCCATTTAACCAGCCTGCTCGAATGGTTTATCGCCAACCGGGATGAACTTAACCAACTGCCGGCGCGGTCCCCCTGGCCAGGGCGGATTCTCTACCGGCTGTGGCGTTATCTCCGGCGGAATACTTTGCGGGGCAGCCGGAGAAACATCCAGGACCACTACGATTTGAGCAATGAATTCTTTCAAACGTTTCTTGATCCCACCCTAACCTATTCCTGCGCGTTATTCCGCCGTCCCGAGGAAACGCTGGAGCAGGCCCAGTTAAACAAACTCCACGCGATTCTCAATAAAGCGCGAATCAAGCCGGATGACCATGTATTGGAAATTGGATCCGGCTGGGGCAGTTTCGCGATCACTGCCGCCCGAACCACGGGGTGCCGGATCACCGCCATCACCCTCTCCCAAAAACAATGGGAACTGGCCCGGCAACGCGTACGCGAAGCGGGATTGGAAGACCGGATCGATGTCCAACTCCGTGACTACCGCTCCGTGACGGGCCAATATGATGCGATCGTCTCCATTGAAATGATCGAAGCGGTGGGGCATGAATATTTCGGGACATTCTTCGCGGCGTTGGATCGGCTGCTGAAACCCGGCGGCCGGGTGGTGATGCAGGCCATCCTCATCCCCGATGAGCGGTATGAAACATACCGCCGGGAGGGGGATTGGATTCAAAAATACATTTTCCCCGGCGGCTTGGTCCCTTCCCTGGGCGCGTTATCGGAAGCCATGGGGAAACATTCGCGGCTGGCGGTCGAATCGACAGAATCCATCGGTCTCCACTACGCACGCACGTTGCGCCTGTGGCATGACAATCTGATCGCGGCCCGGGACCGGGTGCGAGCGTTGGGATTCGATGACCGGTTTTTCCGCATGTGGGAATATTACTTTTCCTACTGCGAGGCGGGCTTCTCCACCCGGATCCTGGATGTGCAACAGATGGTGCTGACACGCCTATAGGATTGAGCCAATGGCTTCAAAACGCATGAAAACCATACCGGGTGTTCCTGACCGCAATTTCTCCTTGTCTCTTCCATCCAGTTTATCGAGGAGCGCCAATCCATGAACGCGATCCAACTGCTGCTGTGGGGCTGGCTGCTGGCGGCCGTCATCATGTTCCTCCTTTACCTTCTGCAACGGGCCTGGCAGGACGCCAGCATCGTAGATGTAGGTTGGGCGGCCAACCTGGGAATCCTGGCGCTCCTCTATGGACTGCTGGGCGATGGTTACGGTCCCCGCCAGGCGCTGGTGACGGCCGGCGCGTGCCTATGGAGTTTCCGGTTGTCGGCCTATCTGCTCTTCAACCGGGTGATCGGCAAGGAAGAAGACGGGCGGTATCAAACTATCCGGAGAAACAAAGGTGACCAGGCCCAGGCGTTTTTCTTTTGGTTTTTTCAGGTCCAGGGAGCGTTGGATGTGCTCTTCTCGCTTTCCTTTCTCACGGCGGCGCTCAATCCCCGGCCGGGGCTTAGCGTGTGGGACTATCTGGGTCTATCGATCATCCTGGTTTCCGTGGGCGGCGAGACACTGGCCGACCGGCAACTCGCCCGGTTCCGGGCCGATCCTCAAAACAAGGGGAAAACCTGCCGGGCGGGCTTGTGGCGGTATTCGCGCCATCCCAATTATTTCTTCGAATGGCTGCATTGGTGGGCGTATCTCTTTTTCGCGGTGGGTTCACTGTACCTCTGGATCACTTTGCTCTCCCCGGCCCTGATGCTGTATTTCCTCCTGCGCGTGACGGGCATCCCCGCGACCGAGGCGCAGGCCCTGGCCAGCCGGGGCGAAGACTACCGCGAGTATCAACGCACCACCAGCGCGTTCATCCCCTGGTTTCCTAAGGAGAACGCCAAATGAACCAACTGATCGATTGGATGGAAAGGGGCCTTTTGCCCGATCCACTGGTGGCGTGGGGCATCCGGCGCTTGTGCCGGCAGCGGCTGCGGGGAGAACAGCGGGCGACCTTGACCGAGCAATTGGAAGCCCAACAGCGATTGGTCCAAGAACTGCGGCAAAGCCCCATCGCCCTGGCCACGGAGAAAGCCAATGAGCAACACTACGATGTACCGGCGGAATTCTTTCAATATGTTCTAGGAAAACACCGGAAATACAGCGCGTGTTACTGGCCGGAAGGCGTGAATACCTTGGACGAAGCCGAGGCGGCGATGCTGCGGCTGACCTGGGCCCGGGCCGGGCTGGCGGACGGGATGGAGATCCTGGAACTGGGCTGTGGCTGGGGTTCATTAACGTTATGGATGGCGGAACAGATTCCCCACGGCCGGATCCTGGCGGTTTCGAATTCCCACTCGCAGCGTGAATTCATTGAGGGCGAATGCCGGCGGCGGGGGCTCGCGAATGTGGCGGTCCACACCACGGACATTAATGATTTCGCGACAGACCGGACATTCGACCGGGTGGTGTCGGTGGAGATGTTCGAACATCTGCGCAACTACCAGGAAATCCTGAAACGGATCGCGGGATGGTTGCGAAACGAGGGGAAACTCTTTGTTCATATCTTCACCCATCGTGAGTTTACGTATCCCTTCGAGACGGAGGGCGCGGGGAATTGGATGGGGCGGTATTTTTTCACCGGGGGACTGATGCCCGCGGACGGTCTTCTGCTGTATTTCCAGGACGACCTGTTGCTGGAAAGGCATTGGCGGGTGGACGGCCGGCATTATTGGCGCACCGCGTACGCCTGGCTGGAAAATCTCGACCGGAACCGGGCCCGCGTCCTGCCCATCCTGGAATCCGTGTATGGAAAAGCCGAAAGCGAACGGTGGCTGAATCGCTGGCGGGTGTTTTTCATGGCTTGCGCGGAGTTGTTTGGATTCCGCCGCGGGCAGGAATGGATGGTATCGCATTACCTGTTCCGGAAGCGGGTAACGTAGAGGCAAATGGCTTCTCCTCAACCTCGATCCCGCCGCCAGCGCGCCGGGTGCCGGATCGCCCGCCGTAGTCACCGGAGCCAACAACCAGCCAGGTATCCGGCGCAACTGACCGCCGCCGTCAGTAACGTGCCCCAGGCCATGTCCACGACCGTCACGATCCAGGGCCAGTTTTTCAGCGTGGCCAAGTTGGTCAGGTCATAGGTCGCGTAAGTGATCAAACCGAAGAATCCCCCCAGCAACACGGCCTTGCGCAGTGAGTGGGCCTTGAGACCCGGTTCTACCGCGAACACCAGCACCCCGGCCACGAAAAGCAGGTAAAAGACGATGGCCGCGAACCAGTTGGGATGGTCGCTTAGCAGAAATCCCAAGTGCTTCCGGTAGAACTCGCGGGCCACGATGAGCAACCAGACCATGTCGATTACCAAGAACGCGGCCAACGCGGCCAGATAGACTTTCACATAGTACGTCATCATAGGCGGTCCTCTCTTTTAATCTGACAGTTTATCCATGATTTTCTGAGGTACCCTGTTCTTGTGGCGAAAAGAAAAAAACAACGTTTCGACCCCCTCCGCCTAGACAACAGATAGTTCGAATCATCCGGGAGGTGGAAAAGCGGCTTGAACGCGTGTTGCGTATTACTTCCCCGCATCCGGGGGTGGTGGTTTATTCTTAAATTTTCGCTGGACTTTTAATCTATTATAGTTTACTATAAAAACATTCTACTTTGGAAGCGCCCTATGAGAGAATCATTCTTGCCTCTCCCTTCCAAATTGAACATTCAGCTGGGCAAATTGTAAATTTTCTTATCTCCTTCCGCACCTTGCTTGACCCGCCGGGCTACTGGGACGGGGTTTTGGAATCCCCGACTGTTTTTTTCGACTAATCCTTATTGTTTTTTTCTATTTTCAATCCAGCGGGTTGAAGGACCGCGTCCACGGCCGCTGGAGCGCTGGGGAGATGGCATTTTAAAACGGGGAGGAGGTGACAAGAAATTCACTTATCAGCAGTTCACCTGAGGTTGAAGCCAGTACTTTGTCTTAGAGAAAAATCAGGGATTTATCGGATATCTCTATTCTCTTCTTGTTTTAAATTGGCCTCCAACGAAGAGAATCTGCGGGCGGAGCCTCATGCAAACAAAAGGCTCCGGGCGAATGATCCCACTCGAATCCGAAGGGAGAAGCGATCATGAATTTCAAGGAGAAGGTACTCGTTGTCACTTGTTTCGCGGCCCTGACATTTCTAATGGCGGTTTCCCCGTGGACAGCCGCCGCCCAGGGAGGGAGTGGATGCATACCCAGCGGTGTGTATATGGGATATGTTAATGATTTTGGCGGGATGTATTGGAGCATCACAACTATTCCACTCGACCCGCAGGGCGACCGCATGGTGCAGCATGTCCACTTTCTGAACGCAGAGCCCACGTTTGGAGGTTTGTTCCCCACCGCCAAAATCCGGGATCTCTTTAGCCTCGAACTGGTTCGGACCGGTTCGAATACCTGGAGTTATTCCGCGATTGGGCATGGATTTGGAGAGATCCAGCCCGGCGTGGCCTGCGGTCCCCTCGCGTACCTCATCATCGAGAGTGGAACGATGACATCCTCCGATGATTGTGAGGTAATCACACATGATGGCACTTACGCCCTTTACATGCCATATCAGGATGTCAACCCCAAGGATGGACTTCCCGATGAAGGCGAACAACCGGTTCTCTGCATACCGGTAAACCACGCGCAACGACGCCTGGCCGTCACGCCGCCTTCCGCCCCGGTGTTTCCCGAGGCCGCGTTGCCCGCTCCCGGCGATGTGTGGGTGACCGACAACCTGCAATCCACCCAGAATCTGGTGGGCGGGACGGATGAGGATGTGGATTCGGAACGGGCCTTGGCGGTCCGGTGGTATCTGGATGACCGGGATTGCCAGAGTTATCACGTCTATGCGTCCGTGGATGGCGGCGCATTTCAGTATTTATGCCGCACCGTGGATAAGACCGAAAACAAAATCGAATGGAAAGCCGGCCGTCCGTGGCGTAAGCATAAATCGTAACCGTCTTGTTGTTGCG
>ERZ795060.3280-NODE-3280-length-15068-cov-4.746220_pt1 | contig 15068 bp, 14 predicted proteins | sample MGYA00375144_ERZ795060 | MGnify/ENA primary metagenome ERZ795060 (study PRJEB30189, sample SAMN05720157) | activated sludge metagenome | isolation source: anaerobic digester from wastewater treatment plant | place: Japan | collected 2015-05-15 ... | reverse complement strand
GCACCACATGATCAGAAGCCAGCCGAGCCGCCGCCTGGAGTAACAGGGTGGACTTGCCGATGCCCGGATCTCCGCCTAGCAGGACTACCGAACCGGAGACAATGCCGCCCCCCAAAACCCGGTCAAATTCATCAATCCCTGTTTTTAAACGGACCTCCGCGGCTGCGGGCACATCCTTCAACGCTGTGATGCGGGCAGCCTCTTTTGCAGATCCGCGAAGCGGGCGGGCGGTAACTTCCTGCAAAGTGTTCCAACTGCCGCAGCCGGGACAGCGCCCCAGCCACTTGGGAGCCTCGTAACCACATTCCTGGCAGGAGAACAAGGATTTTTTCGTGGCCATACTATCTTCCTCCCACGGGAATCCAGAAGTCAGAATTCAGAATAAAAGATTAAAAACGTACAGCGTTATTGGTCGGGGGTAGAATTAACAAACAATGTATCATCTAATAATCAATTTGCTTAAAAAACAATCGTTTGATGGCCGTGTTTCATTCTGGCTTCTGTATTCCGAATTCTGGATTCCCTTCGCTGGACAAACCTGTAGGAAAACCGGCCTACTCCAGCAAGGCCCGCACTGTTTCAAGGTTAACCCTGTCCCAATCAGTGCCAATTTCGGGGGTTTCCAGGATAAACGGAAAGCCAGCCGGCCAATGATGGTGGAGCAGAGCTTTAAACCCTTCCAGGCCTATCGCACCGCGGCCAATATGTTCATGGCGATCCACCCGTGAACCGAGCGCCGCCTTCGAATCATTAATATGGATGGCCAGCAAATGCTCCAGGCCGATCTTGCTTTCAAACTGATCCAGCAGCGCTGCAATGCCCTCCCTGCTGCCGCAATCATAGCCTGCCGCCCAGGCGTGGGCCGTATCAAAGCAGACGCCCAGAGTGCCCGGTGGAAAAGATTTCAGGATGGCCGCCAGCTCTTCTAAGTGGGAGCCAAGAGCGGTGCCGCTGCCCGCGGTGTTTTCCAGCAACAGTTTCACCGAAGGCGGCCATTGCGGCAATGCGGCTTCTATGGCTTCGATAATCTGGGCAATTCCCCGGTCCACCCCCTGCCCGCCGTGATTTCCGGTATGCAACACGACATAGGGGGAGCGGTACATGGCGGCCCGCTCCATGGTGCCCTGCAACAGCAGTTTTGATTTTTCCAGAAAATCCGGCGACGGTGAGGCCAGGTTGATTAAATAGGCACTATGGACGATCAGGGGATAAATCTGCTGCTCTTCCAGGAAAGAGGCCCTTTTTTCCAGCAGATCCGGATCTGGGGCGCCGAGACGCCAGCCGGTGGGGTTTCCCGGAAAAAGCTGCACCGTTTCGCAGCCGATGGCTTTTACCCGGGAAATATTATTTTCAAACCCCCCTTTAAGGGGCATATGGATGCCTAAGCGCATGCGTTAACCTCCCATTCGCTAGTTTTTAAAGAGCACGCTTATTCCGCCAGATGGAAATCATAAACCGGAATTCAGAATATTTATGGCAGAAAATTTTATACTATGGCCGCTTATCTTTTCCAACATCCAAATTCTTACTTCTAGCTTCCAGGACGGGCTAAACCGATGAGCTCGCGGTAGTGGGTGAAACCGTTATCGGCAAGATAGCGCTTCAGTCCGTCACATATTTCTTTGGGAACCGCCGGGTTGACAAAGTTGGCCGTACCGATAGCCACCGCCGCAGAGCCGGCCAGAATAAATTGGAGGGCATCTTCTGCCTGCATGATTCCGCCCATGCCGATGACAGGAACGGACACGGCCTGCGATACTTCCCAGACGGCCCGCACCGCCAGAGGCCGCAGGGCCGGCCCGGAGAGGCCTCCGGTACTATTGCCCAGCACGGGCCTGCGTTTTTGCACATCGATAACCATTCCTTTAATGGTATTGATCAAGGAAAGGGCGTCGGCGCCAGCCCGTGTGGCTGCTTCAGCCACGGAAACGATATTCCCCGCTTCCAGGGACAGCTTCACAATGAGTGGCCCGCGGTAGGCTTCCCTGACCCGGCAGACCAGCTCATAGACCAGCGCCGGATCACAACCGAAACTAATGCCTCCCTTTTTAACATTGGGGCAGGATATATTAACTTCCAGGCCTGCTACTTCGTCTACTCCGTTTAAAAGGGCGGCCAGCCGGCGGTACTCGTCCAGGGTTTCACCGGCAATATTAACCAGTACGGGGCAGCCCAGCTCAGGAAGGCGAACCCGGATATATTTTAGAAAATAGGCAATACCCGGATTTTGCAGGCCGATGGCATTTAACAGGCCGGAAGGCGTTTCAACAAGGCGTGGCGGAGGATTACCCAATCGGGGGTGCAGGGTAGTGCCCTTTACCACAATGGCGCCCCAGCAGGCGGGATCAATGCAGTGGCGGTAATCAAAACCATAACCATAACAGCCGGAAGCAGCCACGAGAGGATTGGCCATGGTTATGCCGGCAATTGTGGCCGAAAGACAGGAATCAGACAAAATTAAAATGTGCCTCCTCTCCGTTAAAGACAGGGCCGTCGCGGCAAACGCGCCGGTACTCCAGCATGCCGTTAATTTTAAAAGGAAAAACGCAGCCCAGGCAGGCGCCGACAGCACAGGCCATTAACGACTCCAGGGAAATATGGACAGGAACAGCATAAATTTTCCCCAGGTCCACTACCCTGGCCAGCATGGGCACAGGCCCGCAGGCATGGATGCGCGAAGGTTTTTCCCCTGACTCCAGGCGTTGCTTTAATAAATCGACAACGGTCCCCTTAAACCCGCGGCTGCCGTCCTCGGTAGCCAGCATGGGTTTTAGGCCGGCACAGTCAAAGAACGCATCGCCGGGCAGTGAAGAACCTTCCGCTCCCCCCAGGAGCAAATCAAAGGCAAGGCCTGCTTCCAGGCGTCTCCGGGCCAGGAAATAGAGGGGAGCCAGGCCGATACCGCCGGCTACCAGCATAGCAGCAGCCGCCTCCTCCCGGGCGGGGAAAGTGTTGCCCAGGGGCCCGAGCAGATCCAGTTCAGCACCGGGCCTCAGCCGGGACAAAGCGGAGGTTGCCGGCCCTACGACGCGGATTAACAGCCATATTTCCCCGGCCTTTTGATCAACATAATGAATGCTAAAAGGGCGGCGCAGCAGCGGATCGGTAGAACTCCCGGCACGCAGGTGAACAAACTGGCCCGGCTCAGCCCCGGTTAAAGCGGGGGCATAAAGTTTTAAGCGAAAGCACCCCTGCGCCACCCGTGTAAGATCTACTAGCTCACAGCGGTGCATGAAGTCAGAATTTGGATGCACGGGAGACGACTCCTTCTTTCATGATTATCTTGCCGCCTACCACAGTCATGACGGGAAGCCCGGTTAGCTGCCAGCCGGTAAAGGGGCTATGCCTGGCCTGGGAATAAAAACGCTGCGGCTCCACCACGAAGGGGGCATTTAAGTCTAAGACGGTCAGGTCGGCGGGGGCCCCCGGCTTGATGGTGCCTGCCGGCAGGTTCAGCAGGCGCGCCGGGCGGCAGGAAAAAGCCTCGACCAGCCCGGGCAGCGTTAATAAATTCTTGTTCACCAGCTCAGACAAGAGCAGCGGCACCGCTGTTTCCAGCCCGGTGATGCCAAACGGGGCCTCTAAAAGGGAAAGCTCTTTTTCTTCAGACCGGTGGGGGGCGTGGTCAGTGGCGATTATATCAATAATCCCAGAGTTAAGGGCTTTTCTAAGGGCAGTGCAGTCTTCTTCTGTGCGCAGGGGAGGGTTAACCTTGGCCAGGGCGCCGCAGCGCTCCACAGCAGCGTCCGTAAGCAAGAGATGATGCGGTGTCACCTCCGCAGTAACAGGCAGGCCTTTAGCCTTGGCCCAGGCTACCCATTCCACGGCGGCGGCGGTGCTGATATGGCAGAGGTGCAGCCTGATCCCGGCAGCCTCCGCCAGTAAAATATCCCGGGCTACGGCGATGGATTCGGCCACGGCCGGAATACCGGGCTGTTTTAAAAGCTTGCTCCAGCGGCCTTCATGCATCACGCCTCCCCGCGACAGGGATAAATCTTCGCTGTGCGCCAAAACAACCACATCATCAAAGCGGGACAACTCTTTAAAAATACTAAACAAGACCCTGCTGTCTTCTACCGGGGAACCGTCATCACTAAAAGCGCGCACCCCGGCCCCATACAAAGAGGCGAAGTCGGCGGCTTGCCGGCCTTCCCGCTTCCGGGTTAATGCGCCTACTGGATAGACACGGCCCAGGCCCGCCTGCTCCGCCCTGGCTATAATTTGCTCCACCACCTCCGCCCGGTCCACAGCGGGAGCGGTGTTGGGCATGCAGGCCAGAGAAGTAATCCCTCCGGCCGCCGCGGCAGATAAACCGCTGCATATTGTTTCTTTACTTTCATATCCGGGTTCCCGCAAGTGCACATGAAGGTCTACAAAACCGGGGACAATTATTTTACCGCTCAGGTCTATGACCCGTGCTCCGTCTTTAGGCAAATTTTCGCCCAGGGCGGCCACTTTCCCCTCCGCCAGCAATAAATCGAGTTGCCGGTCAAGTTGCCGTGAAGGGTCTATAATTCGTGCTCCGGTAAAACAGATACGCATATTACTTTTCTGCCGTCCTTTAAGTATAGAATTTAATTTGCTCCAGGACTGGCTGCATGGCCGGGAAGTATGGCTAAGCCCATACCTTAACCTTGCGGCGGCGGGGACCGTCAAACTCCGCCAGAAAAACCCCCTGCCACGTTCCCAGATCAAGTTTACCCTCCCGGACAATTAGATGCAAAGACGTGCCCAACAGAGCAGCCTTAATATGGGCATCGCTGTTGCCCTCGCGATGGCGGTAGGCGCCGCTGGCGGGAACCAGCCGGGCTAAAAAAGCAAGCAAGTCTGCCGCTACATCCGCGTCGGCACATTCGTTTACTGTCACGGCTGCAGTAGTGTGGGGTATGAAGACAGTGCAACTGCCGTTTTTCATCCCCGCTTCTGCCAGAATACGATTAATCTCGCCAGTAATCAAAATAAATTCTTCTCTACGGCTACTCTGAACTGTAAACTCATATAGCATAGGATCACCGCCTCTGGGTATAAATAAACCCCTTCTTGGACAAGAAGGGGTTATGGCCATCAACCGGGGGACTTAATTCCGGTCCAGATCATGTTGCACCAGAAAGGACAGCATATTCCGGTAGGCTTTTTGGTCAATATGCAGCATCCGGTTAATCAATTTATACGTCCGGCTGACGCTGGCCGGGGAAACTCTGTAACTTTGAGCCAGCTCTTTTTGAGTGAGGCCTAAAAAATGAAAACGAGCCAGGCAATATTCCAGCCCCGCGGCCCAGGCCTGAATTTTGCCGATCCGCGGCATCTGCGGGTAGACATGGTTGATATAATCCAACCAGATAGCCCGGATATCCTCGAAAAACTCTTCGCCATAACAGGGGCTTTTACGCATATTCTCACAGGCGCAATCAAGCACTTCCTGCCATTTCTGGCACCAGACCGGTGCCGGCAGGGTAGCATGGGCAAGATTAATTTCTTTAATGCACCCGCCGGTATAAATCCTGCAACTGCCTGCAGGATCAATCTTTTTTAGTTCAAGCAAGGCCACCTGCCGCAGCCTCTCTTTTACCCAGGGGCTGACCACAAATTCTTTGAGAGCTGAAATTGCTTTTTGATCCCGGACTGTCCCGTACAATTTAAGTATTCTTTCTTTTAATACATCACTGCCCTCGTACAGCCCCCACTGCAGGACCCGTTGAAATGAGCTGTCTATAAAACGTTCCTGAAGCTGGCCATCGCTAAGGCTGGCCATGGCTTTTTCCAGCGCTTCTTTGTCCTGAGCGGTGAACTCGTCCTCAATGCTGTCCTCTTCCATGGCCAAAAGCAGCTCCCTGGCCTCTTCCGTTATTTCGCTTATATCGGTATGCTGCAGGTATTTGTGCAGGTATTGCCTCGTTTTGGCCAGGTCATCCATTAACCCGTAATTAATGGCCATTAAAAAGTAGCATTCAGTCATCTCCGGCGCCAGGTTGCTGACAATATGCTTAAAGATGCGGTTGGCTTCTTGCAACTGGCTGGTTTGACTGAGCAGGCAGGCCAGGTTGTAGTGATGCTGGGCGTTGTCAGGTTCCAGTTCAATGGCTTTTTTTAGAAACAGCAACGCCTTGGGCAGCTTATTTTTCTTATGGTAATAGCTCCCCTTTTGAAAATAATAGTTTGGATCCTGGACAAAAGGAATAATTTTGCCGGAAGACCCTGCAGTTTTTAAAATTCCTTTAGGCCGATCCGCACGTCCCAACAGGTTCACCACCAATTTATTATGTGGTATTAATTTCTGCAAGCAACAGATATTATCCTGCCTGAGTAGTGCAAAAATCATTCCTGTTGAAACGGCTAATCGGGATCGGTGGCACTTTTTAAATAAATGCTGCGGTCAAGGAAACGATCCCACTCAGTCCAGTCTCCCGCCCCGGGAGGATGCTTCTCCATCACCTTAATAAACTGGTTAAGCCTGGCGCTGACCAGGTCGGCATGAAATAAGGTAAAAGCATGAATTGTTTTGGGCACTTCCGGCGAGCCCCATTCGCGCGCGCCGTGGTGGGTTAAAATCATATGTTCCAGCTCCAGTTTGAGCCTGGCCGGAAAATCGGGAATCTGAGCAATTTTTTGATCGAGCATCTCTTTGCCGATGCTGATATGGCCGATCAGCTTCCCCCGGTCCGAAAACTCAAAGCTGAAACTGGCCGGATCATATTCCTCAATTTTCCCTATATCATGGAGGATGGCGCCGGTAATCAGAAGATCCAGTTGAAGTTGCGCGGGATAAAGTTTAACCAGATCCTTGCAGATGGCTATTACTTCAAGAGTATGCTCCAGCAATCCGCTGACATAGTTATGGTGAATCGTCCGTGCTGCGGGAGCCAGGGCAAAGCGGCGGACAAATTCAGCGTCATTAAAGAAAGAGAAGAGGAGGAGTTTCAGGTGCGGATCTTTTATATCCGAGCCGATAATCTGCTTTAATTCTTGAAGCATCTCCTTGGGATCCCGCTCGGATACGGGTTGAAAGAAAGAGCGGTTCACTTTGGCCGGATCAAGTTTACGCATATCGCCGACCACTACCTGGGGTCCGTGATAATCGCTCACTTCTCCCCGGATAAACACAACATCCCCTTTTTGGATCGGCTCTTTAAGTTGTCCGGCGTCCCACATGATCCCCTTAATGCTGCCGCTCACGTCGCCGAAAAGAAGCTTTAAATAATATTCTCCGGCACGGTGAGGTGCCGAAAAAGCGGCCTTGCTGCACTCAAGGACCAGGACTTGCGTCTCTACTTCGTCGCCCACCCGCAAATTTTTTATTAACTGTTTTTTCATACTGTCCTCCAGTTCAGGCTAATAGCTCTATGGTAATTACTTTAACATAAACATGATCTCTTTAAAAGAGAAGTATGTAAAAACCCGGAGACAAAAGGCAGAATGGTGAGGGGAGCAGTTCCCTGATCAAAATATTCCGAGCGATCCCTGACTGCAAACTGCTGTTTTCTTAAGGAGCAAAAGGGCCGCCTTTGTCAGGCAGCCCCATGTTCAGGCCCCGTTACACACGAGGGATAGGTAAGAATTACTGGTAGTTGTAAAAGCCGCGCCCGCTTTTGCGCCCCAGGTGGCCGGCACGGACCAGTTTGCGGATCAAGGGGCAACTGCGGTACTTGGAATCCTGGGTTTCATGGTAAAGGGTATCCATTACGGCCAGGAGCACATCCAGGCCGACCAGGTCCGCCAGGGCCAGGGGTCCAATGGGGTGATTGGCCCCGAGCATCATACCCCGGTCGATATCTTCGGCGCTGGCAATGCCTTCCATAAGCACAAACGCCGCCTCATTGATCATCGGAACCAGAATCCTGTTCACGACAAAGAGCGGAGCTTCATTTACGGAAATAGGCTCTTTACCCAGCTTGCGGGCAAGCTCCATGGCCAGCTCAAAAGTCTGGCTGTCCGTAGCGGTTCCTTTAATTACCTCCACCAGCTTCATGACCGGAACGGGATTAAAAAAGTGCATCCCCACCACTTTTTCCGGGCGCTTCGTTACCGAAGCCATCTCGGTAATGCTTAAGCCGGAGGTGTTTGAAGCCAGGACTGCTTCGGACTTGCACACAGAATCTAACTGGGCGTAGAGCTCCTTTTTCAAAGGCATATTTTCTACTATGGCCTCAATAACCACGTCTGCCTCCTTCAGGTCGGAAAGCTCTACGGTACCGCGGATGCGGGATAGGACGGCATCGGTCTCAGCCTGGCTCTTCTTCCCCTTCTCAACTGCCCGCCCAAGGTTCTTCTTAATCGTATCCAGGCCGCGCTGGACAAACCTTTCTTCGAGATCACGCATAATCACGTTAAAGCCGGCTTCCGCGGCAACCTGGGCAATACCGTTGCCCATGGTGCCCGCTCCAACCACGCCAATCGTCTTAATCTCCATTAAACAAACTCCCTCCTTCATTGCCTTAAAAAGTGTACCGATCGGCTTTTACGACCTGTGGTTCTAAAGGGCTCCCCTGTACGGCAAGACCTGGCTATTTCTGTTACGGCTCGTTTAGCTCCTGTATTCTAGATCCTGATCTAGTGCCCTTTAAACTCCGGTTTCCTCTTCTCCAGGAAGGCGCGGGCTCCTTCTTTTTGGTCTTCGGTGTCGCATAACTGGCCAAAGAGATACGCTTCCATTTTTAGACCTTCCCTTAGAGTTTGTTCCAGCCCCTGGTTGATGGCCTGCTTGGCCAGCCTTACGGCCACAGGCCCGCGCTGGAGTATCTTTCCGGCAAGCTCTTTCGCCTTGGCCAGCGCTTCACCCGGAGCGGCAAGCTGATCGGCTAAACCGATCCGATATGCTTCAGCGGCATCAATCATCTCACCGGTAAAAATCAGTTGCTTGGCTTTACCCTGGGCGATAAAGCGGGGCAGGCGCTGGGTGCCGCCATAACCGGGGAATATGCCCAGGGTCACTTCAGGCAACCCCACTTTAGCATTTTCCGCCACAACCCGGATATCACAGGCCAGGGCCAGTTCCAGGCCACCACCCAGGGCAAACCCGTTCACCGCAGCGATTACCGGAGCGGGAAAGTCGGCAATTTGCTGAAAGATCTGCTGGCCCCTGCGGCTAAGCTTTTCTCCATTAGCGCTGCTTAAAGTGGGAAACTCACTGATATCTGCTCCGGCCACAAAGGCTTTCTCTCCGGCGCCGGTAACAATCACCGCCCCGACACTGCCATCTTCAGCCAGTTCCTGAAATGCTTGTTCCAGCTCATCCATGACCTGTTTGTTCAAAGCATTAACCGGCGGGTGGTTGATGGTGACCACCGCCAGCCGCTCTTCCCTGGTTACCTCTACCAGCTTAGCCATAAGATAACCTCCTCAATGTTGAATGATGGGCATGCCCTTCAGGCGCAGCGCGCCTTCTCTCAACTAATCTCTCTCGAATATCATGGCCATCCCCATACCACCGCCGACACAAAGGGTGGCCAGTCCGAACTTGAGGTTACGCCGGGCCATTTCATGCAACAGGGTAACTACAATCCGTGCACCGGTACAGCCGACCGGATGCCCTAAACCTATGCCGCTGCCGTTGACGTTGACAATTTCGCGGTTTAAGCCCAACAATTTTTCGCAAGCCAGATACTGGGCGGCAAAAGCCTCGTTCAGTTCAATCAGCTCGATCTGGTCAAGTTTCATTCCTGCTTTTTGCAAGGCTTTTTGAGTTGCGGGAACCGGGCCGTAGCCCATCAGGTCAGGTTCTACCCCGGCCCAGGCATAGGAAACGATGCGGCCGAGGGGTTTGATACCCAGGGCAGCCGCCTTTTCCGCCGCCATAACCACTACCGCGGCAGCTCCGTCGTTGAGGCCCGAGGCATTGCCGGCTGTAACGGTGCCATTTTGGCGAAAAGCAGGCTTCAGGGCAGCCAGACTCTCCAGGGAAATATTACGGCGGGGATGCTCGTCAGTAGAGACAATAACTTCGCCTTTACGGGTTTGCACAGGTACCGGGACAATTTCTTCTTTAAATTTACCCTCATCAATGGCCGCGATGGCGTTGACATGGCTGCGGTAAGCGATCTGATCCTGTTCTTCCCGGGTGATGCCGTACTTATCGACCAGCCGTTCCGCCGTTTCTCCCATCATAATTTTATGGAATGGATCCATGAGCATCTCCCACAGGGCATCGGTCATCTGGCCATGCTGCAACCGCTTGCCCCAGCGGGCGTCTTTAAGGACATAAGGCATGGTACTCATCGACTCTACCCCGCCGGCTACAACAATATCGGCATCACCTAAAACAATCTCCTGGTACGCCGAAGCAATGGCCTGCATGGCCGAACTGCACTGGCGCTGGATGGTAAACCCGGTTGTCGTAACGGGCAGGCCGGCTTTCAAAGAGATACAGCGGGCAATGTTGGGTTCAGAGGTCTGCTGGCCACAGTTGCCAAAGATTACTTCATCGACCTGTTCCCTGGCCAGGCCGGCACGGCTGAGCGCTTCTTCCACCACCAGCCGGCCCAACTCCATCCCCGGCACATCCCGCAAAGACCCGCCAAAATCACCGATCGGCGTCCGCACCCCGCTGACAATCACTACATCTTTAAAGGGCATGGATTCACCTCCTCCTCGTAATAAATATTATACATGAATAACTTTCCGCCCGACGTTAAACATGGTTGACAAGTGGATAAAAGGACAGGCCATGACGCGGCCTGTCCTTTATAAAATGCAGATCCACAGCTTTGATGTATAGTTTGTCTAGACTAGACTTGAGGGCGGGGATAAAGGCCGGCCCGCTCCACGATCTCGGGGACAACTTCTTCCCAGGCAATGGCCATGATATGCACCCCGGCTACCCCTTCAATCTCTTTAAGCTGCTGAATGGTTTCGATGGCGATTTTCAGGCCTTCTTCTTTTTTGTTTGCAGCGCCCTGCAAACGATCGATAAGCTCATCGGGAATGGTAATACCGGAGACGCAGTTTTTCATATACTTGGCCGCGCCCAGGGATTTAATCGGTGTAACGCCGCCCATGATCTTGACTTTTTTATGCAGGCCCCGCTCCCGGACCAGTTCCATCCATTTTTTAAAGCGCTCGATATCGAAAATGCACTGGGTTTGGATAAAGCTCGCCCCGGCGTTAATTTTCTTCTCCAGGCGGTCAACCCGGTACTCAAAAGGATCGGCGAAGGGGTTTTCTACGGCGCCCAGATAATATTTTACTTCGCCTTCCAGTTTTTCGCCGCCGCAAAATACTCCTTCATCGCGCAGGTCCTTGAGCATCTTGATCAGCTGCATCGAATCGATGTCATAGACGCCTTTGCATTGCGGTTCATTGCCGAACTTCTGGTGGTCTCCGGAAAGGCAGAGGATATTTTTTATGCCCAGAGCCACTGCGCCTAAAACATCGCTCTGAATGGCGATACGGTTACGGTCGCGCACGACGATCTGGATGGTAGGCTCAAGGCCCATCTGCACCAGGACGGCGCCGCAGGCAATGCTGGAAGTGCGCACAATGGCCGTCTGGTTGTCGGTAATATTGTATGCTTCGACATGATTGCGCATCGCGTAGGCGTGATGCTTCAGTTGCTCGAGGTCGGCGCCCTTGGGCGGCCCCAGTTCCCCTGTTACGGCAAAATGTCCGCTGTTCAGTACTCTTTCCAGTTTACTCCCCGCGATCAACTTTGACATCCTCCCTTACTGTGGTTCTCACGCCTCCATGATGAGAAGTCGACCAGTCCTTGGGAGGCTGAATCACAGCCAGGTCACCCAGGCGGCCGAGGCTGGCCAGGCGATCGTGAATCAAATGCCAGGCGCAGTCCACATCTTTACCCAGCTCGCATTTGCCTTCCGCTGAACCGCCGCAAGGCCCGTTCAGGATGCTCTTGGCGCAGCGGGTAATGGGGCAGATGCCCCCGGTCAGGTGCAGGACGCAATCACCGCAACCCAGGCACCGCTCCACCCAGACTCCCTGCTCCTTCGGGTAACCCATGGAGGTAGTGTTCACTCCGGGCAGCACCCGCAGTTCGGGGACATGTTCCACCAGGGTCTGGGGGCCCACGCCACAGGCCAGGCTGACGATGACATCATAGCCTTTTAACCGCTCCACGACCTGATCGATGTACTCGTACTCACACTGCCGTTCAATGGTAAAAGCTTCTACGGTCCCTTCCTGGTTCTCCTTCTTGCGGTGAATACTGATTAATGCAGCCAGCTCTTCGGCTTCCTTCTGCCCCCCGGCCATGCATACGGTGACGCAGGTGCCGCAGCCCAGTACGCAGATGCGCTTAAACGGCGCCACCATATCCAAGATTTTTTCCAGGGGTTTGCGCTCAGCGATAATCATGGGATCACCTTCCTTTCTTTAAATTGCGACTATTGCTGTTTCATTACCGCAGGCCCGGGGGCGCACGGCTCAAGCCGGCGCGTGCACCCCCGGCCGGTTAGCGGTTGCTCTTTTTGAAAACATCAATATAAGAATCGCAGTAAATATCCATGTTCAGCAGGATTCGCGCCGTGGCCACCGCGGCCATCAACTCGTCGTCACAGGCGTCAACGATACCTGCGTCAAGGCCGTGGCTCATGGCCATGACGGCAAAAACACGGTTAATTAGCTCGCGATTCTTGGTTCCCTGGGAGACATTGCTCAGGCCGACCACAGTTTTTGGAGAAGGATCGGATATTAATTTGATTTCCCTTAAAGTCCGCAGCACTTCCGGTCCGTGATCCTGGGCCACGTTGCAGGGCAGCACCAGGGGATCGATATACAGTCTGTCCGGTGAAATATCAAAGGCCATGGCATTGGCCACCAGCTCCGCCGCCAGGGCCACACGGCTGTCGGCATCCTTGGGAATTCCCTCTTCGCTCATAGCCAGGCCGATTACTTCGGCGTCATACTGTGCCGCCATGGAAAAAACCCGCTCCATCTTGCTCTGGATCGCCGGAACGGAGTTGATCATGGCCGGGCGCTTGCACAGTTTCAAGCCTTCTTCAATAGCATCGTACTTTGTAGAATCGAGGCAGAGAGGCAGATCGGTGACCTCCTGGGTCACTTCAACCAGCCATTTCATCGCTTCCACCGGCGCCGGAGAACTGGGGCCCACGTTGATGTCAAGGTAATGGGCGCCGTTTTCTTCCTGTTTGCGGGCCCATTCCTGTATCACTTTCGCGTCTTTCTCTTTGATCGCCCTGGCGATATCTTTAAACATCCCGTTAATCCGTTCACCGATAATAATCATTTGGCCATCCTCCTTAACCAGTAAAAATCAAACCGGTTCATCGCTTCACATAGGCTTAAGCTTACCGAGACTACTTTAGGGGAGAAGCCGAGGCCAGACGGCCTCCGGCTTTCTACCACCTGCTTAATTAATAGCTATTGTCTTTCATCAGGTCGTCAATCTGACCCTTTATCAGCTCCACCGAGCGGGGATGGCGCATTACCAGGATGTTCATACCTGACTGCAGGTAAGCCATGGCGGTGGTGGATTCCCACATGATCCCCCGCTCTTCCTGCTCACCCCAGCCGGGCTCGTCTTCCGCGGAAATGTTGGCTTCCTTGGCCCGCCATGCTTCCGCGCCGATATTGCCGATCATGGGCATAGCCAGCATTTTGTCTCCCTGAAGAGCGCCGTTGCTGGCGCGCTCCATAATCGAATAAGAATATTCGATACCGTAGCCCAGGGCAGCGATAGTGGGGTCAATGACAATGCGGTTTACCATGGCGGTGCTCATTTCGGCGATTAAAATATTCAACTGCTTGCAGATATTTATATCAATGGGAGACTGGGCGATAATGTTGTGCTGGTGCGCCATGCAGGCGCTGGTGATCGCCTTGTAGTTTTCCAGCTCCGCCACGCCTAAAAGAAGGTTTTCCCCCGCCGCAGCTTCGGCTACCACAGGGAAAATCGTACTGTCCTTCTCCGGTTTGCCGCAGCCGATGACAATGAGGGGTACACCTACCGCTTCGAGGACCTTCTTCACTACGGCGGCGCAATCTTCCGGAGAGCTGTCTTTAAAATCCGGGTCGGCGCTTCTGAGTCGGATTTGAATCAAATCGGCGCCATATTGCTCCACGCATTTTTTGGCCCAGGCTGCGGGATCATCATAGACATCGCCAAAATACTGTTTAAAACAGGGATGCCAGTCTTCAGGGGCCATATCCAGAATCTCCATGGCCACTACCGGGCGATGGGGCACCTCTCCTTCAAAATGCAAGAAAGGCAAAGTCGATTCTCCCCCGACAGTAATGGTATGGCTGCGGGTGCCACCCTGTTCTTTGGTAGCGCCCAGGACAACTTCGCCCACTTTACTTCTATATTTTTCTTTGAGAATCTCTACAGCCATTTTGACGCTCCTCTCCTATATTCTTCAAAATGGAGGAAACACCTGCAAGAAATTTTTTAGGCTGCCATGCCGGCAAGCCAACCGGCCTCCGGCACAGCCTTTAGCCGAACTCTAGGCAAACCTTTCCTTGGCGAACTTGGGAATTCCGGAAGCTTCCCGGGGACCAACCAGAACTTCCCAGCCCGATGCTTCCTCCAGAGCTCCTTTAAGCACGGCCACATGTCCCGGAATGACGATCTGGCGGTGTTTTACTTTCTCATCCAGGCCCGCCTTTTTCATCGCTGCCGCTATAGTTTCCGCCGAGAACTTGTTATCCGCGTAAGCTGTCAATACAGAAACCCCGCCGGTATCCACGGAGAGGATGCGGCTGGGAATACGGCTGCCTTCCACTTCGCCTTCCACGATAAAGTAGGTCAGAGAGAAGTTGGTAGTAACGTAAACCGGGGAATTTTCGTCAGGTTCACCGACATCATACAGCTTCGGCTCAACCGCAATGGGCTTTTGCGGGTCGGTGAAAAGGTTCTGGCGCCAGGCGAGCAAAGGCAGCAACTGTTGCTTTTCTCTGGCTTTAAGCACCACAATGCTGGCGTATTTACTGACATAGACACCAGCCTGCAGTATTTCCTCCTGGGCGTTTTCTTTGCTGGTAAAAGCAATGGTGGGATAGCCGAAGGGGCGGTACTTTTTACGCACGGCAAGACGGCGCATTTGGGCCAGGTCGGCCAACACCTTGCTCGTTTCGCGGGCGCCGCTGTCCAAAACAAGCTC
>ERZ795060.3263-NODE-3263-length-15126-cov-6.648862_pt1 | contig 15126 bp, 14 predicted proteins | sample MGYA00375144_ERZ795060 | MGnify/ENA primary metagenome ERZ795060 (study PRJEB30189, sample SAMN05720157) | activated sludge metagenome | isolation source: anaerobic digester from wastewater treatment plant | place: Japan | collected 2015-05-15 ... | reverse complement strand
GGGGGGAGGGGGGGAGGAGGTTTCCGGGGGGGAGAGGGGGTTTTGGGGTGGGTTTCATCAATTCATGAGATGAGATGCGAACCGGTGCCATGCGAAGAGATGGGAACCGATGATCTGAAAAGGTGGTCTGAGAAAAAGGAACGCGTTTTCTGGATGAGATGAAAAAAATACCGCATTTGGGAAAAGAGATAGAAAAAATTCGAAAAAATCGTAATCCTCCTGTTTTTCTTATTCATTTTTTTTGATAATCTCAAGTGAAAAATTGCGGTTCATCCAGGATGAGAGTTTCTGTTGGGGATGGGTCTACGTGAAAGCCAACCATTTTGGGATAAGAGCCGATTTATATTTTAATATTTTGGAATGCGACATTTGCCCGAAGATTGGAGGGATTTATTTATGGTGTATTGATTACCCATTGAGAAAAAAGTACGTTTTTGCCGCATAAATCATAAACCGCCCGTCAACCATACACTCCATTCCAGGATGAACTGATCTGAAACATGCAGGAGGAATCTTGCCATGAGGGGAAGGTTCTGGGTGGCCGCCGGTTTGGTGGTCAGCCTGGGATTCGGTGCTGGTTTCCCTATACCCGGAGGGACGGAGCCGGTCATCCTCGGAGAAGATGACGATGTCATGTTGGTTCCGGCCGGGATGGGTCAGAATCCGCCGGGGCGCGATTTCCAAGCGACCTCGTTACGGGAAAGGGGATTGACGGTGTTGCCGGTGTTGAACTTGGCCATGCCGCGGTATGAGACCCGCTGGGATCAGATGGCCATTCAATTGCGTCCGGGAGAGGGCGCGCAGTTCGTATCGGAAGCCATTCCGGTTTCCAGCGATACGGTTTTTGTCACATGCCGGATCGCGAAGGAGGGAGAGAATCCCATCCAAACCGCTTTGGCCGTTTGGGATTACGAAAATCCCAGCCATTTGGGGGTATCCATACAAACCATACCGGACGGGGGGCCGGAGTTTCAAGAATTATCTCTGGAGTTTTCCCGGGAGGGATTGCAAGCGGTTCAAGTCTTGGCGCAGCTGGTGGGCCCCAGAGCCGGAGAATCCAATCTGAGTTTGGACCGGTTTCGTCTCATTCCGGGGTTTTCGGAACAGAATTACACCATGGGAGCGGTTTCGCTGTTGTCTCAGGAACGAAAAAAGTGCAGGGTGGAACAACCTGTGGTTCATAGGCCTCCTTCCACTGCGGGGGGGTATTGCCTGAAATGGGAGGGTGAGCCATCGTTTCTTGAATCCCAAGTAGAAACTTCTGGGTGGCGTATAGGCACGCGAAATCCGGAGGATGTCATTCAAATCAAAATACCTATTCCAGCCGGAATCGAGTGGAATACCGTCTCATCTTACCCTGCAAGAATATATGCCACGGTTATGGTACGCCGGCTGGTGGACGCGGCGGGCGTGCTGTCCATCGCTTTCTTCAGTGGAGTGACGCAGAATGGGGGGTATAGGGACTACCCGCTAGAATTGTTGGCGGAGGACAGTTGGAGTCCCATCCGGATACCCGTGCCGCTGGAACAGCGTGAAACGGGTGAGGTCATGTTGATAGTGCAGGTACGTGGCGGACCGGCGGAAATCGAACTGGGAGAATTCTTTCTCGAGGCGCGGCGGGATTCCCGGTATTTTTGGAAAGCAAGCCGGTTGGATGCGGTTGAATTCATTTGGTAAACGCGAGTTGGCCGTTGGATGGATCGGTATGGGCCTAATTGTGGCGCGTTGATGTGAATAATGGCCTTGATTTCAACGTCTCAAAAGTAGAATGTCGAGATGTATTGGCTGTGAATTTGAGTAAAAAACAGATCAGTTATCGCAACGGGCATTACAATTTTTTACAATTAAATGGGACTTTTTTCTTGCTAATCCGTTCAATAGGGTATAATAAGAGATGAGGTTGGAATGAAGGAGTTTGAACGAAGACGACGGACAAAGAAAATTTGGCATGAAAACTTCTAGGTGATATAATAAGGTTAAAGAGACAAGACAAAGCGGGTTGAGGAACAACGAGTCAGCAGTCAACGAATTACGGCCGTCATAAACGAGTCAACCAGTTTTTCCTTCATACACCATCCGCACACACCACACATTCCCAACTGCTGCGGTTCCTCCCGAACCGTTTTCCCTCTGGTTCACCCTCCGCCAGAGGGTTTTTTTTGCCCATCGCGTTTGGTCCGCCATTTGCTTGATGGAAGAGATAGGATGCCTTTGGCCCAGGGTAGAATAGCCCAGGGATGAAAACCTGGGTTTGTTCAATCCGTCCCCAGAAGGGAAACCACAGAATCCGTGGGGTAGAGGCAGCATTCGAAAAGCTGCGGCGAGGGGAAAAGGCGGCCCGCCCATGAATCCTCTTCCAGAGGGAAATGAAATGGATTACCTTGGACCCGGGTTATCCCGGGATTCGCAGGGCTGAAGACCTGGGCGCTGGCACGGCCATTCCGGATTTCTGGAACTCATTCATGGGGAAAACTCAACAGAACCAGGTCAACACGGCGCGTATGGTTCGAATTGTGTTCTGTTCCGCATTGCCGCAGGAGATCCAATTTTTAGGGCGATGGTTGGGTGTCCGGATTCCAAGCTACGGTCCCTGGACGATCCAGGAAAAAACCGTGTTTGGTCAGGCGGTCATCCTGGCGGTTTCCGGGATGGGCCGGGAGAGGATGAGCCGGTTGCTGTCCGCATTGGGGGATCAACCCGTGGATTATTGGATTTCACTGGGATACGCGGGAGGCTTGGATCCGGTGTTGAAAGCCGGAGACATTCTTGAGGGAACCACCGTGCGGACCCGCCGAGGAGATATATTGGCGTATGGGCAAGGCGAAAAGGTTTTAGCCGCAGGGTCTCCGATCCTGGTTTGCGCCGAGGAGGTCATTCTTACTCCCCAAGAAAAATGGGAGTTACATGAGCGAACGGGAGGAATGGCCGTGGATATGGAATCGGCGGCGGTGGCGGCGCATGCCTCCAGCCGCCAGGAGCCGTTTGTATGGATTCGGGTAATATCCGATGCCGTCACGGAGACCGTGCCCCCGGTTTTGCTGCAATGCATGGATTCCGAGGGATTTCCTTCTGTCCGCGCCGCGATACGTGGGCTGGTGAGGAATCCATTGGGGATGCCCGTCTTGGTAAGACACGCCTGGCGGAGCCGCCGCTACGGCCAACGTTTGGCTGAACGGGCGATGCGGTGGCTGGAGCGGTTCAGGGGAGAAGGAGATTAGAGGAGATCGGCGAATTCGGGATGGCACCGGGTGAAGATCCGGTAACCCAAAACGAAACAAATCCCGGAAACCGTGGTGAAAACGAGCCAGTAGCCCAGCGGCGGCCAGGAGTTGAACAGCACCAGGTGGTGATGAATTAAAATCATATACGTCAATGGATTGGCGTATAAGACCGGCCGCCAGGCGGGGGGGACGATGTCTATTTCGTAGAACATGGGGGTGGCCCACATCATCACCAGGGTGGCAATGCTCATCAGGGGGGCGATATCGCGCAGATAGGTGTTCAGGGTGGCGAACAGCAGGCCCGTTCCAAAGAAAAAGACCAATTCCAAGAACAGGACCAGGGGGAACGCGAGGAAGGTGACCGGGAACTCGCGCCGGGAGATCAGCAAGACCGCCATCAGGATGACGGTGCCGATCAATTGATTAATCAGGCTGGAAAGCGTGATATAGGCCGGGAGTACTTTGGCGGGGAAACGGACTTGCTTGATCAAGTGTTTGTTGTCGATAATGCAGGTGGTGGAGCGGATCAGGGATTCCTGGAAGGCGTACCATGGCAGCAGGCCGCAGAAGATGTAGAAGGCGAAGTCCAGGCTGGGCGCCCGGCCGCCGAGGCGGGGCGAGGGTACCTGGAGGATGAATCCGAAGACGACCGAGTACACGATCAACAAAATCAAGGGATTGATCACCGACCAAAAAAAACCCATGGCGGATCCCACATAACGGGCCTGGAGATCCCGCCGCAGGAATTCCCATAGGAGATGCCGGTGAAACAAAATATGCGCGAGCCGGGTTTTCATGGTGTTTGACGCTATCCACGGCGTGATTGTACTCCCACCTCGGGGTAAAACCCTACTCCCGGCGCAGGAGAATTCCAGAAAAGAATGAAATCCGAGTCGAAATTGTCTTGACCGTGAACAAATGAACAATCTATAATAGATTGAACAGAAGAGCAATGGGGCTGGGAGGCCGAAATGCCGGAACTATCACCTCGCCAACGGGAAATCCTTGACTACCTGGAGAAATACAAGGAAGAGCAAGGTTATCCACCGACCTTGCGGGAGATCTGCAAAAAATTCGCCATATCCTCTACCAATGGGGCGCGATATCATTTGCAACGGCTTATGAAGTTGGGGTATTTGGAGATCGATCCCCACAAGTCCCGGGGAGTGAAGCAGGTCAAGGATGCCTCCCGGACTTCCATCAAGCGGAGTTACCGGATGCCGGTTTTGGGTACGGTTCCCGCGGGCCCGCTGAATTTGGCGGCTCCGGACATCCGGGAAGACGAGTTGCACGTGGATCCCGGATTTTTTGGCAGCCGGGGGAGTGAACCGGATTTATTCGGCTTGCGGGTCCGGGGTGACAGCATGATCGGGGTTGGGATTCAGGATGGGGACATTGTGGTCGTCCGGCCGCAGCCGAATCCCAACAACGGGGACATCGTAGTGGCGCGTGTGGAAGAAGACGCCACGGTGAAACGGTTCCGGCGGTTGGAGAATGAAATCGTGCTTGAACCGGCCAATCCCGCGGTCGAACCTATCCATGTGCCGGATCAAGGAGGGGTGGAAAGCGGGCAAAACGTAGCCATTTTGGGCGTCGTGGTGGGTCTTATCCGGTCGATGTGAGGCGACCGGGCGCCGCCGGGCATGGCGAAGGAAGCGGTCTCAAGGGCGGGAATGATTATTCCCGCCGTTGTTATTGTTGTCGCCGTTATCGGCCAGATCTTGGGTGTCGATTTCGAGAGGGGCGTGCATGTGCTCCTTAGGCAAGGTGAGGACACGGTAAAAGCAGAAGACGTTCAATCCGATCACGGTGCAGAACGAGACGATCAATATAATCCAGCCAGCCGGTTCCATTGGTCTAACTCCTCACTAACTCGTTACTCGGGTGCAGAGAAAAGCCATTTGACGGTTCAGGGCTTCCCTCCCCCTGGCCTTCTCCCAGAGGGAAAGGGGAAAAGGGTGGCGTTGGCCGCGCTCCTTTTCAAGGCGGAGGCCCTGGGGCAGTTTATAAGCGTCCAAACGCGCCGTTGGCGCAGGCATGGCCATTTGCCTTTCAGGGATGCATTCATAACGGGAACTCAACGAAAGTTAATTTTTCAAATTAGATCATCCGGGTGCAAGGTTTTTTGGTATTCCTTGGCGTAGCGGCGCATCCGGGGCCAGGCCAAGGTCTGCAAGATGGCGAGCAGGATGAGGAACATGACCATCAGCAGGATGGCGCGGCTTTGGATGGGATTCATCGGCTCCCAATCCGGGCTGAAAAAATAATACACGATTTGGTCCTTGACCCACCCGCCGAGAATCGCCAGCAAGAAAATAGGGGTGATGTACGTGATGACGAAGCCGAAAATCTTAGGGATTTTCATATCCGAGCCGATCATGGCTTCCTGCATACCCACCGCGGGTTTCAGGATGAAGACGAAAACGCACACTTCGAACAAGGCCAGCAGGGGAATCCCGAGATTCGAGGCGTAATTATCGACGGTATCCATGGCGGTCAGGCCTTCCGAATGGATGATGGCGTTGGCCCCGAAAAACGTGATCAGGCTCAGGATGGTGACGGAAGCCTTGCGGTTCATCCCGAATCCTTCCTCGAAGAAGGCGATGGCCGGTTGCAGCATGGAAAGGGACGAGGTAATGCCGGCGAGGAAGAGCAAGAAATAAAAGCAGGCGGAAAAGAACATGCCGCCGGGCATCAAATCGAAGATATGGGGCATGACCACAAAACCGAGACTGAAGGTTCCGGCGTTGGCGACGGATTCCATCTGGGTCATCCCCAGGAAGACGAAGGCGGCGGGAATGACCATCAAACCGCCCAGGCACACTTCGCAAAACTCGTTGGCCGAGCTGGCGGTCAGGCCGGAGAGCACGACGTCGTCGTCTTTTTTCAGGTAGCTGGCGTAGGTGATGATGATGCCAAAGCCCACCGAGAGGGAGAAGAAAATTTGTCCGCAGGCATTCACCCAGACCTCGGCGTTCCATAATTTTTCCCAATCCGGATTCCACATGTAGCCCAGGCCGTTGATCACGTTTTGCTCGGGCAGGGCGGGATTGGGCGTGCCCAGGGTGATGACGCGGATCACGACGATGAAGGCCATCAGGACCAGCATGGGCATCGCCCAGCGGCAAAAGAATTCGATTCCTTTCGAAAGGCCCCGGTAGATGAAATAAAAATTGGTGATGAAGGTGATCAAAAAGAAGATGTAGGTGGATAGGATGGAGGGGAAGAAATGGGGGCCGTCCGGCCGGATTTCCTGGCCGGTGAATTCACTGAAGAAGATTTGGTACGGATTATCCAAGTGGGTGTCTTGGAGATTCAAGGCCCCGGTAATGGAGTACCAGGCATAGGCCAGGCACCAGGATTCCACGTACACATAATACATGTAGATCACCACCGGGACGAAAAGTCCCAGGGCTCCCATGTACCGGAAAGGGCTGCCGTGCGTCAGGATACCAAACAGGCCGGGGGAGGATGACAGTCCGGAGAGGCGGCCCGCCCGGCGGCCCATGATCCATTCGGCCCAGCAGACCGGAATCCCCAGGAGGAGGAAGGAGAGGAAATAGGGGATCATAAAGGCTCCGCCGCCGTTTTGGGCCACCACGCCGGGAAAGCGCAGGAAATTCCCCAAGCCCACGGCGCTGCCCGCCACGGCGAGGATCACGCCGATTTTTGTACTCCAATTTTCGCGGGCGGGGAGTCCAGCATTTGTAGTCGATTTATTCATCGAGTCTTTCTCCCATGCCAATGGTTCAACGAATCAAAAGGGATTATTATTGAATAGGTTTTTGATGTATAGACTGACGACGGGAGCCATCACTATTTGGGAGCAGCGGGGATACGCGTTTTATAAATTATTTCTGTTTACAATACATTCTCACTGCACAATTCATGATACGAGGATTGAGGGCAGCCGGGAACCATTCCCTCTCCCTCTGGGCGAGGGCCGGGGTAAAGGCCGCCTGGAAAAGGCGTAAGGCAGTTTTTTGGCGATTGAATAACCAATTCCCCAGATTGGTAAGGGAGGGATCCAGTGAAAAGGTTCTGTCAAGTGAGCCTGGCCTTGGGGCTGGGCGGTTGGGTATGGGCTGGAATGGCGGCGGGGGCGGAAACCGCCAGTTGGCCGGATCTGCGTACGTATCATGAAGTCTCTCAAGCGCTACGGTCGTGGAGCGTGGAGCACGCGGACATTCTGCGGCTTTCGTCCCTTGCCCGGACGCGGGAGGGGCGGGAGGTATGGGTTTGCGAAATCGGGCGGGGGACCGGGGAGGAGCGCCGGCAACGGCCCGCGATGTTGATCGTATCCGGCGTGGAGGGGCCTACTTTGGCCGGGAATGAATACGCCCTGGGTTTCATTGAATCTCTATGCCAGACGAAAGGGGAGGCGGAGGTCAACGCGTTGCTGGATTCGGTGACGATCTATGTTGTTCCTTGCCTGAATCCCGACGCGGCGGAGCGGTTTTTTGCTAGTCCGAGAATGGAGCAAACCGCCAATCTGAATCCATTCGATCAAGACCATGACGGATTGGTGGATGAGGATGGTCCGGACGACTTGGATGGGGATGGGAGAATCACCTGGCTCCGGGTGCGGGATCCGAAAGGGACTTTCACGGCGCATCCCGAAGACGGCCGGATACTCATCGAGGCCGATTCCGCCAAGGCGGAGGCGGGGCGGTGGCTCTATTTTAGGGAAGGGCTGGACAACGACGAAGATGAGAAGATCAATGAGGATCCGGCCGGCGGAGTGAATTTGAATGCCAATTTTCCCTTCGAATACCCCCAGTTTGGCGCGGATGCGGGTTTGCATCCTATGAGTGAGCCGGAGACGCGGAGTCTGGCGGAGTTCATTATCGCGCATCCCCATATCGGTTTGGTGTTCACGTTTTGCGGGCAAGGGAACTTGCTCAAGAAACCGGAATCCGGGGAACGGTCATCCGGCCGCAATCCCCAGACCAAGATCCGCAACGAGGATGCCGCGTATTACGAATTTTTAGGCGAGCAATACCGCGAAAGGCTGGGGATCGCCAAAGCGGTGGAAACTGAAGCGGCGAAGGGGAGTTTCGCCGATTGGATGTACTTTCACCGGGGGCGGCTGTCGTTGAGCACGCCACCCTGGAGTCCAGGCATCGCCCTGGCCTTGAAGAAAGACGCCACAAACGACGTGGACGCCGGGAAGGACGAAACGCAGCCCGCGAAACGAGAAAAAGAGACCCAAGAGAAGGCGGTGGAGCCGGAGAAGGTGTCTGAATCCGGAGATTCCAAGAAAGTAGATCCCAAAAAAGAAGATACCAAAGAAGAAAAACGGGGCAAGGAAGAAAAGGAGTATCTGGAGTGGCTGGACCGGAACGCGCCGGATTATTTCGTGCCGTGGAAATCGATTGAACATCCCAGTTATCCCGGCCAGGAGGCGGAAGCCGGCGGATTCGCGCCTTACGCCAAGGTGTTGCCGCCCAAGCCATTTTTTGCCGAGCTGAAAGAAAAGAACATCCAGTATCTCCTCTGGCTGGCCGGGAAGTTGCCGCGGATCGGGATCGACGAGATCCAGGTCAAATCTCTGGGAATGGGAGTGTATGAGATTACGGCGCGGATTATCAACACGGGGTATTTGCCCACGATGCCGGCGCATGGCGAGCGGACCGGCGAGATTCTTCCTACCCGGGTGGAGATCAGCCTGCCGCCGGAAGCGATCCTTGCTGGAGAGAAGAAGGCGCGGATTGGTCCCGTGGCGGGAAGCGGGGGGGTGGAGGAATTGCACTATGTGGTCCAAGGGAAGGAAGGGCAGGAGGTGACGATCGAAGTGATATCCGCCTTGGCGGGTAATGCCCGGAAATCGGTGACGCTAACTGGGAAAGGAGAATGACCATGAACCGGAAAATGAAGTGTGTGATATGGGTGATTTGCGTAGGTCTTGTTTCCGGTTTGATCTATGAGTTGTTTGTTTCCCAGGAGGCCGTGGCTCAAGAGAGGCAGAACCTGTTCAAGGCGTTGGGCGCGCCGGCCGAGCGGCGGGTGGAAGTGGCCTGGAACCGGTTTTATGACAGCGAAGGCCTGGCGGAGATACTCAAGCGTTTGCATAACGCGTTTCCCAGTCTGACCCGGTTGTATTCCATCGGGGAATCGTATCAAGGCCGGCCGATCTGGTGCCTGGAAGTGACGCATATCAAAACAGGTGATCCCGCGCGCAAACCGGGGATGTACATCGACGGCAATATCCATGGCAACGAAGTGCAGGCGGGCGAGGTGGTGGCCTACACGGCCTGGTATCTTTGCGAAATGTACGGAAAGAACGAAACCGTCACGCGCCTGGTGGATCAATTTGTTTTTTACTTAATCCCCACCATCAATCCGGACGGGCGTGATTTTTGGTTGCGCAAGGCCAACACGGCTCATTCCTCCCGTTCCGGGCAGGTGCCGCTCGACAACGACCGGGATGGGCTGGTGGACGAGGACGATTATGAGGATCTGGACGGGGATGGCTCCATCACCCAGATGCGGATCCGCGATCCCAACGGCCGGATGAAGCCGCATCCCAAATATCCGGAATACTTGATGATTCCCGCGGAAGAGGATGAGCGGGGCGAGTACACGATTCTGGGTTGGGAGGGCCTCGATAACGACGGTGACGGGCGGGTCAATGAAGACGGCCCGGGCGGCTACGATCCCAACCGCAACTGGGGGTTCGACTGGCAGCCGCCGTATGTGCAATGGGGCGCGCGGGACTATCCGTTTTCCTTGCCCGAGACCCGGGCGGTAGCCCAGTTCGTGATCGATCATCCCAACATCGCGGGCATGCAGTCGTACCACAACAATGGAGGGATGATCCTGCGCGGGCCGCAGCGGGAGGGCGGTGACATGCAGCCCCGTGACGACCACGTGCTCAGCGCCATCGCCGCCAAGGGCGAGCTCATGCTGCCTTTTTACCGGTCGATGGTGATCTGGCGGGATCTCTATACGCTCTGGGGAGGAGAAGTGGATTGGTTTTACGGGGCGCGGGGGATCTTGGCGTTCACCAATGAACTGTGGACATCCCAAAATCTGTACCGCAGCGGGCGGACGGATGACGAGGCGGAAGTCGAGTTTATCAAGACCCTGTTGATGAACGAGGGGCTGACCGCGTGGAAGGAGTATGATCATCCAACTTATGGCAAGATCGAGATCGGGGGATTTCACAAGGAATGGGGCCGGGTGCCTCCTTCGTTCTTGTTGGAGGAAGAGTGTCACCGGAACATGGCGTTCACGTTGTATCACGCCTCCGTGATGCCCCAGGCCGCGTTTGGGGAGATCCGGGTGGAACCGGCGGGGGAGGATTTGTTCAAGGTTTGGGTGGAGGTGCGCAATGATGGTATGATTCCCACCCGGATCGAGCAGGACGTGAAGAATCATATCAATCCGCCCGATGTGGTGTCGATGCCCGAGGAACGGGTAATCAGTTCCGGCCGGGTGGCGGACCGCTATTTCAAGCGGGTGGAGCCGGTGCGAGTGCGGCCGTACCGGGTGGAATTACCCAGCATCCCAGGGTTGAGTTCGGAATGGATTCAATTCATCGTGCGCGGGAAGGAACCGGTCGTGGTGACATGTCATTCTACGAAAGGCGGGCACATCCAGCATGAAATCAACTTGTCAGCCCGGTAATTAACCAAGAAACGAATGAAACAACTCATTGTACTGGCTTGGATTGTACTGGTTTGGATTCTTTGCGGAGCGAGCGTGAATCCCCGGGCGGATCCGGAGGTGGTGCCTCCCACCCCGGATGATCATTTCATCCGGGGGTACGTGACCGCCGTGCTGGAGCAGGTGCTGAAAGTCCCTTCCATCCAGGTGGAAGTGGAGAGGGGCGTAGTGATCCTGCGCGGGGATCTTCCCGGCGAGGAGCGGCAGGAATTGCTCGATGCGGTGTCGCGGATTCACGGGGTGGCGCGTGTGGAATATATTCCCCTGGCAACCGGGGGCGCCGTGCCTGAAGGGCAAGCGCAGGAGGAATTCAACCGGGCGTTTCATGGTTTTTTTCCGAAGGATGACCTCTTTACGCCCTTGCTGGCGGACCCGTGGGAATCCCGGTTTTTCTTGAGTTTCCGGCATAGCGAGGCATCCGGCGGCAATTTTGGGACGGTGGGGCTGGGCGAAGTGTTCGGTTTGTACCGCTGGAAGGATGTCTTCGGCCCGGGGCATCATCTGCAAATCAACATCGAAGGCGCGGCGTTCGGCTATTTCGACCTGGATCAATCCCAAACCGACTTGCAAAACATTGACTTCCAATTGGGATTGCCGGTGGTGTACCGGTATGAAGATTTTTCCACGCGCCTGCGTCTTCTGCACCGCAGCGCCCACCTGGGAGACGAGTACATGGCGCGGCATCCGGAGATCGTCACGCAAAACCGCCTGACCGACTATCAAGTGGACAACAACTTGTTTGACGCGGTTTTCTCGTATAAACCCGATTGGTGGCGGATCTATGGGGGATTCGCTTACTTGTTCGACGTCATGCCGGAGCGGGATCCGTGGGAAATGGTGTATGGGATAGAACTGGCTCCCTGGGACCAATACGCCATTCATCCCGTGCTGGGGGTTCATTTTCATTTGCAGGAAGAATTCGATTGGGACCTCAACCACCGGTATGTGTTCGGGGTGGAAATCCACGATTGGCCGTTCCGCAACCGCGTCACCCGGTTGTTGGGGGAATATTATCATGGGAAACGGCTGGAATGGCCGTTTTTCCGGGAAGAAGACGAATACATCGGTGTGGGATTGTATTTCGATATGTGAGGGTGCCGACTCTTCCCCCGTCCCTGGGGGGCTTCCTCTATGGCAGCCGCTTTAGCTCCCGCCGGCTTAGGGCGTAAAACAGAATTGTTCCCGCCAAATAAAAGAAGACATGGCGTCCGGCCTCGAACAGCCAGATCCGGATCACCGCTTGTGGAGTTTCCAGCGTGGGGATGGTATAGAGGAGATAGACGGGGCTGAACATTAGGATGGTTGTCCCATCGGCCGCCGGATCGACCTGTTTCCAAATAAACGAGAGTAAATAAGGGAGCACCAAAACCGTGCCGGCCAGCAGGTATCCGGCGGAGGTGGCCGGGCTTACTTTTTTCAAGCGGATTGAGAAATACGCGCCAGCCATAAGCAGGAATAGCAAATGCAGGAACAGGATGAGGACATAGTTCAGAAGATGAAACAGGAAAAACGGAGAAGGGGAAGCGAGTCCCACCCATTGGATGAAACCGAATAGCATGGAGGATAAAAGAAAGGGGACCGTGAACAAGACGCCGGCCCGCCACAGGCATTGGTACAGCGCGCCGGCCAGTTTGCCGTTCAGCAGGAGCCGGGGATGGGCGATGGTGGTCAGGAGCAGGTCCCAGGTTTCCCGTTCCTTTTCGCGCGCGAAGAGCGGCCCGGCGTAAGCGGGGACGATCTGGGCCATGAAGATCAGCGTGCCAATGGCCACCCAGCGCCCTTCCTGAACAGGGCTGAGCAAAAAGAGCCCATGGGCCAGCAAAATCACCAGATACCAGGAGGCGAGGTGTAACAACATTTGGGAGGCGGCGTAGCTCAATCGTTCGCGCACGAATATGGGATTTTGGCCGTCCTCGAATTCCCACCACGAACGCGCCGGCTGGGGATGGCGCGGAGTGGGAACGGCTTGTCCCACTTGGAAGCGCGGCATGCGGTGCATTTCCCATGCCTGCCGGTGCGGCGGTTCGGCAAAACGCAACCGCGAGCGGGCCGCCCGCAGCACGAAGAGCGGCACGACGGAGAAAATCAGCAAGCCCAGGATGATCAGGCTGTTGGACCATAGGATGGAAATGGGGGGGTTGAGCGAGGCGGGTTGATACAGGTTGTAGACTTGGATGAGAAAGGCGAGGATGGCGTAGATGATCCCCAGCCAAAACGCGAGAATCGAACCGCCCACGGAGAAAAACAGGAAAAAGGTCAATTGGGTCAGGAGGATCGCGCCGAAGGTGGTTTGGGCTTGCAGGGCATGGAAGATCGCGAACGAGGCCACCACGAAGCAGGTCAACACCAATCCCAGGCTGCCCAAGGCGACTTCCAGCGGCGACACGCCCCCCCGGGCCAGGCAGATCGAGATAAGGGGAAACGTGGAAATGATCAGCAACACCATGACACCCAGGGTCGAGATCAGCTTGCCGCCCAAGATATGCCCCGGCGAAAGCGGAGTGACCAGCAGCAGGGGGAGGGTGTTTTGGTCCCGTTCGGAAATGAGGCCTTGGGCGACGATGCCGGGCAGGAAGATCACGATGAGCAGGAATTCGGCGGAAATGATGGAAAAATAAAGAACGCGGCCGATGGGATAAGGTTCGTAAGTCAAAAACATCCGGGAATAGGATGCCCACACGAGGCACAAGACCGCCGACGCGCCGCTCAGCACAAGGGCCATGAGGATCCAAAACCGGTACCCGCGCGCGTAGCGAATGAATTCACGCCGCGGGATGGGATTGGCGGTCAACCAGCCGGCGCATTCGCGCCCAGCTTCGTATAGGCGGGTTCTCAACCGGCGGGACGCGGTTCCACCGGCCGGCGGGCTGGTTGCCATGACACGGATCTCCCGCACCAAAGGAATGGAGACTGGCGGCCGGATACCGGCACGATCCTCAAGAAAGGATGTAACACGGATTCGGGAACGTGTAAACAGCCGGACCGGGGTTCCGGTGCCGAACGAAAAAGCCGTTGAACCGGCGGGTCAACGGCGCGGGATGATCAAAAGGATGTAAAGAGGGATCAGGAAGCGATCGCTGTTTCGAGGGCGTCGGACATAACCTGTTTCGATGTGATGCCGATCCATTTGTTGACGACTTCCCCGCCCTTGATGATCATCAACGTAGGAACGCTCATGACGCCATAACGCGTGGCCAGATCCTGGTTGGAGTCCACATCGACCGTGACGACCTTGGCGCGTCCCGCGAATTCTCCGGCCAGCTCATGCACCCAGGGCGCGATTTTTTGGCACGGACCGCACCAGGAAGCGCTGAAATCCACCAGTACGGGGACATCCGACTGGAGCACTTCGGTTTCGAAATTGCTGCCCTGAATCTCAATGGTATGCGACATAATGGTCTCCTATGGTGAAGTGTGGGGAATGGGACAAAAACGTAGTTTTTACCCGGTCAAGAACCGCACAAAAAGTATACCTGTTCAATCCACCGCCTGCAAGTTTGTGGTTCAAATCCTTCCGACCCGCCCGCCCGGGCATTAACACGCCACATCGGTTCCGTTACAATGAGTACGGACCGGCCGGGAAGCGCGGACTCGAATGGGTGAGAATAACAGCCGCTCAATTGATCTTTTTCTCTCCCGGCTGGAATCACAGGGAGACAGACTGTCTGCCGGTGGTTGAATACAATTCGCGGCGGGTGATGGCATCTGAAAAATCGGATTGTTTCTCAAAAATCCGTTGACAGGACAACCGATATGATCAAGAAAAGCTGGCCCATTGTCCTCTCGATGTTTCTCCTGGCGGTGATTTTCGGTTGCGCGTCCGCGCCGAAATCCTCATCCGGCGGTTCGGCTTCTATCTCGGTCCCGCAAGGTTCTGAAGAAACCCGGGTGCAGAGCCAAATCGACAAGCGGGTCGATGAAATCAGCGCGGAGAAACGCACCAAGTTTCGTTTGCGATCGCTGTTCCGGTGAAACCTCTTAAATTAAGAGCCCAGGGGTGAAGAGCCCAGGGGTGGATTGTGCCCAGAGAAACGCCCAGGGTTGAAACCCTGGGCTGGTGTATGGCGGCCCCTTGAAAGGGGCGCTGGGGGGGAGAGGAGGGAGGGGGGTGGTTGGTTTTGTGTCAGGTTGCGCAGGGGTGAGTATCGTCTGAAGTTGATTCGCCCAGGGGTGGATTGTGCACAGGGGTGAATAATTGCCCAGGGTTGAAACCCTGGGCTGGTGTATGGCGGCCCCT
>ERZ795060.3256-NODE-3256-length-15150-cov-3.798874_pt1 | contig 15150 bp, 12 predicted proteins | sample MGYA00375144_ERZ795060 | MGnify/ENA primary metagenome ERZ795060 (study PRJEB30189, sample SAMN05720157) | activated sludge metagenome | isolation source: anaerobic digester from wastewater treatment plant | place: Japan | collected 2015-05-15 ... | reverse complement strand
GGAGGTAGCATTTGAAAAAGTATGAAACAGTTGTAATCCTCGATGAAATTGCCGGGGAAAATGATGGAGCAGAATTCCAGAAGGAGTTTAAGGAACTCATCAACTCAAACGGTGGTAATGTCACTGAAATAATCTCAATGGGAAAAAGACAATTTTCCTATCCAATAAAGAAAAAAAAAGCCGGGACATATCTGGATTTCAAGTATGAGATTTCGTCAGATAAAGCATCTCTGCCAAAGGACAAATATAAACTTGACAATAGAGTTTTAAGGTTGAGGACTTATCTAATCAAATAAAAAAACGGGAGAATATTATGCCTTCAGTAAACAAAGTCTTTCTTATGGGAAATTTAACTCGTTCACCTGAACTTAGATATACACCCAATGGGGTTGCTATTTGCGAATTTGGCATAGCTGTAAATAGAAGATTTATGTCAAACGGTATTCGAAAAGAGGAAACAACATTTGTTGAAATAAATGTTTGGCAAAGGCAGGCTGAAATCTGTAAAAATAGACTCCAGAAAGGGTCCCTCGTAATGATTGAAGGCAGATTAAAGACTGACCAATGGGAAGAAAGAGAAACAGGCAGAAAACGCTCTAGGATTGTGGTTGTAGCTGAAAAAGTTAATTTTATCGCTCTCCCGCCAAGGGAAGATCTGGAAGAGTACGAGGAAGAAGAAAATGAGAATGGTAGCGATGAAAAAAACAGAGCCCAGCGACCTAATTATCAAGATAAACAAATGAACCGACAATCTCAGGGAAAAACCGGGACGGAAGAAATCCCCCCTCCACCAGAACCCGAATATAAAGAAGGGGCATCCGATGATGATGACGGTGCTGAAAAAATTCCTTTTTAAAATATAATAATTGGAGAGAAAATATATGAAATCTGAAAGAAACATAAATCGAAAAAAAACAAAACAATCAAAAAGAAATTGCAGATTTTGCAATAATCCTCAGGAGTTAATCGATTTCAAAGAAGTCGAGTTATTAAAAAAATTTCAGACGGAAAAGGGGAAAATATTACCGCGCAGACTAACTGGAAATTGTATGATTCATCAAAAAAAACTTACCGAAGAAATAAAAAAAGCAAGAGAATTGGCTCTTATTCTTTAAATGCAAATTCCGTAAAAAAATGGAGAAAATATTATGCCTAAATTAATCCTACTTCAAGATATTGAAGACCTCGGAAATGCAGGAGAAATCGTAAACGTTTCCGAAGGCTATGCAAGAAATTACTTATTACCAAAAGGGCTTGCTATAAAAGAGTCCAAATCAGCCCTCAGACAACTTGAGGCAAGACGGGAAAAAATTGAAGAGCAGAGAAAAGCAGAAATAGCAAAAGCTGCTACTCTAGCTGAAAAAATACAGTCGATAGAACTCACAATTTCTGCTCAGGCAAGTGATGATAAACAACTTTATGGTTCCATATCCGCAGTAAATATAGCATCAGAACTCGCTAAATTAGGGGTTGATATTGAGCACAGGAGAATTATGCTTGAACATCCAATAAAAGAAATTGGCGAATACAAGATAAAAATAAAACTTCATAAGGACTTTATTCCTGAGTTAAAAGTAAAAGTTCAAAAAACCTGATACTAAAATGGCTTCCAGAAGAAAAAACTACGGAAGCAAAAAGGAAAAAGAAGTTGTTTTTGTATCTAATGCTGACAACAAAACGCTTCCAAACGATGAGATATCTGAGCGCGCTGTATTAAGCGCTATTATCACTGAACCAGAAACTTATTATATATCTTCAGAAATATTTGGACAAGAACCCGTTTTCTATTATCCAAAAAATCAGAAAATATATGATATAATAACAGAACTTGTAAAGAATAATATACCGATAGATGTAGTAAATATTACTAAGCTCTTGCGCGATAAGGGCATATATGATGAAGTCGGTGGTATCGAATACATAGTTCAACTGCAACATTCCATAGCAAGTACAGCTAATATTGAAAGCTGGTGTAATACTCTCAGAGAGAAGGCTCTGATGAGAAAAATTATCAAAGCACTTTCAATTGGGATTGAAAAGTGCTACGATCCAGAACAAAAGGCCTCTTCAGTAATAGGAACAGTAGAAGAAGAAATATTAAACGCCCAGAATTTTGGCTCCAAAGATCCCATCAGAAAAATGGAAGAAATAATTAAATCTGAGGCTTTCCCTTATATAGAAAAAATTCTAAAAAAAATCCATCCTGAAGATGTTATAGAGACCGGTTTTTCTGATTTAGACGATGTACTTGGAGGAGGATTGATACCAGGAGAAATGTATGTTATTGCTGCCAGACCGGGCGTTGGAAAAACATCATTTGCCCTTAATATTTTGTGTAATATGGCTCTTAATCAGCCAAAAATTCCAGTTGCTCTTTTCAGTATGGAAATGACTGCCGTTGAAATAGCAAAAAGACTCCTTTATTCTATAGCAAAAGTTTCAAAAAAAGATATACTCGATCCCACATTGAGTTCTGAGAGAAGAAAAAAGCTTCAGGTGGAGATTACTGGAGCAGCAAGTAAATTTAAAAACGTAAATTTTTTTATTGATCCTACGCCCGCATTAAAAATTGTAGATCTCAAAGTTAGAGCGAAAAATCTGGTCAGAAAACATAATGTAAAAGTAATCGCAATAGATTACCTCCAATTAATGCATGCAGATGACGAAAGCTCCGCAGAAAGCAGGCAAATAGAGGTTTCTCTGATATCCGGCGGTATCAAGGCAATCGCAAAAGAATTGAATATACCCGTTATTGTCCTGGCTCAATTAAATAGACAAGCTGAATTGCAAAGAGAAGGAAAACCAAGAGCAAGCAATCTTCGTGAATCGGGTTCTATTGAACAGGATGCCGACGTTGTTATTCTCCTTCACAGAGACATACAAAAACAACAAAACGCAAGCCCTGAAGAAATTGAAAATGGCCTTGATGCTGAACTAATAGTAGCGAAAAATAGAAATGGAGAAATGCGCTCACTTGAACTGTTATTCCGACCTAAAATTACTCTCTTTACTCAAAAATCAAAATACTCTAAAGAAGATGTTATTAACCATTAACTTATACATATTTTTTTATATGTTGCAATGAAAAATAATACACTAAAACTTTCTGAGAAAGAAAAAAACATTATCCGTTTGCTTGCCAGTGAAATTGCAGAAATTGCAAGCAAAGATCATCAATCTGAATTTGCCAGACTATGGACTCTCCATAACGACCTTAAAATAACACGTCCTATGGTGCTCGTTTTTCCGGAAGGCTCATGGCGTGAATTGCTTCCTGAATCAGAACTTGAATCTGAGTCAGTATTTGCGCGCAATATCGAGAGAGAACTCCGTAAAATTATATATTATGATAGATTTCTTCGCGATGAAAACCCGATAGAAAACAATTTTGATGTTCCTATTACAGTAAAAAATAGCGGATATGGACTTTATCCGGTTGTCACTAAAAGTAGTCAATCTGATGGCGCTGAACATTTTGAACAGGTCATAAGAGGAATTGAGGATATTGAGAAAATGCACTTGCCAGAAGTTCAGGTGGATTGGGAGGACTCATATAAAAAATTGGAATTCTTTCAAAACTTATTTGGAGATATTCTTAATGTTAGACTCGTAGGACATTACGAGTGGTGGTGTTCCCCCATTGATGAGTATGCAAAATTGCGTGGACTTGACCAGCTCTATTATGATATAATAGATGCTCCTGAATTAGTTCATGAATACTGCAAACGCTATGTTGAGGCTCGTATACATACCATTAAGGAACTCGAGCGTCAAAATGCTCTCACTCTTCGTATCAGGAATGAGTATGTAGGTTCTGGTGGAAATTCTTATACAAACGATTTGCCATACATAGGATATGATGGAAAACATGTGAGAACTATTGATCTTTGGGGTTTTGCCACTGCTCAAATGTTCTCTGAAGTTTCTCCAGAAATGCACGAGGAGTTTGCTATTCAACACGAAAAAAAATTTCTCAGTCTTTTTGGACTTAACTGTTATGGTTGTTGTGAGCCCTTACACAATAAACTTGAAATCATTATAAAACATATTCCACGTCTTCGCCGAATATCAATTTCCCCATGGGCAAATATTGAAAAGTCTGCTGAAATACTCCAGAATAATTACGTATTTTCATGGAAGCCAAATCCGACAATTCTTGCAGGAGAATCCTTCAATCCGGAATTTGTCAAAGAGCAAATTAAATCTTTTTGTGAAAGAACAAAAGGTTGTATTACTGAAATAATAATGAAGGACACTCACACAGTCAGAAATGAACCACAACGAATTCATGAATGGGTAAAAATAACAAGGCAAGTCTGTTCAGATTTTACATAAAAATTATTTGAATTTTATGCATCTAATTTGTCGAATCCCATTTGTGATATATTAAATATCGTCAGGGCTAATATGCGAAAAAAGCATTATATTACTACCATTTGTCTTTGTTGTATTTCTTTTACGAGTTAATCTATATGTAAATTTATTGTAACTATATCTGTCGTGATAAAATGGTAAAACCTGAATAAAATTATCCAAATTTTTGAAGCGAAGATTAGGCCATAATATATTGATATTAAGTAAATTAAGTTAAATTTACTTAATTGATTGTAAAATTTTATTTAGAGCTCAAATATAGCTAAAATAAGACAATTATTTTTATAATTAAATTTTGACTTTTTATTATTAAGAAAGTATATTATACAAATTAATTTTTTTAATTTAACCAAGGAGAAAAAGATGGCAGCAAAAGTTGACACTGAAAAATGCACTGGTTGCGAAGCATGCGTTAACACTTGCCCAGTAGAAGCGATTAAAATGGATGGAGGAAAAGCAAAAGTCGGTGATGAATGCATTGACTGTGGTGCGTGTGTTAGTGAGTGTCCAGTAGAAGCTATTTCTATGGAATAAATTCCATTTGAAAGAATGACGCCGGGCGGAGTATTTCCTCCGGCGTTTTATTATTTTATAGTTATTGGTCTATGCAATTAGAAATGTCAGCCAGAGTTATTTTTGATAGTCCAGAAAAATCTTCGGATCTCTTCTATGCAACGAGATTTTACGCACCTGATCCAATTCTTTATATAGAAACAAAGAAATCAAAATTCCTATTTGTATCACCTCTTGAATTTGACAGAGCCAAAAAGGAATGTGCCAAAGACATTAAGATTATTGAAACATACAATAAGGAAGTTTCAGAATTAATTTATTCTTTCTGTAAGGAAAATAGTATCAATCAAATTTCAGTTCCCTATTTTTTCCCTTCTGGTCTACACTTTGAATTACAGAAATGGGGATTGAAAGTTATTATAGGGGAAAAACCATTTTTTCCTGAGCGAAAAAGGAAGACAAAACATGAAATTGCGAAAATCGCAGAAGCCTTAAAAATTACTGAAAAGGCTATGCAAAGAGCTGAGCAGGTGATCAATGAAGCAAAAGTAATGAAAAATAATATCTTAAAGTGGAATGGGGAAATATTAAGCTCTGAAATTATGAAAAAAATTATTAATCTCGAATTATGTAAATATGATGCAATAGCAAGAGAAACAATAGTTTCATGTGGCAAAGGTTCGTCTGAACCACATAATACAGGTTCAGGAGCAATCAAGGCTTGTCAGCCAATAATAATTGATATTTTTCCACAGGCAAGTTCCGGTTACTGGGGAGATATTACAAGGACGTTTATAAAGTGGAAAGCGGATAGTAAGTTTATGAAAATATTTAATACCGTTCGTATTGCAGGACTTAAGGCAATAGAAAATATAAAATCTGGAGTTAAGGCTTCTGATATATATCAGATAGCTTTTGACTACATTAAATCACAAGGTTTTAAGACAGGAAAAATGAATGGTAAGAATTGCGGATTCTTTCATAGTCTCGGACATGGAGTTGGACTTGATATTCATGAAAGTCCTGTTATATCACCTAAAAATACATTACCTCTTGAGGTTGGGAATGTGATAACCATAGAGCCGGGCCTATACTATCCTGATTTTGGTGGTGTAAGGATTGAAGACTTAATTGTTGTAAGAAATAACGGTTTTCAAAATCTCACTGAATTTCATAAAGAACCAATCATTACTTGAGTATTTTAGGTTCTTTTGTTGGGAGGGCAATAGTTATATTGCTGAGAGAGTTTTTTATTATCAGTACTTATTTCCAAAATAGTTTTAATTCTGCCACGGCAATTCCCATTTCTCCAGCGATAGTATAAAATAGGAAAATTCTTCCATTATCTTCTATTACAAATGGATCACGAAGTTCACAAAGATTTATTCCTGGTCCGTATGAAGATTTTTTTAAAGGATAATTTATTCCTTCATATTCAGTTTCGGGACGCATGATTTCAATCGGTAAAGATTCCTTCCATAAATGCCAATTATCTTTGAGTTCCACAGTGGAAAGTAGTATCCTTTCGGGCTCATCATTTACTCTCGAATAAAAAATCAATAAAAAATCATTTTTTAACAAAACAGCACAATGTCTCATCATTCTGATGAAATTTCCCCTACTTTCAAAAGGGGATACTCCATCTTTTGAGCGAAGTAATTCTCCCCAACCTGAATTTCCTTTTTTTGCTATTGCATAGTAATAACCTTTCCAGTGGAATACTCTGAAGTAGTAAGGTCCAAGTATTTGTTGAGAGCAGCTAAAGTTTAAACCATCTTTTGAAGTTGCAAAAGAGGTAAATTGCCCTTTTTGATTTATAGTTCCTTTTATTGCAGCGGAATGAAAATACATTCTTATTTCTCGGTTTTGATTATCTATATAAATATCAGGCGAAGCGATATGCCCATCAAAAGGGGTGTTTTCAATATGGAGGACACCTGGGGTATAAATCTTCCATGGACCTTCGATATTATCTGAATAAGCCAGACGAATAAAAGTTCCTGTGTGATGTCCAAAATACATGTAATATTTGCCAAAAGGATTGCGTATCCATTCTGGGACACGAATAACAGAAGGTCCGTTAATATTATTTCCCAGAATATCTGAAGAATCAAAAGTTATTAATGGGTTTTTAGAACTGCGTTTTACATTACAAGATACAATACTTTTCATCATTAAATTAAAAATTTTAAATTTCTTTATATATTTTATAAAAAATCGCAATCTGAAATATTTTATTTTTTTGCATTTTCACCTCCGCATAGAGCGAAGGCATCGTGTCCAGCTTTGTTATTTTCAAAATCTGCAGTAGGTACTATATGTTTTTTTTTCATATTTCTCTTCTACATCGCACTGACTTCGTAAAATATGCAAGGATAATTTTTAAATTTGATTTTTAGAAAAAACGGGTTGAGGGAGAAATTCCACAACAACCCGTATATTTTTTCTATTTTGCTTTTTCTACATTATGCTTCCGAGCTTTTTGAAGAATTCCATTCTTCTTTTAGCGTCGTTTTCAGCTTCCTGGAAGAGTTTTTCAGCTTCCTGTGGAGCTGTTTTGAGAAGTGCTGTATATCTTCTTTCTCCTTTGATGAATTCTTGATATGAGATTTGAGCGTCTTTGCTATCCCATATAAATGGGGATTCACCTTTTAGAATCTTCGCAGGATTATACCTGTAGAGAGGCCAATAGCCAGCTTCTACTGCGCGTTTTTCTTCTGTCTGGCTCTTCATCATATCTATACCGTGTGCAATACAAGGCGCATATGCGATGATTATTGAGGGGCCATTGTATTCTTCAGCTTCGCGGAATGCATTTATTGTTTGGACTCTATTTGCTCCCATTGCTACAGATGCTACGTAGACATATCCATAAGTCATACACATAAAGCCGAGATTCTTTTTAGTGAGTCGCATCCCGGAATTTGCGAATTTCGCAACTGCTGCGATAGGAGTAGATTTTGAAGCTTGTCCGCCAGTATTTGAATATACTTCGGTATCCAGGACGAGGATTTTAATATTTTTATTCATTGCCACGACGTGGTCAAGCCCGCCGAATCCGATATCATATGCCCAGCCATCGCCCCCAATACACCATATGCTTTTATCTACGAAATAGTCGGATAATTCTGCTATTTTCGCGAGGATAGATTTTTGTTCTCCATTTGCTTCATTGATAGCCTTTGGAAGGAGAATTTTTATAGCATTTTGAGCGATTATTGCCTCTGAATTTTTCTTATCCCATAATGAGAGAGAATGTTTTAGTGCTGCTGTAATATCCTGGTTGATTCCTCCGATTTCAAGTAATTTTTCTACGTTAAGTTTGAGTTGTTTTCTATTATTTTCTACTGCCAATCTCATCCCAAATCCATACTCAGCATTGTCTTCGAAGAGTGAGTTTGCCCATGCTGGGCCTCTGCCGTCTTTAGTTTTGCAATAAGGAGTGGTTGGGAACGTTCCACCATAAATTGAGGAACATCCGGTTGCGTTTGCGATGATTAGATTTTCTCCGCAGAGCTGAGTGAGTATTTTTACATAGGGAGTTTCTCCGCATCCTGCACATGCGCCAGAGAATTCAAATAGAGGTTTTTTAAACATTAATCCTTTTAGAGTTTCTTCTGGTGCGCCATCAAGGATATTGTCCTGGAGTTTTTCGAAGAATTTATAATTTTCAACCTGTCCATTTGCTCTTTCTTCTTCTAATGTTGTAAATTCAAGCGCTTTATTTGGTTTTGCTGGACATGTTTCAACGCAGACTCCACATCCTGTGCAATCATCTACATAAATCTGTATTCTGTAGTCGAGATTTTTGTCATTTTTGCATTTTGATTTGACTGTTTTAAATGTAGATGGTGCTTTTGTGCTTTCTTCAGGAAGAATTTGTTTTGCCCTTATTACTGCATGTGGACATGACATTACACACATATTGCATTGTATACATGCTTCTGGGATCCATTTTGGGACCCTCGGAGCTATACCGCGTTTTTCAAGGGCAGCAGTACCTGTTGGGATTGTTCCGTCAAAGGACATAAGAGAAACCGGTATATTATCGCCTTTGAGATGCATAAGGGGTTCTACAATTTTCTTTGCAAAGTTATCTGCGTCTTCTGGTATGAGTTTAGGTGCCTCATAATATTCGGTTATTTTGTCGGGGATTTTTACTTCTTGTAGAGCTTCTGCTGTTTTATCGACGCATAGCCAGTTCATCTTTACGATATCTTCACCTTTTGCAGCATAAGTCTTTTTAATAGCGTCTTTTATTAACTGCATAGCCTTATCTTTTTCGAGGACTCCAGAGATGAGGAAAAACGCTGTCATCATCACGGTATTTATTCTTGCGCCGAGTCCGCATTCAGTAGATATTTTTAGTGCATCAATATTGTAAAACTTGATTTTTTTCTTTTTTATAATTTGCTGCATATCTTTTGTAAGGTGCTTAAAAATCTCCTCATTATTCCATTCAGAATTCAGGAGGAATACGCCACCTTCAGTGATTCCATTGAGCATATCATATCTACCGATATATGCTGGATTATGGCATGCGACGAAGTTGGGGGAATCGATCAGGTAAGCTGATTTAATTTGTGATTTTCCGAATCTTAAATGGGAAATTGTAATACCATATGATTTTTTTGAATCGTAAACAAAGTATCCCTGAGCATACATATCTGTGTTATCACCGATTATCTTTATAGAGTTTTTATTAGCTCCTACTGTGCCGTCTGAACCGAGTCCCCAGAACATACATCTTACTACATCAGATGGTTCAGTATTGATTTTCTTTGTTACAGGTATGGATAATTTTGTTACGTCGTCCTCAATTCCAACTGTAAAACCATGGAAAGCGGCTTTATCAAGGTGTTCATATACAGCATTTACCATAGATGGTGTAAATTCTTTGCTTGAAAGACCGTAACGTCCTCCTATAATTTTAATTTTTTCTCCTTTTAGCGCGCTTACGACATCGAGGTACAATGGTTCGCCAATTGCTCCAGGTTCTTTTGTTCTATCAAGGACGGCAATTTTTTTGACTGTTTTTGGTAGTACTGCCTTGAAATCTTCCACTGAAAATGGCCTATAAAGTCTTACAAATACAGCTCCGACTTTTTTACCTTTTGAGACTAAATAATTTACAGTTTCTTCTATTGTGGAGCATGCAGATCCCATAGCAACTATTACTTTTTTCGCATCTGGAGCGCCGATGTAGTCGAATAGTTTGTATTTTCTTCCTGTTATTGCGAAGACTTTTTCCATATATTCTTTTACAATTGTCGGGCATTCAGCATAATACTTATTTACCGTTTCTCTTCCCTGGAAATAGACATCAGGATTTTGGGCGCCTACTTTTAAGAAAGGGGCATCTGGGCGGATTGCGCGTTTTCTGAACTCCTCGATATATTTGTGTTCAACTAAGCTGGCAATCTCCTCATATGAAATTTGATGAACTTTCTGGACTTCGTGTGATGTTCTAAAACCATCGAAAAAGTGTAAAAATGGAATTTTCGATTTGAGAGTTGAAAGATGCGCAACAAGTGCCAGATCCATTACTTCTTGAACAGAAGCAGATGCGATTAAAGCAAATCCTGTATTTCGGACTGACATAACGTCTGAGTGATCACCAAAGATGGAGAGTGACTGACACGCAAGAGAACGAGCTGATACATGAAAAACCGTAGGCAGCATTTCTCCAGCGATTTTATGCATATTTGGGATCATCAGTAATAATCCCTGAGAAGCTGTAAAAGTCGTAGTTAGTGCTCCGGCTGTCAATGAACCGTGAACAGCGCCAGCGGCTCCTGCTTCTGACTGCATTTCTACAACATTTACTGGTAGACCAAAAATATTTTTTCTCCCTTTAGCTGACCACTCGTCAACATATTCACCCATGTTTGATGATGGAGTAATTGGGTAGATAGCGGCTACTTCACTCAGAGCATAAGCCACATGTGCGGCGGCGGTATTACCGTCAATAGTTACCATTTTACCTGGCATTTTGGATTCTCCTTTTAATTTTTTTCAAATAATTAGTTTGATATAACGAGAGACAAAAAAGAGCCTTTTTATTTTAATACAGAAATTTTTATTTTCAAAAAGAAAAAGTAATTTTCTAAATTACTATTTTTTTTACCATTCTTATGTATTCAGTATTTTTTAAATCATTGATAACATCATCGGATACGGTTCCTGCCAGCCTGAACATAAACATAGTTCTCTTGCGTTCTTTGCTATGGGAGAAATCAGTTCTTGTAATTAGTTTTTTATGTTTATCGAAAACAGTTGATATTTTTGACAGCACACCCATTTTGTCTTCGCAACGAACGAGTATAAATGTTCCTGAAGGTTCAACTTCATAGGTAAATCCATCTACCAATGTTATTCGCGGATGAGGACCGCTGAAAACGACGCCTCCTATATTGAAACTTTGTTTTGTTTTTAGAGAGTTAAATGTAAATTTTACAGCATTTTCATAATCGCTGAAAGAGGGATCATTAAAATCTTTTACTTTTATTCCAATGCTTTCAGCGCGTTGATCGGCGTTTACGTAACTTACGAATTTATGGATAGCTCCCAGAAAACCTTTCAAAAAAGCAAGCCTCAATAGAGTGCAATCATGTTTGATTATATCTCCTCTGTACATACATTCTAAAGAATCTGGAGTGAAGTCTATAAATTGCTGAGCAAATGAGCCAAGTTTTTCAGATAGGACTACATATGAGGACATAAGATTTCCTTCAATCATCCTTATTTTTGGCATATTTACTGGAGCATCCACTACGCCTCCTTCAAGTGCTTTTGGAACTTGATCTGCAATGAATTCTGCTATTTTTTCTTGGGCTTCAGTTGTGGACGCACCGATATGAGGAGTCATTACAACGTTTGGTAGTTTTATGAAAGGGTTTTCTCTTGGTGGTTCCTGATTCCATGTATCTATTCCTGCAGCTGATACTTTTCCAGACTTAAGAGCTTCGATGAGGGAGTTTTCCTCTATGATCCCTCCTCTTGCAGCATTTATTAATATTACACCATCCTTCATCATCGCAATTTCATTTCTGCCAATCATTCCGTAGGTTTCTTTATTTTTGGGGACGTGGACGGAAATAATATCTGAATTTTGGAGCAATGTTTTTAAATCTGATTTTATAACTCTGCATCTATTAAATTTTTCATCTGGAATATATGGATCATATGATAGGACTTTCATTTCAAGACCATTGCAAAATTGAGCCACTCTGTGTCCTACATTACCAAGCCCTATGATACCTATGGTTTTTCCCATCAGCTCCATCCCGCTGAATTTGTGTCTATCCCATAGTAATTTTTCCATATTTTTATGTGCTGGTATTATTTTTCTTGCGCATGCTAAGATAAGTGCGAGTGTTAATTCTGCTGCTGAGTTTGTGTTTAGTCCAGGAGAATTGAATACTAAAATTCCTTTTTGTGTAGCATATTCAACGTCAATATGGGCATAGCCTACTGCGGCAACTGCAATTACTTTCAGGTTTTCAGCGATATCTATCAATTCTCGTGAGACGTTTGTTTCAGATCTTGTAATGAGGCAGTCGTATATAGAGATAATTTTTTTTAATTCTTCGACACCTATATCTGGTTTGAAATCTACCTTATAGTCATTGTACTTACTAAGTTTATTTACTGCATTTTGACTAATTTTTCCAGTGATTAGAATTTTTTTCATTTATTTATCCATTATAATATTAGTTTTATTTTCTATTTATTGGTTAATTTTTGCCAGACTCTAAATAATTCTGTTACTCCCCACGCTTGAGCGAGGCATCCTCTCTGTAAGTGGGGATAGTCTCCATCAAGAATTTCAGGGATATTGCCAATAGAACCATCCTCTAATAGTTTTAGAGAGGAGGACAGTATAGATAATGCAGTAGGAATGGCCTGTTTTCCGTAAACTTGGACGAGCGCTTCAGGATATGATGGGAATAACCACGTCCATGCAGTGCCATTGTGGTATGCTGGTTTTCTACTTGTATCTTCGGGGCCAATGTAATGTCCAAAATAAGGTCTTGACGGGTTATTTAGTATATTTCCATTGCTCCCAATTATTGGAAGTTCATACTTCACAGGTCTGTCTGCCAGGGATCTGATTGCTCCAGGAATTATGAGTTCAGAGCATGCTTTCAAGATTCCCTTTTGGAGTTTTTCTTCTCCATTTATGACTCCAAGGGTTATAGTAAGGAGTTGATTTGGGCGGAGGTGATCATCTTTTACAGCTCTTGCGGCTGATTTTCCTTTTGAACAATGAAGGCAATCGGATAACCATTCGTACTCTTCTGTGATAGGATCTTTTATTATATAAAATTTTTTTAGTGAATTGATTGCTCTCTGGCGGATTTCTTCGAATGTCGAAATATTTGTTTTCTGATAAAGGAATTCAAGTGCACTAATCCATAGAGCTTGAATTTCTATAGGGTAGCCTTCTCGAGGCGTTCCCGCTGGATAATTTGTATCCATCCACGTGAAGTGAGATGGGCTGAATATTAGACCTGATTCAGGATCCATTTTTATCCCATTAGGTGTTCCATTTACGTAATATTTTGCGATAGTTTTTAGCACTGAGAGCAAATTTTCTTCATCATTAATTTTCTCTGATAATATTGCATCACCGAAAGTTTCGCAATAGTCTTTTATTGTTAGAAAAAGCCAGAGAGGTGCATCACTTGTGTCGCGATTGCTTGCGTTTGTTCCCATAATCATATTGGGTATAGTTCCATTTTCTGCGAATTTCGCAAAGAGCAGTATTATTTTTTCTACGTCATCTTTTTTATTTGCTGCTATCAGGCCTCTCGAAGCTATCAGTGTGTCTCTTCCCCAATCTATGAACCAGGGGTAGCCTGCTATGATAGTTTTCCAATTGTCTCTTTTTACTATAAATTTTTCCATAGCTGAAATTAGTGTTTTAGAAAAATCAGCTTTTTTATTTATTTCTGATTCCAATTGGAAATCTTCAAATGATATATTTACTTTTTCAGGTTCAAAATCTGTGATTATGCAGCCTGATATGACATCGTATTCATCTCCACCGAGCATTAATTCAAAATATCCGGGCGAAAACAAATCGCTATTAGGGTCAAGTCCACGTTCCGCTTCGTTTTTTCTAAAAATAGAATATGACCATTCTGGAGATGTTTTAAATTTTCCTTTTGTTGAATACATACATAGTTTTCTATCCTTAGCAGGTTCAAATACAAATGATTTTATTGAAGTTAAAACCTGGTTTTGCCATAAGTTTTCAGGGCCAAGATATGCTTTTGTTTCGTGATGAAAGTTTCTATCTTCTATATCAGGCTTTATAATCAATTTTAATGGTACTTTGTCATCAATAATATTTATATTCTGGTTTTCTTGTGATAGATGTTTTGCCGATAATCTTTTTATAGTCATAATAGTTTGATTTTTCATAGGAAGCATCTGTATTGATATTGCGAATTTCGCAAATATACCATTGCCGAGAGGAATGCTAAATTCCCAGATGGCGCAATTTCCATTGCTGGAAACGGAAAAATTATCAATTTTATCTTTAGAAAACCATTCCTTTCTCCCGTGATAGTCTGTGCATATTCTGCAACGAGTCCACATAATATGTCTATCTTCAGGATGATTTGGATTTAGGTTTCCTGCGAGAAGGCAGTCATACCTACTTGAGAGTTCAGCCCATTTTACCGGGATATATGCGAACCCCCCTCTGCCATTTGTCAGTAGAATGTTTAGGTTAGTATTGGCAATTTTTGTGTGGTCATACATAGTTACTACATTGAGATTATTGCTGTTAATTCGGGGCAATACCAACAATTCGGAGCTTTCTCTATAAGATTTATCATCTGCGTAGACGCTAATGCGAATTTTACACTTTTGGAAAGAGGTATTATTTAATTTTAGTGGTGGTATAAGGACAAAATTAAAAGCGCCTTTTGCCCGGAGGCTATCTCTCTGGATAAGTATTTTCCCATTTTCATCTGCAATTCGCACTCTGAAATTAAATTGGGCTCTCACCAAAATCAAGTGATCAGGTGGGAGCATAACGAGTCTTTTTATATCTTCTGGCCAGTGCCATTCTACAATTTTACAGAATTGTTCTTTGAATATTTCGCGGCAGAAGTTATAAGGATTATCGAGTAGTGTGTTGGCAAGTTCATGGGGATTTTTGTCTATAATTACGTGGGATTTTTGTTGCCATGTAATAATATCCATAGCCATAGCCATTGCATTTTGCAGAGTTATTCTATCTGGTTTTAT
>ERZ795060.3251-NODE-3251-length-15181-cov-4.281370_pt1 | contig 15181 bp, 16 predicted proteins | sample MGYA00375144_ERZ795060 | MGnify/ENA primary metagenome ERZ795060 (study PRJEB30189, sample SAMN05720157) | activated sludge metagenome | isolation source: anaerobic digester from wastewater treatment plant | place: Japan | collected 2015-05-15 ... | reverse complement strand
ATAATGCTGCGAGATTGTTTTGTACGTTTCGCCCGATGTCCAGACCGCAAAATATTCCCGGTTCAATATGGAGAAAGCCCAGACGGACACCTCTTCGCATCATAAGCCATGCAGCAACCGGAGAATCAATACCCGCCGAGATGAGGGCAACTGCTTTTCCCTGTGTGCCATAGGGAAGGCCACCCGGACCCGGAACCCGGGTATCATATACCAGCCCTCCCTCCTTTCTGGCTTCAATAAAGATCTCATACTGAGGTGCTGTCAAATCCACCTCTAGATCCGGAATAGCATTAATAATCCGCGAACCTGCCTCAGCGGCAAGCTCCTGGCTGGTAAAACCCTCTACACCCTCCCGACGCGCCCGTACCGCAAACCTGGTATGAGGAGTAAGATGAGGACGGGCAACTTTCACGGCAGTTGTACAGAGATCATCCATACTGTTCCCACAGCAGGTTACCGGAGCAATATCAACGATTCCAAAGATTCTGGAGAGCAAAGAGACAAGATCCACCGATGAGTCTGCATTGACCAGTATTCTGCTCCGGGTGATTGTGATCGTCCCGTCCGCATTCATTCCATTCAGTCCGGCGCGGATATTATCCCGGAGCCGGTTTAAAAACTCCCTGCGCACCGGTTCACTCTTTAAAAATATTTCTCCGAACCGGACCATAACCACTTTGCGGGCATCCTGCTCCATCTGGTCAGTACTTTCTTTTCCGTCCTGAAATGGCTGTTGACTGGAAAGTCTGATCGCGAGTACATATCCTGGAGCCGACAAACTCTTATGCCCGGTAAATCACAGGTGTATGTAATGGCTCCACGCAAAAAGAAAGACTCAGCATCAGCACAGGAAGAAGCCCCCATGAAGCTCTTCTATATCTTTTACAGTCAGGAGCGGTGGGATAACTGGATCAACTCCCTGCGTGAGGCTGATTTTGAAGGTGGCGACGATGACGATATGCCTGAAGGATACCAGATGCTCAATGGATTTAACCAGGATATCTGTATCGAAGTTTTGAAGATTATCAAACTCTACCAGAATAACAGGTTCTCAAAGGATGAGGCATTAAGCAAACTCATCGAGGTAGAGGAGATCATCATGGAACAGGAGGTTGATGAGGATATGATTGAACTCATCGCCCCAATGCATTTCCAGTTGCTGGTCCTGTTCGCTGCTGCAAAAAAATATCTGGAAGGAGGATATTCCGAGGATATCAAGGCACTCGTAAAGAAAGGCCGGGGTATTAACGAAGAGAATACCGAGGAACTCCTTGAAGTGGCAGCAGAGATTGGTGCAAACGTCATCGATGGAAAATCCTGTTGTGGCAGATACATTAAGGATTCTGAGGATATGGGAGTCTTTGATGAATGGCTTATTCAAATTGAGACGATGAATGAAGCCATGGGAACACTGAAAAACTTTGACGAGGAAGCCGGTGAAGTAACATAAATCAATTAAACCATTCCCAAACGTTCATTTTAGTTTCTTTTCAATTTTTGCGCCTTATGAGAAATATTTCATAGTATAAGACTGAATGCACAGGTCCTCAACCCAAAAAAGAATATGATAAGACATACATCCAGATCTTCCTATCAAAAATGACATACATGTAAACTGATTCATATTTCAAAGATATCCAGCCTGACAATTCCGATGATACAGACCGGTGAATGGTGATATATTTTCAAAGATGGAATAGTACTGACAGAAGATTCCTATCTAAAAAAAACATATCCCCCTTTGTTCACCCCGTTTCCTGGAGAATGTATGATTGCATCACGAGCACGACTTCGATACAACCGACAAATTGCCAAACTTATTGGTTTTCGACTCCCTGAAGGAGCATTTCATGGTGCAACCCTTGAAGCTCTTTTATCTGTTCCCTATGACTCGTTTGACCGTTCAACACGTGAACAGATCGTCACATTTATCAAAACTTTTCTCTCATGTAAATGCCAGGACAATCCATTTTGTGGTTGCCCTGAACGAAAATTTGTCAGAGAGATAATTGAGCTTCGGGAATCGGGACTGGACCATATACAAATAAGCCAGTATCTCAGGGATGAGTTTGGTATTGAGATCTATGCCGCAGATATCCTCAGCTATCTTGAAGAATCTGTCCATCTCCTTGAAGCCATTCAGGATATTGCAAACCAGTTTCATGTTCCCCGGATGCAGGAACTGGTTGAACTGCATATTCATGCAATTGAGAAAGGAACTCCTGTGGAAATTGAATAAAAAAAAGCCGGTTTTCCCGGCGGTCAAACAAGAAATTACTCTACACGAATTGTCAGAGAATAGGCTGTTTCATTCCCCACCGTCTCTCCCCACGGCTGTTTATAAATACCATCGAAGGTCTGGTTCCCGACTGTAATAGCCTTAATATACCACTCATGAATTCCTCCAACACCAACCATGCCCAAAGGCGCAGCATCCTGAACATATGTGTCATTTAAAAGTGCAAGACCTTCAGAAAGCGTTACATTCCATGAGAAGCCGGTCGTCGGGTTTTCCGGAAGCTGAATCAGCGCAACCTGATTGAGTGTCATATTCAGTTCAGTAGTATTCATATCGGCGGTAACATTGAATGCCGGCATGGCTGAAACCTCACCTGATTCAGGGACTCCCTGACTTTCTGCGATACAACACGGAACGAGCAGTACTGCTAAAACCAGTACGAAAAGGAATGGTTTGATCCGATCCATGGGATCATATTGTCATCTCATCAGAATAAGATGGTGGGAGAGAACTGAATCAAAGCGTAATAAAACTGAAACGAAAAAAAAGAATTGCCGGTTATACCGACAATGAATGAAATTTACTCTACGAGAATGTTAAGAGTGTACTCGCTGCCAGTCTCTTCTGAATCTGCCTTCTTTTCTACACCAGAGAAGGTCTGTGCTCCAGCTGCAACAGCTTCAACGAACCACTGGTGGAAAGCGCCTGCGGTGCCCTCAATTGCATCGATATGAGTCTCGTTTACCATGCTGAGACCTTCAGATACGGTCACATTCCACTCAAAGTCAGGAGTCTCCGGAAGCTCAATCTTCACAATCTGACCAACAGTCATATTGAGTTCAGTTGTGTTCACATCAGCAGTGACATTAAATGCCTGCATTTCTTCAGCAATCTCTTCGGTTACTGCTTCTGCCGGAACTTCGGCAGTTACTTCCTCAACAACTGCTGCTTCCGGAGCGACCTGAGTTGCTTCTGGTGCTATCTGTTCTTCTGCAATACACCCCGGTACCAGCAGGAGTGCTGAAACCAGTAAGAGAAGGAACGTTACAATCCGATCCATGCCTTTTACATTCAACTCACTAAGGTAATAAGCTAATGGTATTATCCTGCAATATTCTGAGCTTTTCGATGTAAGTATTCCAGAAACCAATTTTGCTTAAAGCATTTGTGGAGTACGACTTTGCGCGCTTGTCATTTTGAAAAATTATTCGATAATCAGGGGACAAATCCCCATCCCTTATAGAATGTATAGCTAAATGTCCCATCCTTACGGGTAGAACAAGAGAGTTCCCGGATACCTTCATCAAAGTCATCGGCTGACATCAGACCTGCCGCAACAGCCTGTTCCCTGACTCCTTGGATCATAGCAATGAAGGTCTTCTCAGTAAACCCAGATACCAGATCAGGCCTGCCTGCATCTGCATAGACCAGCCGCGGTGATACTGTAACGTCAGAGAGCCCTGATGATGTAAGAAGCGGGTAGAGTTTCCTTCCAATGCAGGCATCACCGCCGGCACGTTTCTGAAGAATCACCTGGCATTCGATTACCATCAGAGCCTTTTCAGTCTCCGGATGAAAACAGACCGAGCCATGATCCCCTTCAATGGCAGTGACCGTACCTCCCGGCCGTACAAGATTCTTTACCCGTTGGACAGCTTCGTTTGGATTTTTCAGATGTTCAAGAACAAAACAAAAGATGGCATGATCAAACAGACCAAGGGGGAGGTCACCGGTGAGGATATCAGCAAGATACAACCGTACATTACAAAGCCCTGCTTCATCAATCCTTTTTTTGGCAGCCGCAAGTGATTCACGGGAGATGTCTATTGAGATAAATTCACATGAGGGATTTTGCTTTGCTAATATGCAGGTTTGTGCACCAGTCCCGCATCCTGCTTCAAGTATCCTGCTTTTCGGAGGAAAGAACGAGTCATGATGGATTATATGAGTAAGGGTCCCTGCCTGGTCAGAGAGTCGCTCTGCTTCTCTGGCTGAATACCCATGGACGTAGAAGTGCGTCATGTGTACTCGTACCTATCAGTTCCATCCTTGAGATGGTTTCTGCTGATATGAAATAAAAATAATATTATATGGCCTTTTGCATAATGAGACAATTTCCTTTATCAGTCTGCTGATATCTGACTTCATCCATGAGTGAACGGATCAGATGAACACCAAGCCCGCCAATCCGCCGTTCATCAATTCCTGTGTCAATATCAGCCGGAGGAATAGTAAGCGGGTTAAAATACGGTGCCTCATCACAGATTGTGAGAACAACCAGCCCATCGGCAACGAGACAGTGTACTGCAATCATCCCGGGTGTATCCTTATATCCATGGGTGATGATATTTACCACTGCTTCTTCTGCTGCAAGCTGCATCGCATTCTCAACTTCAAAGGAGAGGTTTTCTTTCTCTGCAATTGCAGAAAGAAATTGTGCAAGCTGTGGAACTGCAGTGATCGTATCTTCAAGATCAATCTGATATGCTGCCATCCATATGCCGGAAAATGTATAACTACGGATTAAGTTTCTCTAATGCCTGTTCAACTGAGGCAGATATCGGAAAGAGCCGATCAAATCCAGTCATTTTAAATACTTCTCCCGGACCTGGCTGAAGATCAGCAAGGGCAATAATACCACCTTTCGTCTTGACGCGCTTTAATGCAGCAAGGATAACCCGAAGTCCGGAACTGCTGATATACTGTAAATCCTTCATATTCAGGATGAGAGTTGAGACACCAGAATCAATCTTCTTTCCTAATTCTTCTTCAATCAATGATGAGGTTGCAGCATCAATCCTCCCGGAAATATCCAGAATCGTAATTCCAGAACTCTGTCGTTCCTGTATTATGAGTTGGTCTTCCATTATCCCCTCGACTCCGCAAATTAAAAAAAAATGTTCCGTCCTATAAGTGTCCTCTGCAAGGAATTTATGATTTTTGAAACCGAGATCTGGTGATGAAAATGGGACAGGCTGTTTTGGTACCTCAGCAATGGCAGGATATACCAGGTACAATAAATGCCAGAATATATCCCTATATCCGAAAACCAGACATCCTCAGTTCAAATGTTTATATTCTTCAAATTAAGGATTATTTTGTCCTGATTGATACCGGAGCTTCTCAGGAAGTGATGGATACAGTATGTAATATCCTCTCAGCAACAATACAGAGCAGAGAGAGACCGTTTCTCATCATCTTCGGGCATGCGCATTATGATCATATCTATCAGGGACTGGTAGACCGGCGGTTTGAAACCTATGGAAGACCAGTCTTTATCTGTCATGCATCAGGCACAGACCTCTTACGAACAGGTGATACACGATATACCCAGGCAGATCTGGTAGACCTTCCTATCCCTCCATTTATCGTTGATATGTCACTTTTTCAGGTCGCTATAAATGGTTCAGATCACCTTGAACGTATATTGCCGGGATTTATGAAAAAGTCAAATAAATATACATTTTTCGATACTATAGAACTCGTTTCTGAGGAACTATGGTTTCCTGACGGGCAGTCACTTACATTCTGGGCAATGCCCGGGCACTCGTATGACAGTATTGCCATTCAAATTGGAGGTCTTTTACATGTTGGTGATATCCCTTTTGCATTAAATCCAGGTGTCGCAGGGATTTATGGATGGGATCGTGAAGAATTTGCCAGAACACTTCAAAGACTTTCCTGGATCCTTGATCATTATGAGATAGGGATTGTCTGTTCAGGGCATGGCAATGCGTTTTCCGGTAATGATTTTCGGCCAGTCCTCCAAAAACTCATTCATTCCGTTACGAACCTGTCAGATATCGCTCTTTTCGACAAAGGGCGGGTAGATCTGGCCATCAGACATGCCATGGACCTCATGGATGAAGTGCAGAGACTTTTTCCGATAATTGCCGGGAGAATTATGCTCCTGCGGTATCATCTCGAAGAACTTGAGGAGTATGAAACCGCACAGGAACTGGAACGCATCCTTCCTGCTCAAGATATTGAAAAAACTCTGGATGAGTTTAATGCCATGTACAGACATTATCAGGAGGGGAATCTACCGGAACTTCAGGTTATCCTGAAGGCATTGCAGACGTTTCAAAAGATCAGGTCATTTCTTTCTGGTCATGACCTTGATCATCTCGTCGATCCCTCTTTTGTTCGTCGTACAAACCGACTCTTTTCTGACCTTTTATCGACTATTCAGGGAGTAATTCCAACTGCAACACGTATGCCCGTCAACCTTGTTGAGATACTTTACGATATCACCCGAAAACAGAACGCTTCTGTGAGTGATGATGACCTGCTGCACTTCGCTGATGATATGGATTTTTTTCAAAGAGCCCTCCTCAGCAGACTGACTGAGTTTCAGAATCGAAGAGAGATACAATGCATAATCGAGGCCCCGGAATATGAATGCATAATCTATGCGGATTCTGAACGGATAACAGATAGTCTGAATGCACTTCTTGATTATTATTCCATATACAATGCACATCAGGTCAGAATAAGGATCCATATGACCGGTGATTCAGTTCAGATATCCCTCATACCCGAAGGAAAAGACTGGAATCCAAAGCTTCCTCTCTCGCGGGCACTCATGAGAACGATTCAATATGCCGGAGGGATGATTACAAAAATGCCGCATAAAGGAGATGATGGGATTGTCATTGCATTTCAAAAGGCATGAAAATGACAATACCACCTCATGATGCCCTGATAAGGATAAGGGTAATATCATCTGATTGGGGTGCATCTTTCGTAAAATCTTTTATGGATGCAATGATTGCTTCAATTAATTGCGAGAGCTCACGATCCCGGTTTTGTTTCAAAACTGTGATGAAGCGCTCCATCCCATATTCTTCGCCGTCCTTATTCATCGCCTCGGTCACCCCGTCTGTATACAGAGTAACAAGATCTCCCTTTTTCAGATCAACGGTGTTTGAATCCAGATCAATCTCATCAATAATGCCAAGGGCTATTCCTTCCGCTCTCAACAGGGTAATATCACTATCCTGACCGGTTAGCATGAGGGGAGGGTTATGACCGGCGTTCACGTAGGTAATTTTCCTTTTGAGATTGTCAATAACCAGGTAAAAGAGCGTTACAAACATGCTGGCTTTTGAATCCCGGCAGATCAGGGAGTTCGCTTCTTTTATTGCACTCGCAGGATCACTCCTCCAGGTTGCACTGACTCTGATGAGTGTTCTGGAGAGCGCCATAAACAATGCCGCGGGTACTCCTTTTCCGCTCACGTCTGCGATGACAAGCCCCCACTCATCATCTCCAACCGGGATAAAATCATAAAAATCTCCTCCGACCTCAAGGGCAGGGCTTGCATAAACGGCAAGCTCCATTCCCGGGATGTCAGGAACGCTATCCGGAAGGAAACTCTGCTGAATGCCCTGGGCTATCTCAAGTTCTCTTGTAAAACGTTCTTTTTCTGCAGTGGTTCTCCGAAGCTCGACAATATAATTGCGAAGATCATACATCATCCGGTTAAAAGCGCCGGCCAGTTCTTCAAACTCATCACCGGATTGGATCTCAACCGGGGTCTGAAGATCTCCATTCCCGATTCGTCTGGCTCCTTCACTCAGAATCATCAACGGGTTTGTGATGAATTTTGAAAAGAATAACGCGATCCCAACGACAGTAATAAAGAGCAGAATGAAACTTGCGATAAGGATTGTCTGTAAAAAAGACATCTGTTTGGTAATGTGGGAATGGGTCTCTTCACTTGCATTCCGGATGATTGAACCGGTAATATGAGCAGGGCCGGTTACCTGTTCAACCGGCATGACAAGACCGATACTCCATCCAACACTTTTCACCGGTGCAAATGCTATATATTTGTCTCCTTCTGCAAATCTGCACCTGCTGACACCGGATAGACCCATAGTCATCTCCTGTGCGATCTTTTTTAGATCCTCATTGGAACTCAAAAGAAGATTGTCAGTCTCAAAGGAATCATCCCACCGCTTCTCACCGGCGCTCAGGCCCGGACGTGAGATGATATCACCCCGCTGATTTATAAGGAACGCATACCCGTCTTCTCCCAGCTGGGTTGTGATAATCCGGTAATTGATCGTTTCTATGGTAATATCTGAACCAATCACCCACGATACATTCATACCAGGATTATGAATTGCCTTTGAGCACGTTATTGCAAGGCCGTTTCCAAGAGCGTCTACGTATGGATCGGTCCATGTGAATTGCGTACTATTGAGCGCATTCCGATACCAGTCCCTGGCCCTTGGTTCAAAATTCGGATCAATACGGGGGGTCCAGGGAAAGATGTAGGTCACTCCTGATGAGGAGGTCACATAGAGAGCGGTGAGCCGGTTGTCGGCGTGGAAGAGGGTATTGAACACCGGTTGGAATGAATTCAGTGCATATATCTCATCACGAACATCTTCTGGTAAGCGATTGGGGGAGAGATGAATAACACCGGTTTCACCAGGTTTTGTGGGTCGTGTATCACGGCTGTACCATTCCACAGGAGTATTATTCTTCCTGATAATCTCCTTACCATAATCATTTATCACCTTCATCTCTGATATGATCTGTTCAAAGACCATGTTCGTGATCTCTGCCTGATCGGTCGCAAGCCGGAGGAGATAGATCTCTGCATCCTCTTCAAGAGCAGTTGTACTCTCCCCAATAGCACGCTCACCAAAGGCAAGACTTGATTCTGTAGCGTAATTACCAAGATTATTTATGACAATCCAGGATATTCCTCCGATAATAAGAAAGATTAGGCTGGTAAGGAGGACCATTATCAGCAATAATTTAACCGTGACTCCAAATCTCATGCAAATCCTGCAGGCTTTCCCTGCTCATTATTCATCACAGTTACCATAATCTTCCGCTGCACGCTTTCCTGATTCCAAGAGGTTGCCCGTGGCCGTAAATTACCAATAAAAGTCTGTGTTCCGGGAGAGGTGGCCCGCACCATCCATTCCCGCATACCAGTAACTTCAACCGGCATATCAATGGGGAATGGAATATACCGGTCTCCGGTGACATACAACCCCTCAGTGACAGAAACCCTCCAGTACCTTCCATCTTCCGGCGTCCAGGGGTAAGAAACCAGCATCGTCTCCCCAACAGACATGCTAACCTGTGTGGTATTCATATCGGCATAGACATCAGGAGGTGCACTGAAAGCCTCAGGATAAACTGTAAATCCAGTATCAGGACGTACACAGCCAGAGACGCACAGAAGCATCATAACGAAGAGGGAGAGGAGGAGAAGATAATCCTTCCTTCGCTGACCTGGCCTGCGCTTTGAAGTAATCATCAGTGTCATGAAAATATGTCATACGTGGATAAGTACCGTTTGTCATGCTTTGCCATTCTCGTGCGACAGACCTATCTTCTCCATCCTCCTATCATTGGTATATGACTCCCAGCCAGATACCTGACGTAATTGTTCAGGCCCGGCCGCTCACGTCCGAAGGGTCCGCTATTTTGATTGGGTTTCCGGGAAGCGGTCTTGTAGGAAGTATAGCCCTCGCATATATGGTCGATAAGCTTGGATTTGAATCGATCGGGACGATGACCAGTAAATATTTTCCTCCGATGGCAATGATGTCAGAGGGAGTCATTGCTGTCCCGGTGAGGATCTATGAAAAGGACAAATTTGTTGCAATTCTTGCAGATATCCCCATTCACCCACAGATATGCTATGAAGTTTCAAATGCCATTCTGGACTGGGTAGCACCCTTCAAAGTATCAGAAGTGGTAACATTGGCGGGCATCATTACAAATGAACCAGAAAAACGTGTTTTCTCGGTTGCAACGGAAAAAGCACTCCTGGACAGACTTGGTGATTCCGCAATACGGCTTCCGATTGGAAGTATTTCAGGTATTGCAAGCAGTATTCTTACTGAGTGCAAAATTCGGGGGATCCCGGGTATCGGCCTTTTGGGAGAGACCATCAATGCACCGGATCCACGAGCTGCAGCCAAGACCGTTGAAGTCCTGAACATGCTCTATGATCTGCAGATAGAAACCTCCGGGCTTATCGAACAGGCTGAGGAGATTGAAGCGCAGATGCACCGGCTTGCAGAAGATGTTCAGACGGCAGAGGAACAACCGGTCAGGAAAGAACCGCAACTTCCGATGTACGGGTGATATCCATGGAATGTATTGCACTTACCGGGATTTTTCCCCAGGTCATCGAAGAGCTCAAAAAAGGAATTCCACGAACGGTTGAACTTACGAGTGCACATAATGTTATTTCACTGACGCAGGTCACACCAGGCTCACTAATATTTCTGACACCCGTTGATTGCGAAGATCTGGCGGTTGGAGATACAGGAATTCTTGTTGAAGTCATCTCTGTTGCAATTACCATGAAGCACACCGTTGAATCAGGACTTGGATACCATCTCATGGAGCGCGAGAAACTCGCTGCGCGGGTAAAGGTAAAATTTATTTCCAAAACGACAATCCGGGCAAATGTATCCAGATGCTCCATCACCGAACCCAGGATTGTTGATGTTGTCAGGCCGGTGGCCTTTCATGCGGGATGAAAAACTCACCCATCTCTGATTTTAACGCTACTATTATCAGGTACAGATGGAAACAAAATAAGGCACATCTTTGGGCCTGTGGCTTAGCCAGGATATAGCGTCGGGCTTCTAACCCGAATGTCGGGGGTTCGAATCCCTCCAGGTCCGTCTGTTTTTTTAAAAAAAAGATTAATATGCCATGTATCTGCTGATATGGATGACCTTATCATAGAAATGATACCGAGTACCATCAATAAAGGTAACATCTGCAGAGATACGGTCCATACAGTTATTCGTCGCGGGGAAGATGACTTCATCACCGATGCTGTTTCCAAGGTTCTTTGTCTCTTTCGAACCATCAGGGCCAATTCTATGAACCTGTAACGTCTTTATCATGTTCTGGCCAAATCCACCCCTGAACTGAACCTCGATTTTGCTGATATCAGCATTTGCCTGGATGATGACTGATTTATTTGCAGGGATATCCTGCACAGGATCAGGTTTTAACGAGGGGGAACGGGCAACTGCTTCACATGGATCAACAAACGGTGCATAATCAGCAGGACAAATACCCCTTATATACTGCATCTTTTCATTCAGGATAACATAACTCTGTCCGTTTGAAAAATATGCAGTTCCGACAACCTGATCACCGCATCCCGATCCTTTAAGGATGACAAAATCTCCCACCACATTACCAAGAATTCCTGCATCTTTGGAACCATCAGGATGGATAACCTCGACCTGGATCTCCTTCAGGAGCCGTTGTCCATGACCTCCTCTGAAAATTGCCGTTGTATACATCCCTTCCTGATTCAGTTGAACAGAAACCGTCAGATTGTTGGGTGGCTGAACGGTTGTTACGGGTACTGGAAATTCTCCTGTATCACATGCAACAGGTGAAACCCCGGTTACCATGCAGATCAGAAGGATGCCACAGAGGATCCATATCCATGTTCTCATATGAAGAACCATATGAGTGAATCCTACCGCCACCTATTTCAAGATTATGAAATAAAAAAGAGATGATCCGGTTATTCAATGATGATATTCTGAATATCGTGCTCTCTCAATGCCAGCATCTTGGTCCGGTTCAGGTTTTTTCCTGCCTTCCCGATTGCCCGGCCACGATCTTCATCCCGGATGACAACATGAGCGATCTGTTCGCCATGATAATCTGAAAACTGTACCTCTTTCACCTGGGCCGGATGGAAGCAATTCCGAATGAACTGGGCAGGATCCTCGGAATACTCCACAGCCTCTATCCTTTTCCCGAAAGATTCTGATGCTTTTCTAATATTGACGCCTTTTTTCCCAATCGCGTATCCCATATCACCGGGATTTACAATGAAAATGAGACGATCATCTTCACTATCATCAATGACATCGCGACTACCTGCCCCAGTTATCTTTTCAAACCGTGCAATGAGTGCGATTGTCTCTTCATTCAGGACTACTCCCATGCAGCCTCGTTACCGGGAAAGGGTAAGGATGTCAGAGTCGCCTGACTCTTCGATTGCAAGTGCGCTCACGATGAAGGGCTTTCCACAGGCACGGCCAAGCTGGACACCTGATCCTTCATAGGTATATGTCTTTACTCCATCCTTACCGGCAAGATAGCTGGAAAATTCTGCAGGGCAGTTCGCTGCTACTACAACCAGCTTTGCAGTTCCCTTCTCAATGCTGTCTTTTGTTTCATTCTGACCGAGGATAACCTTCCCCGTCTTAATTGCACGCCTGAGCGATGTATTGAAATCCATATCAGATACCCCTATACTTTCTGCTTTACTACTAATTTAACATCCCCTGTTCCGAGCTGAATTGGCTGACCTACAATCACGTTTTCGGTCACCCCACAGAGAATATCAGACTCGTGGGCAACTGCCGCATCGAGGAGATGGTTCACGGTCACTTCGAATGCTGCACGGGAGAGAACAGACTCTTTCTCACCGGCAATACCGTGACGTCCGATCTGCTTTACCTCACCTTCCATGCACATCATATCGGCAACCAACATGATATGGCGCACATCAACCATGATACCCTGTTCAGAGAGGGTGGCAAGTGCCTCGTTAATGATGGCATTTCTGGCAGCTTCAATACCAAGCACCTGTGAGATCTCGTTAATGTTATTGGTCCTGGTCCGTGTCGTATCAACACCCCGGATGGCAAACACATCCTTCAGATTTGAACCTTCGGTGTACAGGATATACTCACCTGCTTCTTTCCTGACGACCACACGCTCAATATCATCGATACCCTGAACTATCACATTCCGGACATGCTCTTTGAGCTGGAAGAGGTTCTGATAACTCCCCCGATCCTTGGGTATAAAGACAAGCAGGCCTTCAGACTCATTGGTCTCAAACTCAAAATCACGATAGTGTCTTCGCTCCTTGATCTTTTTTGGTGCTGTCTCAAGGATCTCCCGGACCGTTATCTTCCGTTTCTCACAGACAGCCTTGTTGACATGAACCACGATCTGCATATTTGCCATGTCGGTGGTAATATCTCCAAATTCCTGGAGAGGAGCTGCCTCAATCTGCCAGGATACCTGTCTTGCCTTGTCACGGTCGGTTGAGTATCCTTCACGAAGATAGATCGTCATGGTCGGGGTGGATGGTTCCTTACGTGCATCCATGATCTCAATCAGACGGGGAAGACCTAAGGTAACGGTAATTTCAGCCACACCGGCATAGTGGAAGGTACGCATCGTCATCTGGGTACCCGGCTCACCAATCGACTGGGCTGCAACCACACCGACCGCCTCACAGGGTTCAATCCTCGTATGTTTATACTCTTTAACCATCTGGGCGAGGATTTTGGAATACTGCTCATCGGTCACAATCCGTGACGGATCCGTAAGGCCATCTTTTTCTCTTGATATAATGATTCTGGCAAGGGTAGTGTTGGTCCGGTGGGGAAGCCCGATGGCAATCAGTTCAAAGAACCGTTTTGACATCCGCTCCATCACATGAGGATGCTCGGTCAGTTCATTAAGTGACGGGAGATGATCACGCAGTAATGCCCTGAATTTATCCTGCTCAAACCGGTTCAGACCCTCGAATGCTGCAGCATCCACCCAGTCAGGAATCTTGATCTCCTCTTGGGGAACAGCCTTTCTGACGGTAAAGACCTCCTGCTCCGTGTCAGATGGAAGCGGAAATGTCCGCATGACCCAGTCTTCAAAGTCGCCTTTTTTAAGAAGATCCGTCAGAAAGATCGTGTACTGCTTCTGGGTCAGTCTGAAGTTCGGGTTCTCCTCACGCTTGATATCTTTGATACGATCTTTCAGAATCTTCTCAATCCGCTCAGGAATAGAGCTGATCTTCTCGATAGTCATCTGGATATCAGAGAAATACTCCCTGACCTCCATGGATTTCTTATCAAGGGTGGTCAAACGTGGTCGTGATGCAGGCTTAATAATGGTCTGAGGGAGAATGATCTCGTCTTCTTCTGATCTTACGAGAGGGGAGAAACTGTCGGTAAGCCAGTCATAGAACTTCTCCGCATGAATGAGATCCTCCATCTTGGCGATGAACATCTGATCATCGATGGTGTCTTCAGCCTCCTCATCCTCCTCCTTCATCCGATACTCGACCATCTCGATGAGCACTTCCCGGATATGTTCAGGGATATCATCCGGAAATCTCTTTTTAACCTTGTGTTCATCAAAATACCGGAGTACTGCTGCGGCTGCCTCCGAAGGGATGTTCAGTTCTTCCATCAAATCTCCTCCTTGAGGATGTTGCTCACAATCCCTTCAACATCCACCGGTTCACCAAATGAACTCTTCATCGGATCGGTGGAGTCCTCTCCATATTCGAACTGGATAATCCGTCCTCCGGTGGTTCTGACGGTCATATCATAAGCAACTTTGAGATCCTGCAGTGCGTTGATCATCCGCCGCTGGAGATAACCGGACTGGGATGTTCTGACTGCAGTATCCACCAGACCTTCACGACCTCCAATAGCATGGAAGAAGAATTCTGTGGGGTTCAGACCAGACTTGTAACTGTTCATGACAAATCCATGAGCCATTGCCCCGCGGTCGTGTTTCTTAAAATGAGGAAGGGTCCTATCCTCATACCCTCGCATAATACGCTCACCACGAACCGCCTGCTGACCCACACAACCGGCCATCTGAGTCAGGTTCAGCATGGAACCTCTGGCCCCGGAGACTGCCATGACCACGGCTGAGTTGGACAGACCAAGATGACGGCCTGCAATCTCTCCCGTGTTATCACGAGCCTTTCCAAGCACCTGCATGATCTGCATCTCAAGGGTCTCTTCAGGGGTCCGGCCTGGCATGGGTTCAAGCTGCCCGTCCTCGAAGATCTGAATACGCCGCTCAACATCCTGTGCAGCCCGTTCAAGAACCTCACGAATCTGACCATAATCACTCTTTGAGAGATCTTCATCATCTATAGCAAAAGTAAAC
>ERZ795060.3237-NODE-3237-length-15221-cov-16.152908_pt1 | contig 15221 bp, 15 predicted proteins | sample MGYA00375144_ERZ795060 | MGnify/ENA primary metagenome ERZ795060 (study PRJEB30189, sample SAMN05720157) | activated sludge metagenome | isolation source: anaerobic digester from wastewater treatment plant | place: Japan | collected 2015-05-15 ... | reverse complement strand
ATAGTTTGCTTTTTCTAGTTTCAGTCCCCATTATATCGGGTCTTCTTTTTCAACTAAAGAGCATTAGCCATGCCAGAGAGGAAATACCGTTTCAGTCCCCATTATATCGGGTCTTCTTTTTCAACTCAGGGCCAGGTTGAGGCAATGACTCCAGACGAGTGTTTCAGTCCCCATTATATCGGGTCTTCTTTTTCAACGAAAAAAAGACCTCAGGCTTCACCTCTACCATCGCCTCGTTTCAGTCCCCATTATATCGGGTCTTCTTTTTCAACGCCGAAATATTCAGAAAGGACGTCAGCTGGATTCCTTGTTTCAGTCCCCATTATATCGGGTCTTCTTTTTCAACTCAGTATCTTCAGGTGCATTGCCATAGTCTCTATACGTTTCAGTCCCCATTATATCGGGTCTTCTTTTTCAACCACGAAGGTAGACAGCCAGTGGCAAAGGGCCAAATGCGTTTCAGTCCCCATTATATCGGGTCTTCTTTTTCAACCAAAGAGGTCGGCGGGAAACCAAACTCCGCCCATCTGGTTGTTTCAGTCCCCATTATATCGGGTCTTCTTTTTCAACTCTGATCGCCGCCGTCGGCTCGAGCGGTTTATGTGTTTCAGTCCCCATTATATCGGGTCTTCTTTTTCAACCGGCTGGAATAAGAATGCCTCGATTGATACCATCTAGTTTCAGTCCCCATTATATCGGGTCTTCTTTTTCAACTACTCAGGAAAAAATAATCAGGCGGCTTGAAATGTTGGTTTCAGTCCCCATTATATCGGGTCTTCTTTTTCAACTAAAGCGATGGTAGATATGACTTCAAAGCTACCATCGTTTCAGTCCCCATTATATCGGGTCTTCTTTTTCAACTCTGTCGATACGATAATCACTTCGCCGCCTTATTAGTTTCAGTCCCCATTATATCGGGTCTTCTTTTTCAACGGATGGATTGATATGGCAGAATATCAAGGAACAGCACTCGTTTCAGTCCCCATTATATCGGGTCTTCTTTTTCAACTTAACAATTTTGGAAGCCATTCCGATTTGGTTAGCAGCGTTTCAGTCCCCATTATATCGGGTCTTCTTTTTCAACTGGAGGACAGCCTGACCAGCCGCGGCGTTCTGAGTCGTTTCAGTCCCCATTATATCGGGTCTTCTTTTTCAACTCGTCAAGGATCCGCTTTTCAACAGCAGTCAGCACCTGTTTCAGTCCCCATTATATCGGGTCTTCTTTTTCAACTGAATTCAAGCGGGGGTTCTCTCCGGCTGATGTAGGTTTCAGTCCCCATTATATCGGGTCTTCTTTTTCAACATTATATTCTTGAATTTCCAGTAAAGGAGAATTAAAGTTTCAGTCCCCATTATATCGGGTCTTCTTTTTCAACCAAGGGCTGGCTGTGTTCAATGCTTCCAACGTCTAGAGGTTTCAGTCCCCATTATATCGGGTCTTCTTTTTCAACCCATATGAAAGAAAATCAACTCAGTGCCAATTCTGCGTTTCAGTCCCCATTATATCGGGTCTTCTTTTTCAACTATTATCCAATCGAAGCTGACCCGCCAATTAGAGCGTTTCAGTCCCCATTATATCGGGTCTTCTTTTTCAACTTAGTAGAGAACATTCCCCATACTGCGTCGCTGATGTTTCAGTCCCCATTATATCGGGTCTTCTTTTTCAACCCAAAAGGCCGGAATTGGTTCTATCATCTCTGGCTGATGTTTCAGTCCCCATTATATCGGGTCTTCTTTTTCAACTAATATAATGCTGTCCATTGGTTGTGAGAGTATCTTTAGTTTCAGTCCCCATTATATCGGGTCTTCTTTTTCAACAACCGAAAAACCTTGCCCCTGCCCCTTTCTTGAAGAGTTTCAGTCCCCATTATATCGGGTCTTCTTTTTCAACTCTGGACCATCTCATCCGGCGGCATCGCTTCTACCGTTTCAGTCCCCATTATATCGGGTCTTCTTTTTCAACTCTGTCAGCGGCCTGTCGGTATATACAGTCATGGCGTTTCAGTCCCCATTATATCGGGTCTTCTTTTTCAACTCAACCAGAAAAGCTGGGTCATAGGAGCGGTTCACATGTTTCAGTCCCCATTATATCGGGTCTTCTTTTTCAACTCCAAGCTTTATTGCTTATAATAAATGATTTACAGACATAGTTTTCAAAATTATTTCGCAAAACTAAATCTTGCCTCAAAAATAGCCCACTTTGCGAAATTTCTAACATTTTCATTATACCCCCCGTTTAAAACACATCTCCACAATAATTTCGGAATTCACACTCTGCACACTTTGCCCTGTGTATTGTGGCTTCTGGTATATTCTCGTTCTTGATCATCAACCTAATATCTTCAAGCATTTTTAGTATGTCCATTTTAATCTCATCAGTCAAGCTAATAGCACAGACATCATTTTTTGGGATAAGATATATAAATCCTTTATTAACTTTAACGGCAAATTTCTCCTCAACCAGCAGAGCATATCCACCAAGTTGATAGATATGATTTTTATGAGGTTTACCGCTCGTAAATTTAAAATCAACCGGAAAATATTCTCCATTAGATAATATTAACATGTCCAATTTCCCTGATAGGCCTAATTTATCTGAATTAATCAATAAATGGTATATCCTTTCTCCTAAGTTAAGATTATATCTTTTCAACCTTCTTCTTTGCTCAAGATGTTCTATCTTTTCTTCCATCAATCTCCCATGTTCCATTTTGTAGGTAGATTTTTTCTCAACAGGCATTAAATAGTGAAAAAATACGATTCTCTTGCAATAGAGATATTGTTTGATATCATTAACAGTAAGCTCAAATTTCATTCTTTTTCATCAAGAGAATTCTTTTTATTCTTTTCATTAATAATAACCAATTGAACTTTAGAATCCTTCTCACATATCGGCTGGACAATTATCTTTCCGGTGTGTTCTTCTATTGCTTCCGAAAGCTTTAAAAAAAGCTCTTCTCTCTTGTTCCGGCTGAGTGGGCCTAAAAAAGCACTGTATTGAATCCGTTCTAGGCCATAGTCTCTGCATATTTCTGAAATCCGATAGCGAATTCTATCATCTTCAATGTCATAGATTACGTAAGTTTGGAGCTCCATCTTACCACTTGAATGAAAAGGTTTTATAATTTTTTTCTCCCCGGAGAAAAGAAGCCAAGTTTCTTGCCTGAAGTTGGATTATGGACCTTATTTTATATTCTTTCCCATTGAAAACCACAATGGAATCGAGCTGCTCCAGGATTTTACTTCCAAGTAACTTTCTTGTTTCTGCATCCAGAAGGCCTTCACTCATTTTTACTGCCCCACCCAGATTTATATGAGAGATAATAACCCTGTCTACAACCGGTTGTCTGAATTCTTCAACCAAATCAAGAACAAGCGATGGTTTGCCTGGTCTATCGGTATGAAGAAATCCGGCAAAAGGTTCAAGGCCAGCATTAAGCACAGCCCCCCAGACGGTTGAATAGAGTATTCCATAACCATAATTTAGCATGGAATTAACCTGGTCACAGGCTCCCTGCTGGATCCTTCCAAAAAATTCAGTTTTTTCGCCTATTATTTCTTTCACTCCCGACCAATAAAGGCGCCCGGAGGAACCTTCTATCCCATGAAGACTTTCGCGAGCTTCATGGATATTATTGGCTTTAATATTTTTTACTTTGGATTGGAGAGATTTTAATTTATCGGATATCTCATTGATTTTGTCAAAGCGCTCAGGAGAACTCTTTTTTAAATATTTCCCGAAATACCGCAGAAGTTTCTCCTGATTTTTTATTTTTCCGCTGACTATGATTTTTGAGAATTCAAGTCCACGGGAGTCGTTAAAGGCTAAAATTTGCTCTCTTCTTGAAATCACAGTGGCTGTTAGAAGAGGAGAAGAAATCATGGCATATGGTCGGCCATTGCCGCTTAAAAAACTTAGCCTTATTCCTCTTTTGCAAGCTTCGTCAATAAGATCAGTAGAAAGAGAGATTCCTCTGGAGGCTACTACAATTTCGTTTATTCTGAATAGCGGAAACTCATAGATGGATTTCTGACCTTTTTTTACTATCAGCCGTTCGCTTCTTTTGCTTAGGAAAAGTCCGAACCCGGAAAGGATGATCTGAGATGTATCCCCGGTTTTCACCATTGTGACGCCATCATCAATAAGCGTTTCTTCTCCCTCTGAAGGAATACTGCTTATTTCGATAGGTACTGGTTCGGGTTCTTTAGTGAATAGATTGAATTGGATGGGAGAATCAGCAACCAATGAAACTTTAATTTCGCTTCTTTCAGGAAATTCTTTTTTTTGCATTATCCAAAAATTTACTTATTGGACTATAAACGGCACCTTTTCATACAGAACAAAATTTTCGCCCTTCTTTATCTCCCGAAGTGGAAGAACATAAGTTACTGAGATATATGGCTCTCCTCTTCTTCCTTGTGAATAAGGATTTATTTGCGAAAAATCGGTGTCCTTTTTTATTTCTTTTAAACTTACAACCGGCCTTCTACTCAGATTTGAGAATTCTGGTTTTAATGTGCCGATTACCTTGATTGTATTAGATAATTCTGGCTCCTTTTCACTTAATGATACTTCGCATCTAAGGGTTGAATCTGTTGTTCCCAGGCGTCCTAGTTGTCTAAAAATAAATCTAACTTCTTCTTCTCGTTCTTTTAATCTCATATAGATCTTCATTGGGCCCAAAAAGTGACAATATTCTCTAACTCCAAAAGATATTTCAAATCCTTTCTCCTTTGATTTAGAAGGCTTAAGCCTTTTAATAAAAAACTTCAATACAGAAACCCTATCAGGAGGTTCTATTTCCAAAGGAGCTACCTTGATTAATTCAAACATTTCCTCTCCATAATTTACAGATCCTTTTGATCTTATAGCTGTTTCAACCAGGGCAAGCCTCACAGCCGAAGGGCTTGGAATTATTGAAGTAAGGGCGTAGCTAGGAGAAAGATTAGGGATTCTGTATGAAAATAATCCTGAGAAATGAAGTTCTGCGTGAATCCAGGCCATTTTTTCCCCTTCTAATTATTATTTTATATAAAGCTTAAACCACACTTAATTCGTAAATTTCCTCTTTCATAAGATCTCCTATAAGAGAACTTAACTCAGCAATGTTAGAGAATTTTTTTATTGATAATCCTTCTTGTAGTTTTACTAATTCCTCTTCTTGGGATATATATTCATCATTGAGTGGACTTATTACTGGCGCAGGAAAATTGCTTTCTGAAATGACAATTACTCCTTCTATTCCTTCAGCATGAGGTAAACGAGTCGAAGTCATAGCTCCGTCTGTACGCATAAAAGAGGCTTTATAAGCATTTAGAGCCAACTCATATCTGAACCTTCGCTCACTTTGTTCAATGACATATTTATAGTCTATTTCACTTAAGCCAATCCTCCAGGGTTGGAAAACAGAGACAAGCGCATATGTTCCAGAACGAGTCGGGCGATGGTATATCATCTGGGCAGTTATTTGTTTTTCTTCAGACTTCTCTTTATTCTCTTCGCTTTCCGTTTCCTCTATTTCTTGAACTTCTGCCTCTTCTTCCTTCTTTGATCGCCCTACCATAGAATGTCGAGCATGAATATGGATGCCTCTGTGTGTTCTATTAGGAAGACCCAATGCCCAGCCAAATTCAACAACAGATGGTCGTCCTATTGACGGTCTTTGAACTAAAAATCCATGTAAGTCACATAAAATACAAGAGGATATGGCGGTTTTCATAGCTATTTCTGGCTTGTTTTTCCTTTCAATCAAGGGGTTCATATCCGCTTTCTGAGGATGAAATTTTTGGCAGGCACTACAAAATTTGTTTTTATCTTTTTGCAGAAGCCAGACATTATAAGCATGAATATGCTTTAGCATTTCACCTGAAATGCCGTCTGTTTTTTCACCATTGGCTAAAACAACAGTTCTTGGCTCAGTTACATTACCCACGGTCCCCTCATTGTTTAATGAATGAAGGTTCCAGGTAACCCTTGCTAATATGCTCATTTCAAAAATTGCCATCCTAATACCTCCTTTTTTTATTCCTCATCCTGGGTCTTCTTTACAAGGGCATAGCTGATAAGAGCTGCTCTGATAAGCCGTACTCCATGCTGGTCAACTAAATTCATAATTCTTTCTAAACTTTCTTCTTTCGGTCTTTTGAGTCCTTTCCGACGAGCATGGGTCTCATATCTTCTAAGAAAATTTTTTAAAGCTTCGGCAAAATCTGCAGGCTTTTCAGAGTTCTCAAGCTCTATAAGAGATGCATAATCCTGGATATCTTCTATCCTCAAGGCTTTTCTCAAAGCCTCGCCAAAATCTTTTACGGCAGAATCTGAATAAACCAAACTTAATTCATTTGACATAATTGATTACCTCCCTTAAACTTTTTTCACTATAATAATTTATGCCTTTTACTTCTCCCCTGAGCATATATCTCAAAAATATTTGGATATGTCTTTCATAAGACTCTAAAGTGGGATGCATTATGAAATCAGTAATTGCCACACCTAAGTCTTCACATCCCTTAACACTACCTTTACGGAAAAGGTAATTCCAAACCTCAAAAACTTTTTCTATATTGGGATTTTCTGAATAAGCCAGTTCCATTAAGGGATAAAGGCTGAGATTACCTCCAGATGCAGGCTTAAATTGTTGTCCACTTTGAACCATTGAGAAATAAAAAACCCCGGAGAATCTATCTGAAAATTGGGACTTCGAGGCCGCTAATTCACGCATTTTTTGGGCAAGACAGACTGAGAAATGGGCGGCAGCGTGCTGACCGCTAATGTATTTTAATCCGATAGTATAAGTCCGCTCTCTGATCTCCCGGAAGTTATTGAATTCGATTTTCTGGGGAACTGGGAAAGTAACATAATAATTCCATTTGTTTCCTTGAGCTCTTAGTATTTTGTATCTTCCAGCGATGGCACCTCCCAGACAAGCAAGTGCCCAATTAAGGCCGTCAACCTTAGTCTGAGCTTCGGAATAATCGCCACTCGTTTTTCCACGCAATCCTTTAAAAGCCGAAGGGTCAAGAGAGCCAGAAAGGGTCTCGCCTTTAGTTGTTGAAATTTCTGGAAGATTGCCATGATTTTGAAATTTTTCAACTATTTTATCAAGATTATCGCTTAGTATTTTCTTCACCTTTGCTACTTTGTGCGACCAATTCTGTTTATCTGTAAGAAAAAGATTATTCCATACTCTTTCCTTTGAATCGCTTTCAAAGAATTGATGCCAGGCATTATTATTGATAAGAAAATCCTTTGATATTTCTGTGGAGGGAAGATCAATCAAATAGTGAGAGCCCGCATCATTGATCACCGGGAAATACTCCTCAGGGCTGGCAGTATCTAATAAAGCGGCTAAACCATAAGCCCGGCAGAGGTCAAAGATTTCAAGACCAGTTTTGGTGATAAGGTACGGCATAATTTTTTATTCCCTATCTAAATCCACACTAACCTTTCCTGCCCCTTTGCTTTTTTGACCACCAAGAATGGTTATATTATTCAAAGCAGGTATTAGAATCTCATTAATCAACAGGAGTTGGGCTTCCACAGCTTCTTTCGAAGCAATTACGTCCAGCCAAAGGTCAACTTTTTTCCCCCCGATTTCTCTTGGTTTGCCAAACTGGAAACTTCCCTGTTGAGCGACTACTTCCAATGTTCCTTTAAATATTGTACCGGGCTTCACCTGTTCACCAGTAACAATAGCTCCTGTGGCTGCTGTTCCACTTTTTCTATCTATCCGAATACTTGTCTGGTCTATTCTATGTTCTCCAGTCTCTGGCCAGAAATTAGGTATGCGAAGGAACCCCATCAAGCCTGTAGCACCAAAGAAATAGCAAACAGGGCAAAGCCCTAAAAAGTTATTATTCTCCCTGGGCATCTCAACTTTATCTTCCTCTACCTTTATCTCGCAGTGGTGTTCTCTATATCCTGATTTTAACAAGTCTTTTTCCGCCTTCGAGGGCCTCGGCGCTGGGATACATGGTTTGATTAGCGAATCATTGGTTATCCTACAAATTTTTTTAAGTTCATCTTTTTTAATGATTAGTAATTGTTCAACTTGAGATCTAAATGCTCCTTTAAAACTCGAGGCAGGTATTGCTGGTCGTCCGCCCACAGAAAATACTGGCGCCTTCTTTTCCGTAAGCGGCGATGGACTGCCTCCGATATGTAAAAATGAGCCTTCCTGGACAGTTATCTTCAGTGGAATCTGAAATACATTTAATATCCCTTGTTTCACGCTTGTCGGCAACTTATCCAATTTATTTATATCACTCATCTTTTATTAGCTCAATAAATTGGGATAAAGAATTTAATTTCCTTACAAAGAAAGCTATCTCAATTACATCAAGATCCATCGCGTACATCTCCTTTACATATTCTAAAGTTTTTCGAAGCGCACGCCTCTGATCAGCGTTTGCTGCTCTATCTATTTTAGAAAGGAAATACCGTTCTACTGTTGAGAGGCTGTGATTTTCAATAACCTTCCCGTAATCTTCCATATTTGGTAATTTACATTCAACAAGTCCAAATGAATCGAGCTTATCAAACATTTGTTCTAAAATGTAAGGCTTCTGCTCATAAGCATCTTTCAATGATTTCCCCAAACCAATTATAGCTCTTATCTTTCCTTCTCTCCATCTAGTCGTTTTATTTTCTTTTTGTTGAAGTTCTTTACATTGGCTGTCCACTATAAAGTTAAAAGAATTCCTATCTCTATTCGTAAAGGACCCCTTAAGCTGCCTCCATTTCTCCACTTCAAATAGGAGAGGTAATGCTGACCTTGCGTCCTTGTCATACGGTGGGCCAAATATATCAGGGTCATTCAATATCCGTCTAATTACATCATCCAGTGTTTTTGTAGTCATATTTATATTCCTTCCCGATCAAAATTTCAGGACCTTCAATTATACTTCCTTGAAAAAGGCCTCTCTTATACACACCGCTTATCTCAGATGTTGGATAAAATAGATAACCGTAGCATGGCATAATAACCCTTTTTATTCCAAAAGCCTTGCATTCATCCTCAAGTAAACAACCTTTCAGGTATCCTAATTTAGAATTTGGGTTGGCTTCTCCCCTATATGTTAATTTACATCTACCAAATCCCTTGCTCTTTAAGGCACCCATTGAAATTTCTGTTGGATACATTATAACCAGTGATTCGGCCGTTTTATTTTTTACCAGATAAATATCGGCCTCGACCGCTCTTGTGCCATCTGCCGGTTTAAGATATTCCATAGAAATGGGAAGTTTAGCAGTTCCCAAAAAGGTATCAACCTGAGCATAAGTAAAAATATCTCTTTGATATGTATTCTCTCTGAAATAACCAATTGCTAGAACATCTGTCAAGCCAAAATAATCCTTAAAAGAGCCTCTCAAAGTTGAAGTTGGTATGGTTTCCAGGCAAGGGCGGAAAGTTCCGCCTTTAATCCTTTCACCAATTGCAATTGCCTGTGTTTCTATTTCAAAATGAAGAAATGTTTTATTTAATAGGCTCATAGAACGTTTACCTTATGAGTTAATTTATAAAAGCCAAGTATCTGATGAACCGATAAACCATCTTGAACCAATTTCAATAAAACCGGAAATTTCTTTCGATTGTTAAGAATTTCAAGCATTACGCTCATTTCGCTTTTCGTCTCAATTTCAATATCAGCTAAACGGTGTAAAAAGTAGCTCAATTTGGCATCTTCTCTTCTAATTTTATCTTTGAGCAGTTTGAATTGGTCGATATCTATACTAAGTTTTAGGCTTCCGGGACTTTGTATATTAATGATATTTTCTGGCATGGACAAAAACCGCCAATGAACCTGATAGGGATGTTTTACCGGAGCAATACTTAAAGACAATTTGATGGGTGAATCTTTTAAGCATTCCGGGAAATATTCCTTCAGCAGATTATAGAATAAGTCAATGACCGCCAGAATATCCTCACCCGAGTTAACCTTAAAAATCCCAAATTCATGATAGCCTTCAATTGGAAAAAGATAATTTTCCTGGGTGAAAAGTGAATTTCCATCTTCATCTTTTATTTCGTATATCTGGTTGTTGAAAGCTTGTAATAATAGCTTATAATCCTTTACAAAATCCATCTGAACAGCAAGCGGTCTAAATGTCCCTTTTAATTCGGCTTTATCATTACTATTCACACTTTGCATTGATATATGGGTGTCCACATATTTTTCATAAAGCCCTTGAAGCCTCTTTAACAACTGCTCCTGGTTAAGGGTGATTTTCATCCATCCCGCTTTTCCGTCCCACCCAGCATATTCGCGAGCGGGCTCTCCCATCTCACGAATCTCATAGCAAGTATCACATAAATATTCATGAATTCGGTCTTTTATCCTTTCTATACCGAGCCTCATCTGACAGGAATCACAAATATTTTGATTTCTGGAGGTTATTGGTTTGATTTCTTGTGGAAATTCGGATGCTGCCCTTTTCTCATAAAGTTTTAGATGTCTAGTTGATGAGAGAGAATGAAATTTTACATAAGCTCTTTCCATCGAAGAGGTCAAGAGATTTAATTCGGCTTCCATTTCTCTGTAATCAATAATGAATCCTGCTTTAAGAAATGTTCCTAATAAATTGTATATTTGAATCTCATCTTCTTTGGGAATAAAAAGACTCATAAAATCATCTGTAAAGAACAAAACATAATCTTTCGTGTTTTCATTATCTGAAAAAGATCTGATCAAATCAGCTTTTTTTCTAAATATGTTTAAATCCTGAAGTCGAGATAAGGATTGAGAAAATTTAATGTCGCAATTTACTAGCCGAAATATCCACTTTCCTTGAGCTTTTTCAGGATCGATGTGTCCAGAAGCTTCTTGGACACTCTTTATTGGCTGATTATTGTAAATAAGAAACTTTTGCGTATTTCGCAATTGAAGCCGGGAATGCTTTTTTAAGGTCCGAAAAATTTTACCTACGAGCTCTAAATGCGTATAAAGACTTACAATATTACCAGGAGCGGTTTTATCCTCTGGAGTTAGAGTGAGATGTTTACCGTATTTGTTGAAAAAGTCCTGATGATCCGAACATGAATCAATGTATCGGAACATTCCCTTTAAACTTTCAATATCAGTAAAAGGTGACCAATACTGGCCTGCATTTCTTTTCTTCTCATAGAATTTAGTATTCCAAAGTTTGTAGATGCCTTCGCCGACTTGATCTCCTTTTTGAATTCGTTTTCCATATAGCTCAAGTCTAGAAATCGCTGCCGAAATACCATCAGCTATTTTTGTGAGTAAAACATCTCCCCTGATTTGTGGGTCAGGAATGTATTTTGTTGCTTCTTGAGAGTTTAACAAATCTATTTCTGAGGGTCGAAGCTGCTCTTCTTCTAAATATTGAGCATACCAACTTGGAGATGATGGTTGCTGAATACCAATTTTTGAAAAATCAAAATTGCAAAAAGTATGACCTGAAAGCTTAATACCTTGTTGTTTAAGGGCTTGTTTATCTACAAGTTTCCCTATATCGTGTAGCTCTGCGATAAAAACTTTACCTGAATTTATGTTGAAGTTGCCCTCCTGTCTGCCAGCCTCAATGCTCTTGACAAAATTAAATATGTCGTGTAGCTCTTTTCTTTTTCAAAAGAAGGAAAATGATTGGAGAGAGTTGTTTTGCATCCTTGAATTTCAAAGTTCTTCAAATCTTCCCAAGGAAGTTTTATTTCTACTGTCTTAGAAAGAACACTACAGACTTCATCATACCATCCATCTTGCAACTTATATTGGGGAACTTTTGCTGCCCTGACAGAATGATGGTGAGCAATAGCAAAGACCACAGAGTCTCCAAGGATACTACCCCATTCCTTTCTGAGATAATCTCTTAGAATATAAGCTGAAACGGTCGCATGGGGCGGAAGCTTTATTTTTCCTATTTCCCCTGAATGAGCCAAGAATTCATTGTTGGCTCCGATTGCTCTTTGCCAGGAGGCATTCAGTTTTCCGAGATCATGGACAACCATAGCAAATTTAAATAAGTTTAAAACCACTTCCTTACTTTCACCCAGCCAGAAAGCCAGTTTTGAATAAACAAAATCTTCCTCAGGGAGAATCTTTTCCTCAAAGACTCTGACCGTTCGTAGCGAATGCTCTTGCCAAGTTTCTAAAGGAATATTCTTAAAAACAGAATCAGCACTTCTGGGCTCTCCTATCAACAAAGATAGTGGACTTCCCTTTTGTCCAAGGATTAGTCCTTCTTCAGGATTATATGAAGCATATAAACTATGAATTACATAAAAATTATTCGGCTTGACTTCTGCCGCGGATAGTAAAGGAATCGATTCCGTATTGGCCCGATAATCATCTTCAACCTTTCTATCTATTTCGATTAGCCATACTTTTGGCTTAGCCTTATTTATAAATTTTTTTAAGGTATATGAGTGTATTTTACATTTTGGCAAGGATAGGACAAGATTCCCAAGCTTAGACGGATTATCATGTATGGAAACCTCAACCAACAGGGCATCTCTAACTGCTTTTTCGGCAATAGATGATCTTCCTTCAAAAGCGGCTTTTGAAAGATACATCATAGCTTTTCCTCTGAACTCTGGATTCGCAAGGGAATTAAATGTTTGCTCAAGAACATCATCAACCATTTGCTTCTCAAGATTCCAGGTAAGCTTCTCTCCCTGATGAGAGAATATAGTTTGTTTAGTTAAATCTAAAAGTTTTTTATCATAGGGAGCATTGTGAGGAACGCCAAAAACCACTACCTCTCCTTTCCCTCCCCATCTGGCACATCTTCCTGCTCTTTGAATTAAAGAATCTATTGGCGCAAGCTCTGATAGGAGCAGGTCACATGATATATCCATACCTACTTCTATAACCTGGGTGCTAATAAGGATTGCCTTTTCTTGGCCATTTTTCCCGAATAACCTTTCTATATTTTCTTCTGTTTTTGCCCTGTCATCATCAAAATATCTTGAATGGATGAGTATAGGATTTGGTTTTATCTTACCTTTTAATCCTCGATACAGGTCAATTGCTCTGGATACAGTATTGCAGACCACTAAAAGCCGACCCGGGTGCTCCTTATTATAGAGGCTTAAAACCCTTTCAGGAGAAAGCACATTTTCAAGATTCTGATTAAGAATGACTTTCCTTTTTAATCTTACAGGTATTGAGTGTTCATCAACTTCAATTATTCTAGAGTTTGTCCTTTCAGCAAGAGATAACATGAATATAGAAGGAAGGGTAGCAGTCATGATAACAAACGGAAGGCCAAGATTTTTCATTCTCTCTGCCAAAATAAGACTACTTTGGAGCCCAAGCAATGGTTCGAAAGTGTGCACTTCATCAAAAACAATAAAACTTCCCGCAACACCACCGGCTGGAATGTTTCCGTACCGGACGCTTAGGCTAAGAGGAGCACAAGCATAAGATGTAATCACCTGGTCAAGAGTTGCTACAATACAATCAGCATCGAATAATTGACTTTCAGTTCTCTTCCCATGCTGGACTTTAACATCAATTTCTGAAGTATATCTTTTAAACCTATCACCTAATGAGTTTACAAGAGCCCTCATGGGTAAAGTATAAATCATTCTTTTAGGCAGGGACTTGCCTCGTAAGTCAATAAACGGAATATAGGCTGCCTCACTCTTCCCGCATCCTGTTGGAGCCCTGAGGATAACAGATTCACCTCTTTTAAGAGCTTCATAAGTAGCTTCCTGATGAGGGTATGGAATATTCCCGGTTATATCTTTAAACCTCATTGTCTTAATCTTAAAAAAATGTCTTCTTTTGCCGAATACGCCAATTCTTAATCAATCCTCAACCTATACCACCCCATACCGAAAGTGGCACCTTTGCCCAGGTGAATGTATTCCCCGAGTAAGAGGAACGGGATAAATGGTTCTAATTCCCCAGAGTAAACAACTTCTCCTATAAATCCACCCATTTTCATTTTCATCCTTTGCGAAGATGAGTACCGTTCCCAGTCAATCCACCGGGTATTTATTTTATCAATCTTTATTTTTTTAGATTTTTCAATTAATTCCTTGAAATTTAAATTAAGATTTACTCCGCAGTGAAAATAACCGAGATTTGAAATGCGCCTTAAGAGTGATCTTATTACAATATGGAATTCAGGAATCATCATAAATTTCCCGTCATGTTTCAGTCGTGTTGGAGTTAAAAAGTATAAAACAATCTTTTCTCTTTTTTGGCCTTTTGCTGTTAAAGGTGATTCTTCTACTAAATTCAACCAAGAAAATCGCTCTTCAATGTTTCGGACAGTGTTGTCTTCATCACTATAAACCAAACCTTTCTCCTGATTACTACATGAATCCGTAGTGATTTCTTTCAATCTGAATTTTTTCCTATACCTTCCAATTCCGGTCTCCCCAAGATCTCTAAAGGCGACGATAAAATAAGGCAGAAATTCAATGGCTCTGCCAATAAGAATAAGATTAAAGATTAATATCTCATTTTTATTCACAATTCGTCGAGTATCAAGTGGAGGTTCTATAATGAAAGGCCGAGGAATGTCCTCAAGATTCTTGAGCAGGGGAGAATCAAAAGGAGGAGATGTATTAAATATATATGAATAGGCACATTTTTCTCTTAAAAGGCATTTTTTACAAGATTTACTATTTCTTTCAATGCAACTTATTCTGCGGAAAACAGAGCCGAATCCGCCTCTTAAAGTTGAACCTTTGTAAGGAGGAAGAATGAGTTCTTCATCTGGAGAAATTGTAAGATTATATTTTGAAAGAATGATTTTATTCAAAACCTCTCTTTCAACCATAAAAATATATACTCATATAATTTTTAGCAAATACAGTTATCCTTTAAGACAATTTCGGTTTCTTCTCCCCTGATTTTCTATCCCTTTCCATCTATTCCCATTAATTAATATTATCTTGTGATTCTAAGTTTACTAAATTAGCAATTATTATATCAAGCTTATTTTAATTATCTTTAAAGGCCTGACAACGCAAGTGAAATATCAAGCACTTTTCCCACTAGTTAGGTAAGGACATTTCCCACCCTCATAGTAAACAGATTTCCCATACTCGATAAGAATGATTTAAACCTCGTTTCTTGATATTTTGATACGGTAAGATTCTCCGTCCAGGGTAAAGACCCTGGCGTGATGAAGCAGCCGATCGAGAAGGGCGGGCTATGTCAAGTTTAGTTTGCGATTTGGCCATCGTAAACTCTCCATTTATTCACCTTAACTAGCTGCCTGGGCTTGCTCTGACTCTAACAAC
>ERZ795060.3232-NODE-3232-length-15246-cov-5.073070_pt1 | contig 15246 bp, 10 predicted proteins | sample MGYA00375144_ERZ795060 | MGnify/ENA primary metagenome ERZ795060 (study PRJEB30189, sample SAMN05720157) | activated sludge metagenome | isolation source: anaerobic digester from wastewater treatment plant | place: Japan | collected 2015-05-15 ... | reverse complement strand
GACCTAAAAAAATTCAAAAATAAAAAGGCAATTATAAAACTTGTAGACCAAACCGGTGGTGGATGGGGATGGATTTCAGTAGACCAGATCGTACAAACTAATTACCCGGAAAAAAGTTCAGGAATTTTTTCAAAATGTTCGACGAAAGATTTTAGCGACTGGATGCAGGTAATGAGATTGCGAAAATCGCAAGATAAATTCATAGACATTACTTATGGCCAGGGTTTTCCATTCATTTGGATTGAATTAAAAAAACTCGATCTTACAATACCTCTCGATACTGAAGACAAAATACTCGATACTGAAAATAGAAAAATCAAATCTGATTTCAATGGAAGTGCTCTGATAATTACAAGAGATAAGAGAAGCTTTGTTGTATTCTCTCCAGAAAACACTAATTTTCAGCTCTCGCCAGAAATACTCAAAATAAACTTTAAATCTGAAAAAAAATATCTTATCATCGCATTGGCTCCAGATGCGAAAATCGCAAAAACATTCCAAAAATACGCATACTCTATCCCAAGAAAAACAATAATGTCATACAATTATAATCCAACCAAGGGCTTAATATCCACTAAATGGGAAATAAAAACAGAACAATTAAATAATGATACTTCAAATAATTCCTTTCTTCAGGGCTGGCTCCCACATCATTACAGGACTACGAAAAATAATCTTTCCTTCACTGATATTAGCTATAATACAAATAGAGGCAAATTACGAATTGCTAAAGGAAATTCATTTGAAATAAACTGGAACTTCAATGGAATTTTACCAGTCCTCCCAAAACCAACACATAACGAAAAAGACTATCCTTACGACGAAAAAAGAATGGAAAACTACGTAAAAAAATGGACAGATGATCAGTGCTCAAAACCCTATACAGGTCAGGATACATATTGGGGAGCAAAAGACATCTTGCGAATTTCGCAGATAATGATGATTGCCAGACAACTCAATATGCCAGAAGCCGATAAATTACGCAATAAATTAAGAGAAATTCTTTCTGATTGGCTCACATATACTCCAGGTGAAAATTCCCGCTATTTTGCAAAATATCCTCCTCCATGGAGTGGACTTGTAGGTATAAAGCCAAGTTATGGTTCAGAAAATTTCACTGATCATCACTTTCACTACGGCTACTTTACTCTTTCTGGAGCATTGCTTGCATTGGAAGATACACAGTGGGCATCAGAATTTGCCCCAATGTTGAAGTTAATCGCTAAACAATATGCTAACTGGGATAGAAACGACCCTATCTTCCCTTATTTTAGAACATTCAATTTCTGGAGGGGACACAGTTACGCAGGAGGTATTTCAAATCCAAATGATGGAAATAATCAAGAGTCTTCCTCTGAATCAATGCAAGCATGGACCGGTTTATTCCTATTGGGAAACGCATTACACGATGATGATATGATCTCTGCAGGAGCAATGGGCTGGGCAATAGAATCAGAAGCAATCCTCGAATACTGGAATGATTATTACGCATGGAAACTCGGTCAGGAACATTCAAACTATTCAGCTAACTACAAAAACAAATACAGTATCATAAGCGTTTTGAGAGATCGCGATATCGGATATTGGACATGGTTTAGTGGGGAAGCTATTCATATTTATGGTATTCAATGGTTACCTTTATGGACATCTTTGCAATATCTTGGGAAAGATCCACAGTTTTCAGAGAGGCAATTTGAAAATATGCTCAATAAACAGGGAAAAGGACAAAATTTCCCCATCGTAAAGCTTGGAGACGATTGGGGCAACATTGCACTCACGCCACTTATATTTGGAAATCCAAGACGAGCCGCAAAAATATTGGATGAAGCATACGAAGAAAAGAATAAATTCGCAGATTTTAAGCACGCCACTCTTACTTATTATTTTTCACATAGTATGCTTTCGTTAGGTCAGATAGAATGGAATTATCATACATCAATTCCGACAAGTACGGTTTTCAAAAATTCAAATGGGGAAATTACTGCCGTAATCTATAATCCAGGCCAAAATGAAATAAGTGCAGATATTTTCAGCGGAAATGCGAAAATCGCAACTACTAAAGTAAGCCCAAAAGTCATTTCAAAATATAAATTTAATTCAATACAAAAATAGGAGACAAAAAATGAGCATCTTTAGAAAAAAAATCGCCTTAATTTCAATCCTCTGCTTTATTCTATATCCTCTTTTCCTCAATTCAGAAGAACAAACGCGAAGTTCTAAACGGGGAATTTGCTTTAATAAGTTAACTCCAGAACAAGCTCAAATGCTTTCAAAAGGTGTATCATGGTGCTATAACTGGCATTTTACGGCAGATGAATTCCTTATTAAAGAAGATTCTCCTATCGAATTCTATCCCATGGTATGGGGTGCTCATCAAGGACAACTTGATGGATTAAAGGAATTCTTTGAAAAAGGATTCAAGGCTAAATATGTTCTTGCTATCAACGAACCAAACTTGAAAGACCAGGCTTTTATCACACCCGAAATGTGTGCAAAATGGTACATCAATATTAAGGACCTTGCCGAAAAATACGGAGTTGAAACTATTGGACCTCATATGGCAATAGGCTCGTCTATCGAAGCCAGTATAAAAGCTTTCGACCCAATTGAAAAAAAAGAACTTACCTATACCTATATGGTTCCATATCTAAATGCCTTTTACCATTTTATAGGGGAAAATCAAAAAATAAGAGCAATTGCTGTTCATAGCTATGGCAATATCGGGGAATTACGCTGGGTCGTAGATGAACTCCACAAAAAATATAACAAAGCTATTTGGGTTACTGAATTCGCATGGTGGGGGGCTAAAAATGAAAAAGAACTTTTGCAATATATGAAAGAGGCTGTAATTTTTTTTGAACTCTCCCCTTATGTTGAAAAATATGCATGGTTCAAAGCCGATTTTGGAGATAATAAAATGTCTCTAATAAGCAAAGATGGAAAAACTTTGACAAAGCTCGGCGAGTTGTATATAAAATTACCTGTTATAAAAGACAGTCCATAAATATGCACCTTAAAAAGAAAAATTTTGAAAGTTTTTCAAAGTTTGAACCTCTATTTTTTATTTCATTAATTGCTATTTCAATTTTCTCGGCACTTACATACTTATCGCTTAAAAAAGCAAGAACAGAGGAAATAACTCCAGACGGAAAAATAATTGTAAACTATTGGGAAAAGTGGACAGGATTTGAACGAGACGCTCTGGTAGATGTAATTAATGATTTCAACAATAGCCAAAATAAAATTTTTGTAAGGCTTCTTACTGTTAGTACAATAGACCAAAAATTAATGCTGGCAACTGCTGGCGGAAATCCACCAGACATTGCTGGGCTATGGGCCAGTAATGTAAATGTTTTTGCAGAAAAAGGCGCCCTGATGCCATTAAATAAAGCTCTTGAAAAAGCAGGTATAAAAAAAGAAGACTATATCCCGTGTTATTGGGATATTTGCGAGAGAAAAGGATTTATATGGGCTTTACCATCAACCCCTGCAACACTCGCTCTACACTGGAATAAAAGATTATTTCGAGAAGCAGGATTAGACCCTGAAAAACCACCAAAAAGTCGTGAAGAATTAGACAAAATGAATGAACTATTGACAATAGTATCAATAGAAAGAAATGGGAAAAAAGAAAAAGTCAAATTCTGTGAACTTAGCGAGAATGAAAGAGAAGAAAAAAAATTTGAAATTATCCAGCTCGGCTATACACCAACAGAACCAGGATGGTGGAATTCTATGTGGTGTTACTGGTTCAATGGAAAATTATGGGATGGTGATAAGAAAGTTACAGCTGACAGCTCCGAAAATATAGAAGCATTAAAATGGTTTTGCTCTTTCGCAAAAAAATTTGGTGTCCATAATCTCAGAAACTTTGGTGCTTCATTTGGCAATTTTGCTTCACCTCAAAATCCTTTTCTATCTGAAAAAATAGCTATAGTCCTTCAGGGGGTATGGATGTATAACTTTATCGAAAAATACTCCCCTCAACTCGAATGGGGAGCAGCTCCATTCCCATCGCTCGGAAAAAATTCAGAAACACCATTCGTTTCAATAGCAGATTGCGATGTACTCGTCATCCCAAAAGGAGCTCCTCATCCACGTGAAGCATTCGAATTCATCAAATATATGAATTCACAGCCCGCAATGGAAAAGCTCGCTATGGGGCAACGAAAATTTAGCCCATTAAAAAGAATCAGTAAGGATTTCATTTCTTCTCATCCAAATAAATATATTTCAGTATTTATCGACTTAGCAAAATCTGATGGGATAAAATCTATTCCTAAAATTCCTGTATGGAATGAATATGGAAATGAACTTGCCGTCGCTTATGATCAGGCATTTTCTGGAATTTTATCACCTGAAAAAGCCCTCGCTATAGCAAGAGAAAGAACTCAATGGAAATTTGACAAAATACTAAAACGCTGGGAACTTATAAAGAATGAGAGATTAAAAGAATGGAGTTCAATAAATGACAGCTGGTGAAAAAATTAAACTCAAAACAGGGCTTCTATTCATAAGTCCCTGGATAGCAGGTTTTATTATATTTACAGTTTATACGGTCTGCGCGTCATTTTATTATTCATTTTGTGATTATGATGTCTTTTCAAAACCAATATTTATTGGCTTTACGAATTATAGTGATTTAGCTCAGGATAGTGTATTCTGGAAAGCTCTTTATAACACCGTAATATTTGCGATTTTCGCAATTCCTCTCGGCCTGATAGTTTCTATTTCAATTGCAATACTTTTGAACATGCCAGTATCAGGGCGACCATTTTTTAGAACATTATTTTTTCTCCCTTCACTGGTTCCTCTCGTTGCCACAGCTATGATATGGTTATGGATTTTCAATGGAAAATACGGTTTATTGAATTACTTTTTATCATTACTTGGTCTCCCTGGACCCGAATGGCTTACAGATGAGAAATATACAAAACCAGCCCTTATACTAACCGTTATATGGGGTGTTGGACATTCAGTTGTAATTTATCTTGCAGCACTTCAGGACGTACCAATTCAGTTATATGAATCCGCCGAGATAGATGGGGCTGGTTTCCTAAGAAAAGTATGGCATATAACAATTCCTTCAATATCTCCAGTAATATACTTTAACTTAATTATGGGTATTATTGGTTGTTTACAAGTTTTTTCACAACCTTATATAATGTTTGGAGGAGGAAATGGAGGTCCGAACAGATCCGCTTTATTTTATGCTGTTTATCTTTATGAAAATGCGTTTTCATACAATCAGATGGGATATGCATGTGCAATGGCATGGATTTTATTTGTAATTATTGTTTCCTTAACTTTTATAGCGACAAAACTAAGCCGAAAACATGTTCATTATGGAGAATAAACTATGATAAGATTGTCACCTTTTGGAAAAATTCTCGTATTTTTGATACTTTGTATTGGCTCTCTAATCTTTAGCACCCCTCTTATATGGATGCTCTCCACCGCATTAAAGCCAATTGAGCAAACTATGAGTATGCCACCTACATGGTTACCATATCGTTATTATTGCTTTTTAAATAAAAAAATTGTTTATCTTATTCCAAAACAAAAAATCGAAATGCCATCAATTGTATTGAAATCAAAGGCAGATAATAATATTATTATTATCCCAAAAAATGAGCTTGATCAACAGAAAATTGAATTAGATAAGTTTGAACTAATATCTGAAGTGACAGCGACGAAATCAAACCCATATATTGCTGTTACTCCTGAAAATGAAAAAGAAATTCAAGCCACAATCCATTTCATCGAGCTAAAAAATTTAAAGAGAAAAATATACCCTCGTTGGGAAAATTTTAGGGGTGCTATAAAAGCGATGAAATATTTCTGGCTCTATCTCAAAAACACACTTATATTATGTTTTCTTAACGTGTTAGGCACAGTAATTTCAAGCGCATTCGCCGCATATGGTTTTTCTCGAATAGACTGGAAAGGTAGAGATAAAATATTCCTCCTGGCCCTTGCAACTATGATGGTTCCTTTCCCGGTTATAATGGTGCCTTTATATTCTCTATATCGAAAAATGCAATTAATAGGTACTCCTCATCCCCTCTGGATAGGTTCATTTTTTGCAGGAGCATTTAATGTATTTCTACTAAGACAGTTCTTTTTAACTATTCCAAATTCAATTTCAGAAGCAGCAAGAATTGATGGTTGCAGTGAATTTCAGATTTTTACAAATATTATTTTACCTATGTCTAAACCGGCGCTACTCGTAGTAGCCCTCTTTCAATTCATGGGCACATGGAATGATTTCATCGGACCGCTCCTCTTCCTCACCAATCAGGAAGATTTCACGCTTGCACTTGGGCTACAATTCTTTCAAAGCCAACACGGAGGAACAGAATGGAACTATTTAATGGCGGCAAGCCTTATCGTTGTAGCACCTGTAATCGTCCTCTTCCTATTCACACAAAAAGCATTTATAGAAGGAATAGCCACAAGTGGAATAAAAGGATAATATTTTTTTTACTCCACTTCCTGGAAATAAACTCTTTTATTCTTTTTTCATTTCTGGCCGCAGAAAACTATGCCATATTTCATTTCTATCTGGCGCAGCGCGCAAAAGCAAAGCCATGAATGAGGACAGCGTAGTAATTTCTCAGGGTTTTTCTCCATAAGCATATCTACCACCATAACCAAACACTTACGGATTCAATAATTCAAAGATTAGAAAAAAAATGAACTATGTGGAAATTCACAACATTTTTACGCAATATTTATAATCTCTTATCAGCTTGAACTGAAAATTTAGGCTAAAATATTATCTCAAAACATCAAAAAATCTTATTGAATTAAAGAAATTAAATGCTAAAAGTAACATTGTAAAATCAAAATTACCCGGAGGCAAAAAAATTATGAGCGAAAATCAAAAGACAACCACAGCAATAAAAGATAAAGAAAAAGATAAAAATCTTTCTCTGGCTATATCACAGATAGAAAAAGAATTTGGTAAAGGTTCTATAATGAGAATGGGAGATGAGAAACTTCATTTTGACGTCCCAGTTATTTCAACAGGTTCATTTTCCCTTGATATTGCATTAGGGATAGGAGGAGTTCCAAGAGGTAGAATTGTTGAAATATATGGCCCTGAATCTTCGGGAAAAACAACTCTATGCCTTCACGTTATCGCAAATGCACAGAAAAATGGTGGTGTAGGTGCTCTCATTGATGCAGAACACGCATTTGATCCTGTATATGCAAAGAAAATAGGTGTTGACCTTGATTCTCTGCTGATTTCTCAGCCAGATTGCGGAGAAGATGCCCTCAATATTACTGATACTCTTGTCCGAAGCAATGCTGTAGATGTAGTTGTAATAGATTCTGTTGCAGCACTTGTCCCTCGGGCTGAAATAGAAGGACAGATGGGAGATTCTTTCATCGGAGTTCAGGCTCGATTGATGTCGCAGGCTTTAAGAAAATTAACCGGTGCAGTAAGCCGTAGTAAAACATGTTGTATATTTACAAATCAGATAAGGGAAAAAATAGGAGTAATGTTTGGTAATCCTGAAACTACTACTGGAGGAAATGCGCTTAAATTTTACAGTTCAATTCGCCTTGATATTCGTAAAACAGCCCCTATAAAGGATTCCAATGGCAACGTTATTGGTAATAGAACTAAAGTTAAAGTAGTAAAAAATAAACTTGCTCCGCCGTTTCGTCAAGCTGAGTTCGATATAAATTATTCGGAGGGGATTTCGTATGCTGCTTCTATAATTGATGTGGCAATAGAAATGCAAATCATTGAAAAACGCGGCTCATGGTTTTCATTTGAAGGTGAACAACTTGGACAGGGCAAGGAAAGTCTTAAAGATATCCTCCAACGAAGTCCACAATTGCAAGAAAAAATAATATCAAAAGTAAAAGAAACTGTGCTCAGTAAAAAAAATGAGTAAATTGTTGTGAATGAATATATCAACAATGATTTTGATTTTCATATCATAGGCGCCTCATTCGCTGGTTCTTCAATAGCGCGCGAACTGCTAAAAAAAAACAAAAGTGTTCTTTTAATTGACTACTCAGAGCCTGGTTCAAGACTTAAATGCGCCGGAGGAATAGAAATGCATGCCTTTCAGCATGCAAATCTTGATATACCATTCGAAAAATGCATGAGAGGTATTCTTTCTCTCGATGGAGAACTTTTTGAAAAAAAAATTGATTATGCTGTCGTTGATAGGCGCACTCTTGATAAGGCTTCCTGTGATAAGGCAATATCAGAAGGTGCGAAATTCGCAAAAGCAAAATATTTATCTCATAATGAAGCAGGAAAAACATTAGAAATATTAATTGAAGGAAAAAAAGAGAAAGTAAAATTCAATAACCTCATACTTGCTAACGGATTCTCTCATACAAAAAAAAATATCTTCCTCGAACCTTATTCCATCGCAAAAGTAGAAATAGTAAAGGGGGTATCTCCCCAACCAGGCTCCCTGATGTTCATATTTGAAAGCGGAGAGATGAATGGGTACTATTGGATTTTTCCTTTACCAGATGGAAAACTAAACATTGGAGCTGGTTCTGTAACAGATTTTAAACACATTGACAGTAAATTTCAGGAATTTAAGAAAAAATTTTTGCTAAACGGCGAGATTATTGCAAGAGGAGGAGGAATTATTCCACTGTATCCATCTCTTTTTCCACAAAACGAGAACGGCTCTGTAACAAAATTTGGAAACGCAGCAGGAATGGTTCAACCTCTAACTGGCGAAGGTCTAAAATATATATCACGAATTTCTCAAATTTTTGCTGATTCTATGGCTAAAGGAGATCCTATTAACCTGAAGTGGTTATTATCAGAACCGTTTTTCAAAATTATGCTGGGAACTCTTCTCCTTCGACTTTGTTTTTGCGGGGGAAATTCAGGTATGAGACTTTACGTTTCTCTTGCGAAATTCGCAACGCATTTTAGTGACTGGAAAAAAATAATACAAAATGACTCTTTAAGAAAACTGTAGTAAAGATGCTACCATATTTCAAAAATTAAAGTCGAAGTTCTCGGGTTTCTTTTCTGCTGGAGAGTGTGTATTTCCCGTATTTTCACCATTTACATTCCATATCCCATGTCCACCTTTTACAGCCTCAGTAATTTGAAAAATCCCTGTTGCAAGAACCTTATTGTTACATATAATATCAACTTTATATTCGCCAACGGGCCACATGTTATTTTCAGGTACAGCCAAACTAAAATCCATATAGTTTACATTCTGTGGAGGAGCTTGCTTTGATAACTCATATATCTTTACGTATTCTTTGGACTTTTTTTTCATCCATACTGATGAAATCGTTTGATCAGGCGATGCTCCATTAATATTAAACCATACATGAATTTTTCTGGTATTACATGGAAAACTTTTTGAAATTCCTGAGGGCCTATCATTTTCTATCGAATCAGCAAAACATAAATTCGATACAACAGGTGCAGAGAGTTCTTCAATAACATCAACGACTTTGTTTAATTCTTTCCAGAAATCGGCAAAAATTGAAACTGATAAAAAAACTGATAAAAATAAAATAATAATACCCAAAAATTTTTTTCTATTTTTTTTCATACTACATATTATAAGTTAAGCAAATCTTCTTTTCCTATAGAACACACATTAAAACCAATTTTAAATAGAGCTTCTCTGTCAATTACATTCCTGCCATCAAAAATAAAAGCAGGTTTATTCATTATACCATATATCATTTTATAATCATATTCTGCAAATTCTTTCCAATCAGTGAGTATTAAAATTGCATGAGCATCTCTGACGCAATCAATGTAATTAGAGAAAAAACTAACTTTTTTCTTGTATTCAGCAAGGTCAGTTTTCGCATTTTCAATTGCTTTCGGATCAAAAATACTTACTATCGCATTTTCTTCAATAAGTTTCTTTGCTACATAAATTGCAGGAGACTCACGGGTATCTCCTGTGTCAGCTTTAAATGCAAAACCAAATATAGCAATTTTTTTTCCTGAAATTGTATTAAACATCTTATCTATGACATTTAAAACAAAACGATGCTGCTGATATTCATTTATCTCAACAACTTTTTGCCAATAATCTGCCACTTCATTAAGTCCATAATGACGACATAAATAAACGAGATTCAAAATGTCTTTTTTGAAACACGACCCCCCGAAACCAACTCCTGCACGGAGAAATTTAGGTCCAATTCGACTATCCATTCCAACAGCTTTTGCAACCTCATCAATGTCGGCGTTAGTTTTTTCGCAAAGGGCGGAAATGCTATTAATTGAAGAAATTCTTTGAGCAAGCATTGCATTTGCGACCAATTTTGAAAGCTCACTACTCCAGACATTGGTAAGAAGTATTTTTTCCTTTGGAACCCAGTGTTCATAAATTTCCGCTATTTTTCTGGCTGCATTCCTTGCACTTTCCGTATTCATTGAACCTATCAAAACGCGATCCGGATTCTCGAGATCATTTATCGCTGTACCTTCTGCAAGAAACTCAGGATTTGAAATTATCTCGAAATTTAAACCTTTCTTATTTGACTGTAAGATACGATACATTGCTTCTGCTGTTCTCACCGGCAAAGTGCTCTTCTCTACTACGATTTTGTCGTCATCAGAATAGTCAATAATTGAACGTGCTGTTTTTTCCCAATATTGAAGATCTGCAGCCATACCCGCCCCTTCTCCAAAAGTCTTTGTAGGCGTATTAACACTTACAAAAATTATTGATGATTCCTTTATTCCTTTTTCCAGATCAGTAGAAAAGAAAAGATTTTTTCCCCTCACTTTTTTTACTACTTCATATAATCCTGATTCATAGATAGGGAGATTTTCTGAATTCCAATCAGAAATACGTTTCTCATTTATATCAACGACTGTAACTTTATATTCCGGGCAATGCATAGCAATAACAGCCATAGTAGGACCACCAACGTATCCAGCCCCAATGCAAAGAATATTTTTATCTTTAGAGTTTTTTTTATTCATCAACCAAAATCTCCCGTATTTTTGTAATTAGCAAAATAATTCTATACTTTTATTTTTCAAGAACTTCGTAATTTTTATTGTAAAAAAAGACTAAATCACTTTATTTTCTCAAAAAGTGGTGTAAATTTATAGTTCCCTATACTTTTACGTCATAAATAAATAAAGGAGAAAATATGAACTTTAAAAAGAAAACTGTAAGAGATGTGAACTTGAAAGGGAAAAGAGTCGTAATGAGAGTAGATTTCAATGTCCCTGTAAAAGAAGGAAAAGTCAAAGATGATACCAGAATAAAGGCCGCTTTACCTACAATTAAATATATCCTTGACCAGGGCGCTTCTCTCGTGCTCTTAAGTCATCTTGGCCGTCCAGAAGGAAAACCTGCCCCTGAATTTAGTTTAAAACCAACTGTTGAAGTCCTCAGTAAATTACTTGGAAAACCTGTCCAATTTGCGGAAGATTGTATTGGGGAAGCCACTGTCAAAAAGGCTATAGCTTTAAAACCAGGCGAAGTCATGATCTGCGAAAATACCCGTTTTCATAAAGAAGAAGATATGAAAACAAAAACTGATGATGATAAAGCGAAAGCTGAGGCTTTTGCAAAAGAACTTGCCAAACTTGGCGAAATTTACGTAAATGACGCTTTTGGAACTGCACATCGTTCACACGGTTCAACCGCTAAAATATGCAAATTTATCCCAATATCTGTTGCTGGATTCTTGATGGAAAAAGAAATTGAATACCTTGGAGGAGCAATTGAAAATCCAAAAAGACCTTTCGTTGCTATCATAGGCGGGGCAAAGGTATCAGATAAACTCGCTGTCTTAAAAGCACTAATACAAAAAGTTGACGTTCTAATCATTGGTGGTGGAATGGCTTATACATTCCTCAAGGCAATGGGACACCAAATTGGTAAATCCCTTTGCGAAGAAGAACTCCTTCAAACAGCCAGAGAAATAATGGACGAAGCAAAGGCTAAAAATGTAAAATTATTACTCCCCTGTGATAATGTAATAGCAGATAAATTTGATAATAATGCAAATATCCAGACAGTCGGAATGGATATTCCAGAGGGATGGATGGCCCTGGATATTGGACCAAAATCAGTAGCAGAATTTTCTAAAGAAATATCTCAAGCTAAAACAGTTGTATGGAATGGGCCTATGGGTTGTTTTGAAATGCCAAATTTTGCAAAAGGTACTCTTGGCATTTGTAAATCCGTTGCAGATTCAGGTGCAATAAGCATAATTGGCGGTGGAGACTCTGTAAGAGCAGTAAATGAAAGCGGTCTTGCAGAAAAAATGACACATATCTCAACAGGAGGAGGAGCATCCCTCGAACTCCTCGAAGGGAAAGAACTTCCCGGTGTAAAAGCCCTAAATGATTAATTTCTAACTTTTTTTTATAAAATCAAAGAAAAAAGCGGAGCCTTTTTGCTTCGCTTTTTTTTTGCATAAGCCATCCTGAATTTGAACGTTGAAGAAGTACCCCTTTCGGGAGATGCGCCATTCCTGACGCAGGCTTCAAATGCTGGATGAAATTCTCAGCGATTGGGGAATCCAAAAAAATTCCTCATGAATTCTGGATTCGATGATATTTCCCATCGAGAGGACGATTATAGTGTCTGCTGGAAAAAGATTTTCGTGTTTTTGGGCAAAAAGTTTTTCTGCACATCCCCTATCTATTCTGAAAATTTTTCTGACTCCGCCGTATTTTTTTCTCGCTTCTCCCAGTTTTAGGCTCTCGATACCATCGTTTTCAGGTTCATTTCGAGAAGTCCCAACCGTTTTTTTGAGAACATTATACTACATAAATACCTACTTGTCAAGTGATTATATAATATTTTTTGAATTTTTCAGTGAAGCCTATGTATCGTGCAAGGAGGATATCGGAATATCATCGTCCCACTAATAATTGAACAAGCCTCCGCAAACTCTTATCTTGTGTTTGAATTTTCCTGCCAAAAGCGTATTTTTCAATGTTGCGCTCATGCTGTATCCTCCTTTGTTTACTAGTTTCTTAAAAGGACAGCTTAGCACGGAACAAAAAAATCTCCAGTCCAAAAAGCAATTTGGTGAGTACTCAATTTTCTACATCTTCTTATTATTAAGGGTATTATGATGTAGCAGCAATTCCAACTGCGCTGTATAGAATAAATCTATGCAAATGCGTTTTTTTTATAATTTATTATAATTTATGACCTCATAAAGATATAAATGTATTGTTAACACAATAAATTTTTGTTACAAAAAATATCTTTAGGTTATATAATAATAGAAATGAAAAACTCAGAAGAGTTAGAAAAGATAATCTATGATCATGCAAGGGCATTGAAGTCTTACCTGATATGTTTGGGTGTTGGTTATTCAATTGCCGATGATATTATTCAGGAGGTTTTTGTGTGTTTTTGGAAACAACAAGAAACAAAACCGGAAAATGTTGAACTAATAGCTTGGCTAAAAGGTATAGCTAAAAATATAGCTATGAATTATTTTAGAGGTGAGAAGCGCAGGCAAATCCGACACAGAGAGGCCATTGCTAATATTATTGGTTCAAATTCAAATGAAATTGATGATGAAACATATCTTTCAGAGAGATTAAGAGCCCTTGATATCTGCCTTGAAAAATTACCCGAAAAAAGCAAAAGCCTTTTACAATTAAGATATAAAGACAGAAAGTCATTCAAACAAATAGCAACTAATTTTACATTCAGTAGTGAATCAGCTATTAGAATGACTATGATGAGAATAAGAAACTCTCTCAAGTTATGCATTGAAGAAGAAATATTAAAGAAATAAAAAGTAATATAAAAAAATGAACTTTGAAGAACTTATGTCGAAATACATTGATGGAGAGGAATTAAAAGATGCGGAGTTAATTTTTATCCATCAAAAGTTAGTCGATGAACCATCATTAATTGAATTTTTCAAAGGACATGTCAAAATCGAAACATTGTTATCAACTCCACTAACTTGGGAAAAGCAGATTTTTTTGATAGTAAAATCAAAATTACAGAGACCAATAATCAAATCAGAAACAAGGAAAGTACAGAAGACAAAAGGGGCATTTTTTATTCTTAAATGGGGTTGGGCTATCGCAGCATCTTTATTACTTGTCTTATTCTTACCGTTTTTATGGCAAAATACCGATAATTCACTTGTATTATCAGTGAAATCATCAAAAAGCGATATTATTATAAATGATAAACTGTACAAGGAAAATCTTTTTAAAGGAGCAAAGATCAAGACGCCGTCAAAGATAATCACCCCTAAAGGGGGAAATTTGCTGATCGAATATTCTGATAAGACACGCTTGGAACTTGGTGAAGACTCAGAGATTAACACCATTTTTAGAGAAAATAGTCGAAAAATAATCTTTCTAAAAAATGGTTTTCTAAAAGTGGATTCCACTCCTCAAAAAAAATCAATGTTAATCTCAACTCCTAACACAGATATTGAAGTTATTGGAACTTCTTTTGAAATCCGGTCTAGTGAGGAAAAAACATGTGTGGACTTGATAAAAGGTAGACTCTCTGTCACTAACAATGTAAGTGGGGAAAAAGTTGTCTTAAATAAAGGAGAATCCATAATCAGTTATTCTTCAGGCAATATAACCAAAACTGAAGATAATGATTCTCTACTATGGAAAGCCGAAAATGGAGGCATTGTTTCCTTTAGAGAAGAAAACGGAGACAATATAATAACTTTAAGTACTGGTGAAAAGGACTTGAAAGATGCAAAAATTGTAAGGCATATCAACTTCATAACAGAGAAAGAGATAAAAATCAATTTCCAAGTCAAAGCCATTGGTCTTGAGAGTTGTGGTTCAATACTTATTTTCAAAAATGCAAAATTTGAAAATGTCCATCTTAGGAATATCCTTGAATACACTTCTCCACCTCCACGCGATTGGACAAAAGTGGAAAAGATTATTACAGTACCAGAGAATATGGTTTCGGCATTATGCGTCGTTTACATTAATGGTAATGGCGAGTTGCAATTGAAGAATTTTAAGATTTCATTCTCAGAATGAGAGAGAACTTCCCATTCTGTTACTTTGCATCTGTTTCAGGGTATATTTTTATCAGTCCAGATCAATTGCAAAATACCGCATAACTATGTGGAATTTTGCAGTTACTCATTAATGAATTGAGTTTCGCGAAAACTTTCGCGATTGTTATAAAGATATTAAAAAAAGATAATGAGGTATTTTATGAAAATTCAACACATTATTATTGGGCTGATTATTTGGGAAGTTTTTGCAGTTTTCGCAGATGAGGAGATGAAAAA
>ERZ795060.3231-NODE-3231-length-15249-cov-5.066671_pt1 | contig 15249 bp, 14 predicted proteins | sample MGYA00375144_ERZ795060 | MGnify/ENA primary metagenome ERZ795060 (study PRJEB30189, sample SAMN05720157) | activated sludge metagenome | isolation source: anaerobic digester from wastewater treatment plant | place: Japan | collected 2015-05-15 ... | reverse complement strand
GTTCGCTCAAGAATTAGAAAATTTTTCCCTTTACCCCTCGGGGTAAAGGGAACTGAAAGAACTTATTATACAAACCGTTGCACTTGTAGTTGCAATTTAAGAATAAGAACCATTGCTGAACTTGCAGAAAATTCAAATCCCGGAAGAGTTCGCTTTTCGGCGCCAATAGATCCGGAAATATTAGATAGTTCAAAATTTTTAGATAAGTTAATAGGGACATCAATGTGCTTTGAAATAATAACTGATTTGGTTGTCTTTGATGATATGGAAAAATTTAGGGAAGTTTTAGCTGTAGCTGACAATTTTGAAATATGCGCAAGAACAGATGACAAATTTTCAATAGGCATTGTTTTTGATGATGTTTTTAGATTGGCAGACCCCTATGATAAAAAATAAATTATAAAATGTGGAGAAATAGTAATGAGCAAAAAAGATGATTTTTGGGACGATATTGATGATTATCTAAGCAATCCGTATCATGATGCGAGACAGTTCGAGGATTACGATGAATGGATGGATGAAAAAGAGAAAATCGAGGATGGGTATTACAGGGAACAATTTGAAGAGTCTGACGATTATATCGATGATAACATCGATGAAGAAATTGACAATGAAACAGAAAAATCAGACAGTGATTATGATGATGAAAGGACAATCGGCTCTATAACTCTCAGCTTTTCGGTGGAAGAACCTCCCAGGACATTACCTATGGAAGGACTTTGGAAATACTATAACGAAGGCTCGGATTATTGGGAATTGGGCACCGCTCTGTTTGACATTTTTCCCGAATTGCATAACGAATTTAATCCCAAGTGGCGAAAGGAACTATCTTGTGATTTTGTCGAGATAATTGGCCGTGTAAGTGAATTTGATTTTAAAAGAGCATTAAAATATTACGATTTTCTTTTAACCCATTTCCCGTTTGATGAAGTGTTTAAAATGGGTGAAAAACACAGGCATGGCACCGTGAACGATTTGCTATTAAGAACGACTTATTGGTTGTTTGAATGTGAAGAAGAAAACATCGAAAAACTTTATGCGTATTTAAAAAATAACGATAAATTGTTTGAATTGCAATTTATTAAATACAAGTGGGAAGGTTTTGAAGAGTTTTTTATGCGTGATTACTTAAAGTTTTTTGCAGAGAAAAAGGACTATGCCCAAATAAAAAAAGCGTATAATACCTGTTTAGAACATTAGAAAGGCAGCTATACTCTTATGGACCTGGGTGATTTTTGGTATTCTTTCATATCTAATTATGCTTGGGATATTGATGAGGTTATGGATGACGAGTTATATGACTTTATTAAAGAAGCAATAAAGCCTCTTGGTGTATACGGGAAAAAGGCACGAAAAAAATTGAAAGAAATAACGCCAAAAAGCAAATATAAAGAGTCTGATGAGGATTGAACAAAAGAGCTTTACATAGACACGATATATGTATCTTAACATTAATTCATTTTGCCCCTACATTTCCGGTTGAAGATTTTTGACAATCAAATCCTTTGCAGATAAAAATACTTGTATTATATCAAACAATAATATGCCTTGAAAAATGTCTCTTTTCAAGGTATAATGATAAGAAAGGTTTATACAGAGGTAAAAACCCGTGAAAGATATTGGATTTGAGAATAATAATATAATAAATCTTGGAAAAATTGCTGTTGATTCAAAGGATTTTTATCTCGTTTTGAAAAAGATATTTAGTAAGTCAGAAAATTTGCCATTTTATTATATATATAAGGAATTAGCAAAAATATATGGATATTCTACTTTTACCCGCTCGGATTTAAAAAGTATTATTGGTAATGAAAGCATAATCTCCAAGAATATATTAAAAGAATTTGAGCCTGTTATTGGAAATGGAAAACCTCAAATAAAAGAAAGGAAAAATGAAAATTTAGTTTCTGTAACGCAAAATGATAGAGTTGAGTTTTATTATTGTACTAAAAAAAGAAAGATACCCATTAAAGATTTGATTGAAAAACTCTTAGAATATTTTGATTATAATAATATTAGAGAAGTGGATTTTGAGCAGATATATGATTATTTACGCAAAGTATTTAAAGTAAAAAATCTCAATAGAAGTAATTTGCAAAAGTTCCTAAATTCCCATGCTATTATAAAAAAAGATTCAATAGTTGAATTAGCTTCAAAATATCTTAACAAATCAAATTATTATGAACAAGATATTATTAAAAAAAGATTGTTAATTGCACAATCAATTAAAACACTTGGTTTAGAATCCATAAAATATGCCCTGAAAAACGATATAAACTATATATTAAGGGTATTAAGTATATTTCAAAATAAAAATTATTTAGAAACAGATTTATCTAAACTAAAAAATGCATATGATTTCTTATATGCATTTTTATCTCTTTTTTCTGAAGAGGAGGCCATTGAAATCTTTCATAACGAAGAGATTCTTAAGGATGCAATTTTAGCTTTTATCAAGGAATATAAAAATGCTGAAGTAGAAAGAAAGGTTACAACTCAATTTAGGAAAGCTATTGAAAATATTAATCCAGACAATAAGAAATTAATAATAAAATATATATTACCTTATAATATTTCAAAATTATTAGAACAACAAGGCCTTATTTTGTTATGCGATCTTCACTTAATAACCGATGAACAAGCATTAGAACTTTACAAGAAATCCCCCAACATATTGAATTATCTAGAAAAACTATCACTCAGTATTAGAGAAACTTTGTCAAAGACCTTCTTTGGAATTGTCAATCAAAAAAACAAATTAGGAAATGTGTCAAAGAATTGGGAATTATACTTATCTATATTGTCCAAACGTATGGAGGGAAATACATTACAAACCGTAGGCGATTTATTTTGTATTACAAGAGAGCGAGTAAGACAAATAGAAAAAAAATATATAGAAGCCTTCAATACTTTTTATAATAATAGATACGGTAGTATAAGCAATATATTAAGAGCTCATTCAAATAACCCTAATTATATAACTCCCAATGAAATTGATTCCATAATCGGAACCTATTCAAATTTATTTATATATTTGTTAAAGGTTTGCAATCTATCAGATATTGCTTATATTGAAGAATTGGATATATTTTATTTCCCTCAAGACGATTTAGATTGGTATAAGGAATTATTATTGGAAACAGCAAAGCTGCCATCTATAATCTCCAAAGAGGATATGGAAAAGACTATTGACAAAATGCATAATGCTTTCTTTGATTTAGGCTTTGAAATACCAAGAGATTTTTGTAAAAAGGTAATGGTGCAAGATTATTTAGATAATAATACTTTTTATTCAAAGAATAAACTGAGTCTTTCCGAAAAATATGACATTATACTGAGAAAGTATTTTAAAGAAGGTATACATATTTATAATGAAAAAGAGATAGAAAAGTTTAGAGATTTTTATAATAAGGATTTTGCTGATAACAAATTGCCTATTAATAACAGAGCAATCGTTGCGAGAATCCCAGACGTTGCCATTCTGTGCGATAGAGGAACATATAAACCAAGGCAAGAAAAATACATTTCTGATGAATTATTGGAAGAATTATATGCATTTATAGTAAATTACCCAAGAGAAATAATATTAGTGAATACCTTATTCTATGAATTTGAAGATAAATTAAGAGAACAAGGGGTTAACAATAAATACTTTTTACAAGGTATTATTAAGCAGGAATATAATGATATGCTTTTTTTCAGAAGAGATTATATATCAAAATCCAGAGAGTATACATCGATACATAAGTTAGTTTATGATTTTATTAAGGAATCAACAAAACCTCTGTCTAAGCAAGATATATTGGAAGAATTTCCCGCTTTGTCAAATGTTATTCTCGCTTTTGTAGTGGCCGAAGATGATATCATAAACTTGTTTGGCCATTATATACACAAAGATAAATATCCCATTACAGAAGATGATTTAATAAAGATAAAGAATATTATGCGAGATATGGTTGCAAATGGTAGAATATGCCATTCTCGTGATTTATTAACTGTTTTAGTATTAGAAGATAAATCTATGCTTGAAAGGTTATTTATTGAAAACCAATATCAATTATTCAGCGTGTTAAAGACCTACCTCGAAGATGAGTTTGAATTGCAACGTCCGTTTTTTGCAGAAAAAGGGATAATTATAGAACGCGCCGAAGAACGCTTGCGCGATTATCTGAAAAGCAATGGAGAAGTATTAATTGAGGATTTAACGGATTATGCTCGGGAAAACAAATTGCCGCTTAACAGTATTATAGATTTTATAAATTCCCAAAATGACACATTTATCTTTAAAGATAAAGCAACAATATCTAAAATAGACATAATTGGAGTCAATAAATATAAATTACAGTTTGCGGAAGATATTTTGGGGACTGCCATGAATTATGATGACTTCCTTTCGTTAAAAAGATTCAATAAATTCTCACTCATGCCCAAAATAAATTGCGAATGGAATCAATGGCTATTATACAGCGTAATCAATAAATGGTCAGATAGATTTATTGCAATAACTTCAGCGAGACAGTTCAAACAATCTTATGTAATAGTAATAAAAAAAGAGTTAAATATATTTAGCTATGATGAATTGATTGCTCATTTAAGACAAAAAAAGGCATTACCTGAAATTGAATTTATCAAATATCTAAGGCAAAAAGATTTAATGGATTGAAATTATATTATAAAAATATTTTTAAAAAATTATAATATTTAGTTGAAAATATTCTTGTCATATTTTATAATATTTACAGAATATTTGAGGAATGCGTATATGAAAGAGACTAAAAGAGAAAGATTTATAAGAATTGCAGAAAGCAGGACAAACAAGGCCTTAGAAATGATTAGGCTTATAGGTAATCTTTCCAATAAAAATGTTTATGAGTATACGGCTGAAGATGTAAAAAAAATATTTACCGTTCTTGAGCAGGAGTTGGAGCTTGCCAAAAAACAATTTACCGGTATTGGAAATTCCGAAAAATTTAAATTGTTATAAGAGGATGAAAGATATGGATACAAAAGTTAAATGGTGTTTTCCTTCAAACAATGGAGGAACTGAATTTGGTTTAAGAGATTCCCTGATTGAAACATTTAACGACAATCCCCTTAAATCTCTTGCCAGGGAAATCTGTCAGAATTCTCTGGACGCTGCTCATAATAATAAAACAGTAGTAGTTGAATTTAAAACATTTTCGCTCAATTCAAGCGATTTTCCTGATATAGAACATTTTAAAGACGTTATACAACGCTGTAAAGATTTTGTTAAAGACAGTAGCAATAAAAGGACATATAACTTTTTCGATAATGCGGGGGATTTGCTTGAAAAAAATAGAATCAGTTTTTTAAGAATAAGCGACTTTAATACGACAGGTTTAAGAGGCTCGGACAAAGAGAGAGGAAGCGATTGGACAAATTTAGTTAAAACCACAGGCTCTTCAGAAAAAGATGATGTCAAAGGAGGATCCTTTGGTATAGGCAAGGGCGCCCCTTTCGCATGTTCCGATTTAAGAACAGTTTTTTATAGTACTCTTGATATTGATGGTTTAACCGCCAGCCAAGGAGTATCGCGTCTAATATCTTTTAAGCTGCCCGAGGCAAATCCTGATGGTTCCGATAAAATAGCGCAAGGTATTGGATATTATGGAGTTAGTAGTAACTACAATATTTTTCCTATTCGTTCAATGCTTAATCTTGATTCGGATTTTACAAGAACCACGCCCGGGACAGATATCTATATCGCTGGCTTAAGAAAGGATTTTCTCATTGACGAAAGTGAATTTCAGACAACGATAATAAATGAAATCTTAGATAGTTTTATGATTGCTATTTTCAAAGGAAAATTGGAAGTGGCAGTCAACAATGTCAAAATATGCAAAGATACGTTAGATGACATTATTATATCTCTCAATGATAAAATAACCTATTCAACAAAACTCTATTACGAATTATTGACGTCAGAAAAAACACAATGGAGCGACCTTGATATAAAGATCGGCAATTATTCTTTAGGAAATATCCATTTGGGAATTAATATTAGATACGACGGCAATAACAAAATCGCGATGATACGAAGCTCTGGCATGAAAATCATGGACAAGGACAGGCTTTGCCAATCATTACGATTTGTAGGGATGGCTTTGATTGAGGGCGATAAATTAAATTCATGGTTAAAAGAGATAGAAAATCCCTCCCATAATAAATGGGAACCTAACAGGTATAAACCAAATGAATCAAAAGAGCTATTAAAAAAGATATATGATACTATAAAGGATTATTTAAATGAACAGGCAGAAAAGACAATTAATACTACAGTTGATATTGAAGGAGCCAGCGACTTTTTGCCTGACGTTTTAAATGAAGAAGGAAACGGAGAACGGGACAATAATACGGTAGAATCATTAAACAGGATAATCAACGTCGAAGTCAAGGTAAGAGAGAAGGCCGATGATTCGGTTCACCTTGCGACAGAGAAGCCGGGTAGCGACATTCAAAGTTTTGCAGACAGCGAGGGAGAAGACGCAGAAACAGGTGACCTATTTAGCCATTTTCATCTTGGAGGGAATGAGCATAGAGAAGGAGAAAGGAACGGTATTCCTGTTGGAGATGGAGATGGGATAGAAGCACAAAAACTCTGTTTGGTTAAAGCAAAACAAATAAGGATATATTGTTTTGATAAAGCCCAGCAAAAATATAAGTTGATTATTACTCCGACGGAAAGCACTAAAAAAGGCTATATAGAATTAAACAAAGTTGCAGAAATATCCGAAAAAATGCCTGTAAAAGTGGTTCAGGCAAAGTGCGGCGATAAAAATATTAATTGTTATAAAAACAGAATCGGTTATATGGAATTTGAAGAAAACCAACAGATTAAACTGGATGTTAGTATACTATCTGAGGAATACAGCGCAATGGAGGTAAAAATCTATGCGTATAAAGGCTAAATTGTTTCCATATCCCGTCCTTGCGAATTCGTTTAATAACGATTACATAGATAGTGAATTTGATATCCTGCTTAATCAAAAGATTACACGGAATTCAATTATTATAAAAATGTTGCCTCAATTAATGAATAATGGTTTGGAGCAATTGATAAAAGATGGTAAGGCATCATTTTTTATGCACATTGAATGTCCCTATACATGTTTTAGAGAAGCTTATGCAATCCCCTTTGAAGGGAAAATGATAGAGATATCCGCAGATAAAGTAGAAGGGGATATTCAGCTCTGCCCGTTTATTGTGGCATTAGGGGATCTGCCTGATTATACGAACGATTGTTTTAATAAGGATTATGAAAACACCTCTTTTTATTTGGAACGTGGCAACATATTGGCAATCGGGAAAGAAAAAACAATAACGATAGAAAAGGAAAATGACAATTTATCAAATGTGCCGTCAATCTTTGCTGTTACAGAGATTAAAGATGAGAATTATGAGGATATAGTAATCGATTATACGGGAGATAAAATATGTTTAAGGCTGCCGAGCATAGTCTTTAGGAAATTTGTCTCAATGAATCAAAACAATCCCAATGCGCAGCCTGTATTGCATTCTATGCTCATTATTCCGGCGCTCATAAAATGTATTGAGGAATTAAAGCAAAAAACTGATTCCTTATATGAATATGAAGAGCGTAGGTGGTTTAAAGTCTTAAACAAAGCTGCAAAAAATGTCGGATATGAATTAAATCCCGAATCTTTGCCTAATATAGACAGTTTTGTTTTATCTCAAAAGATTATGGAAAATACAGTTGGCCGCGGAATCATCAATTTACACAAGATTGCCATTGAAGGAGAAGAGTATGAAGATTAATATTTTATCAGAAGATGTAATTTTGACATTAACCTCTCCCGAAAACCAAAAGCTTGTGCTAAAGGAGATTAAGGAAAAGCCGGATAACAGCTGGCTTAAGGATTGGTTCGGCGACCAGGTTTTTATTCCTTCAAAAATAGAAATAGACGATGATTTATCGTTTGAAATTGACAAGCTTAATCCGGAGAGCACAGATTTTATTAACGCGAAGAGATTATATGAGGGGATAAAAGGCATAACTGAAAGCGCGGCATTTGACCAAAGGCTGTGGCTTGGCTTAACCTTTGACCGATTTTACGACTATATGAAAAATCGCTTTAATGTTGAAAGAGAAGCAAATTTGATTAACAGATGGTTCATGCCGGAAAAGAATAAAAAGAGAAGCCTTTACCGCCAAGGTATATCTATGTTATGGTGGTATGTCTATTTAACTTATGATAAGGAAAGAGAAGATCCGTATGAATTGACAAAATTTATTTTCGACCATAAAGATCTTTTTATCAATTTAAACTACAGAGGATATTCCAATTCAAAGGACATTCGCTTATCCATATTACAAGCTCTTAAGGATTTTGAAAGTGATGGCGGAGATGTTAATAAAAAGTCAATGTTTAGTGGGCTTTATAAATATCTCTCATTTTTAGGTGGGGCATATTTACTTGATATATTTTCCAAAGAAGAAATATACGAAAGATGTTATGCTCAGTTAGTCCGCTTAAGCGACCAGCATTCAAACAGGCAATATTCGTTTAAATTATAAAAGGAGATAACCATGGCAGAAATTATTACGGGAAAATCTTACGATTTAATTGAGGATAATATAAAAAAGATTAAAGAACTCTTTCCGGAAATCGTAACCGACGGAAAGATTGATTTAACCAAGCTTTCAAACTTGTTAGGCGATTATGTTGAGACTGACAACGAAAAATACCAGATGACCTGGAAAGGAAAAACCAATTGCATTAAGCTTGCCCAAACTCCGAGTATGGGGACATTGCTTCCCTGCAAGGAGGAGAGTAAAAACTGGGATACTACAGGCAATCTTTATATAGAGGGAGATAATCTTGAAGTATAAAAATTGTTAAACAAAAGCTATTTAAACAGGATTAAAATGATATATATTGATCCCCCCTACAATACCGGCAAGGATTTCGTGTATGCGGATGATTTTAACGATAGCATTGCCAATTATAAAAAGATAACAGACCAGCAGGCAAAGTCAAACGCCGAAACAGCGGGAAGGTATCATACCAACTGGCTTAATATGTTGTATCCCCGCCTTAAACTTGCGCGCAATTTGTTATCTGACGACGGGGTTATATTTATAAGTATAGATGATAATGAACAGGCAAATTTAAAGAAAATTTGCGATGAGATATTTGGGGAAAATAATTTTATTGCTAATTTTATATGGCAAGGTGGAAGAAGAAACGCATCAAAATTTATCTCAAATTCTCATGAATATTTAATATGTTATGCAAAGAATTTAAGCTTTGTTAATAATAGTAATATTACATGGTATGAAAAGAAAAATGGGTTGGAAGCCATATATAAAAAAGTAGAAGAGTTATTAAAACTTTATAATAATTATGATATTGCATCAAAAGAATTGCAGAAATGGTATTCATCATTACCAGAGAATAATGATAGCAAGAAACACTCTCATTATTGTTGGATTGATGAAAATGGGATATATTTTGCGTCTGATATTTCGCGAGGAGGTGGGGGCGGACCTAAATGGGATATTGTTAATCCATTTACAGGGAATATAGTCAAGGCACCTTCAAGAGGTTGGGCTTACTCTAAAAAAGAAGATTTAGAAAAAGATATTAGAGAAAATAAAATTCATTTTAATGGGGACGGGGTACCCTGTAAAAAAATATATCTAAAGGACAATGAATATCAGTTAATTGAAACAGTATTTTATAAAGATAGAAGGGGCGCAAGTAAAAGATTAAAGAATTTATTTAAGAATGATTTTTTTGATTTTCCTAAGGATGAAGAAATCATAAAGAAATTTTTGGTTTCATTTTCTACCAAAGATTCAATTATCCTCGACTTTTTCTCCGGCTCGGCAACGACAGCTCACGCTGTAATGCAGTTAAATGCTGAAGATGACGGGAACAGGAAATTTATTATGGTATAGCTTCCCGAGTTATGTCCTGAAGATTCAGAGGCATATAAGGCAGGATTTAAAAACATCTGCGAGATTGGCAAAGAAAGGATAAGGAGAGCCGGGGATAAGATAGTATCGGAAACTGGAAAAAATATTGATATCGGCTTTAAAGTATTTAAGTTGGATTCTTCAAACCTTATTAAATGGGACAGCACACCGACCACAGATACTCAGGAGTTGATTCAAAGGATAAAGGACAGCCTTGTTTATCTGGTAGAAGGCAGGACAGATGAGGACTTGATTTATGAGATTATGTTAAAGAGCGGGAATATGCTTACCGATAAGGTTACCGAGCTGCAGTATGGCTCTATAACAGCTTATAAGGTAGAAGGCATTTTCAATTCTCTTATCTGTTTGCAAAGCAATATAAACTATAATGATGTAGAGCTTATGGTAAAAGATGATATAGACGTTTTCATCTTTGCGGATAGGTGTTTCTCTGACGCAAACGCTTTGATTAACACAGAGGAAATAATCAAAAAGCACGAGAAGAAGATGGAGTTGTTCTGATGAAGTTAAAATTTAAAAGACAGGAATTTCAGGAAAAGGCCGTAAATGCTGTAGCCGATTTATTTATAGGGCAGAAAATTCAACCTTCTGTCTTTTCTATTGTGCTGACAGATTTCTTTAACTTAAGTGCGGCGGGCTACGGAAATACTTTGACACTTTCCAAAGAACAGATTGAAAAAAATATGCATCTTGTTCAATCAAGAAATATGCTGCCCTTAACCAAATTGGAAGAGCTGCGCTTTAATATTGAAATGGAGACGGGCACAGGCAAGACATTTGTTTATACAAAGACTATATATGAATTAAATAAGCGTTATGGATGGAAAAAATTCGTTATTTTAGTACCTTCAAAGGCAATACGTGAAGGTGTTTATAAGAGTTTAAGCATAACCAAGGAATACTTTGCTAAAGAGTATAATGGTACGATTGTCAATCCTTTTATATATAACTCAAGCAGGCTCTATGAGGTGCGCGATTTTGCTCAAAGTACAAATCTTGAGATAATGATTATAAATATTGATGCCTTCAATAAGAGCAAGAACCTCTTTAATCAGGAAAATGACAGGCTGAGCAAGCCTGCCGCCGAATTTATCAAGGAATGTAGGCCCATTTTAATAATTGATGAGCCTCAAAGTGTAGATAATACGGATAAAGCAAGAGAGGCGATAAAAAATCTGAATCCTCTTTTTGAGCTTAGATATTCGGCAACACATAAAACAAAAATTAATACAATTTTCAGATTAAGCCCAGTTGATGCATACCAGCAAGGATTGGTAAAGCAGATATGCGTTGCCAATAGTGAAGTAGTAGATGATTATAACAAGCCTTATATTAGGCTGATTAGTTGTGATAACAGTAACGGTTTTTTCGCGAGACTGTAGCTTGATGTTGCTGATAAAAAAAGCAAGATAGTAACGAGAAAAATCGTTAAAGTTAAGCCGGGTACTGATTTGGCTGAGGTTACTTCAAGAGAAATCTATCAAGGTTACGTGGTTGCCGGAATAAACTGCGAGTCCGGATTTGAGGAAGTTGAATTCTCAAACACGCAAACAGTAACAAAAAATTCACATCTCGGAAGTATTGATGAAATGCTGTTAAAGAGAGAGCTGATACGTAGAACAATAGAGATTCATCTGCAAAAAGAGTTGAGATATATTAAAAGGGGAATTAAGATTCTATCCCTGTTCTTTATTGATGAAGTAGCAAAATACAGAGATTATAATTCGCCGGATCAAAAGGGTGTATACGCAAAAATATTCGAAGAGGAGTATTCAAGGCTGATTGAATAGGACAGGTTTAAGGAAATAAAAAGCTTTTTTAATCAGCCTGCTGATAAAGTGCATGATGGCTATTTTGCTAAAGATAAGAAGGGGAGAGTTAAGGATACAAGCGGGGATACGGCCGATGATGAGAATGTATATCAATTGATTATGAGAGATAAAGAGAAATTATTATCATTTGATTGTCCTCTTCGGTTTATCTTTTCCCATTCAGCTTTAAAGGAGGGATGGGATAACCCGAATGTTTTTCAAATTTGTACATTGATTGAAAGTAAAACGCCCTTCACCTGTAGGCAAAAAATAGGGAGAGGTTTAAGGCTCTGCGTTAACCAGGATGGGGAAAGAGTTGAAGATAAAAACATAAATATATTGCATGTTATTGCGAAAGAATCCTTTGCTGAATTACTTTCCACACTTCAAAAGGAAATCGAGGAGGAAACCGGAATCAAATTTGGCGTTTTGGATATCGGTATGTTTGTCGATATGAGTTATCTTGATGAAAATGAAAAAGAACAGAAAATAACATATGATGATTCGGCGTCTTTATTGGATTTCTTCCGCTCAAAAAATTATATTGATAAAGATAACAAAATAAAGATAAGTTTAAAAAATGACTTACAACAGAATAGCATTGAACTGCCAAAAAAATTCGAACCGCTTAGACAACGTATTATAAATCAATTACAGCAAGCCGCTAAGAAGGTCGAAATAAAGTCAGAAAAGAAACAAGTGTACGTAAAAAGGAAAGATTGGGTTTTTGAAGATGAGAGATTTATTGCCTTATGGAACAAGATAAAACAAAAGACTATTTACCGCATCAATTTAGATATTGATGCCTTCATGAAAAGATGTATTGAATCGATAGCACATATGATGCCTATTGAAAAGGCCAAAATCAAGAAGCAAACGGCCATAATTGATATTAGAAAAGAAGGTGTAGATTATAAGGAGCAAGGGATAAGGTATACTGATATTGAGCAGAGCGTTCAACTTCCTGATGTTGTTAGAATTATTTCCACAGCAACCAAATTGCCAAGGTCAAATGTTGCCAAGATATTAATTGAAAGCAACAGATTGAATGATTTTATCAATAATCCTCAAAAATATATAGAACAAGTAATCTACTATATAAATTATCATAAAAGCACAATGAGTATAGATGGTATAAAATATACCAAAGTAGAAGGGCAGGAATACTCATATATGGATGTATTTAACACAGAAGATACAAGGGAAATAATTGCCTATTTGGATAGTAACGCTCTTCCTGTTGATAAATCTGTATATGATTATGTTATATATGATAGCGAAACGGTTGAAAAGCCTTTTGCGGAGGCGCTTGATAACGATGAGGATGTAAAGCTCTTTTTCAAGATTCCCAAAAGATTTACAATTGATACCCCTGTTGGCTCTTATACCCCTGACTGGGCTGTTTATGTAGAAACTGAAAACGAAAAGAAGCTCTATTTTGTAATTGAGACAAAAGGTACTGATGATATCAGCCAATTAAGAGGAGTGGAAAACATAAAAATATCTTGCGGGAAAGCGCATTTTTACGGCTTAGGAGTTGATGTTACCTGGGCACAGGCAAAAAAATGGGCAGAATGTAAAAAGAGATATGTATAATAAAGCTTATATAACAAGAGTACAAATAAAGGAGAAATAAAATGAGAAAGTGCCCAAGATGTGAAGTAAACTATATCAAAGGTGATCAAGATATTTGTGAAGTTTGCATGAAAGAAAAATATCTAAAAATTAGACAAAAAAGATATAATGATAAAGGTGTAGTAACTGGTTGTTTTTTAGTTTTTCAAAATGCAACTTTCCATGAAGAGGTTATCGGCGGATATCTTTGGGCACCTGATTGTGAAGGAGCAAACGCAAAATCACATTGGTTAGAAATGCATAACGTTTATCCTGGTGATTTTATATTACATAGCAATAGACAAAATATTTCAGTTATTAGCATTGCAAAAAGTAGTGCATATAGTGCAAAGAGGCCTTCAAGTAAATTTAATCAATGGGATAATGAAGGATTAAAAATTGATGTAGAATGTTTTGAATTTAGTAAATGTATTAATACAGCAGTTCATATGAATAAATTATTGAAAATGCAGCCAGATTATTATGCTCCTTTTAATGTATTAGGTAGGGGCAATGCTGGTTATTTGTTTAGAGTCAATAAAGAGATGGTTGAATATGTTTTAAATGAAACACTAAAATTGCAAAATGAACAACGTCAAAAGGATAAATTAAAATACTTATTGGAAAAATTTCATGAAAGATATGATGACAAAATATAAATTAGGTGATTTTTATGGTTCCTGTTCATTTAGTTGATGTCAGTCTTGATGGTTTAAAGGCAATAAACAAAAATATTGCCGAAATGTTAGATTATTGGATGCAATTAACAGAGGATAAAGAAGATTGGGAATATTTGTATAGACTTTTTCCGGATTATGTTTTTCAATTTAATAGAGAATATTGCGTACAAATGTTACATAAGCTCAATTCTTATGTAAATGATGGTTTTCATAGGAATTATATTAAGCCGTTCTTGCGATATATTTTATTTAATGTTGTTGATGATTTTGTAGAATCGAGGAATGAATTTAGAGAATCGGGCGAAAAATTTCCTGAAGATAAAATTGTAGAAAAATGGAACAAAATTTATGATGATTTAGAAAAAGAGAGAAAAGACAGTGAATTTAATCCCGATGAAGAATATCATATTAACAACATAGAAGGTTATTTGGATATACTTTTTGAGGATACTGATTTTTTAATGTTAGATAAGCTCTTTATTAATGGAGAACCAAATACTAACCTTATTAATATATTAGGAATAGATATTGAGGAATTCGCAGATTTGTTACCCGATGATATTCGGGAATCAATAGAATATGATGAAGTTAAAACTAATATCGAAAATAATAAAGCTTTAACAGAAGAAATGGCAAAAGAGGTTTTGCAAAAGCTAGATGAAATTAGGGATATTTTAAAAGAAAAAGATAGAAAATCAAAATGGTCAAAACTTGTGAAAATATTGATATGGCTTGCGGATAAAAGCGTTGATGTCGCGCTTATGCTTTCTCCGATAATATCACGCGGAATGTGGACATTATGACCAATTTATAAAAGAAGAAGACAGTTATCTGCTTGCTTCACTAACTGCATCGCAGATGTTTGCCATTTTTTCGATATCATTTTTTGGTTTATCATAAAAATTTTAAATCCATATATTAAACATTTATAGCGGAGCAATGCTCTGCTTTTTTCATTTAAAGGAGGTGGTGCCTATGCTTGTAATTATTCAAAACCAATAATATATTAGGAGGATAATAATGAAAAGAAAACAAATGACGTATGAAACATTTCTCGAAGTGAAACGCCAGAAATCGTTAGGCGTATCACAGAGGCAAACGGCAATAAATTTAGGTTTGTCAAGAGGTATGTTGGAAAGGTGGTGGCATAAGGAAGAGGCAG
>ERZ795060.3227-NODE-3227-length-15260-cov-4.002499_pt1 | contig 15260 bp, 12 predicted proteins | sample MGYA00375144_ERZ795060 | MGnify/ENA primary metagenome ERZ795060 (study PRJEB30189, sample SAMN05720157) | activated sludge metagenome | isolation source: anaerobic digester from wastewater treatment plant | place: Japan | collected 2015-05-15 ... | reverse complement strand
CGGTCCTGTACGCGGACAATCCGCGTATGGGCTTGTTGAGCAACCACGCAATGAGCAGCGCCAACGCCATACCCACAGGGACGGTCCCAAGCACGTATTTCCCGGTGTTCACCAGGGATTGCAGAAAATCAGCATCACGGAAAAGCTCCGAATAGTTACCAAGCCCCACCCAATCCCATCTGCCTATGAGATTGGTGTCGAACAAGCTTATGTAGAGAGCGTAGAACGCGGGAAACAAGTTAAATACGATGATCACTATCAACGCCGGGGCAAGATACATGTATGCTGCGACAGTATCTTTGACATATCTCTTCCTCTCCAATGAATTCATTGCCTGTTCCACTCTCCTCCGGCAAGCCAAGATATTATCGACAACACAAACGCACCATTTCCGCAACGTTCCCGGGCGAGATCGCGCGACGAATAGACGGGCGCCCCCAGGCAGACCAGACGGCCTGACCCCACAGTTTCGGCAGCCGCGAAAACAGGCGACCCGGCGTATTGAAACAGCCTTCCCTCGCCGGAGACATCTGCCGACCAAGCGCCCGGCGCATGCGCCAACACCACTACTTGGGGCACCTCACTAAGATCGATCCAGCCAGGGCCCGCCAGCGAGCACGCTTCATCGGCATATACAGCACGCTCCAGCCCCCATTCCACATCCAAGACAGACAGATCATCCCGCCTCATCTCGTCCCTGTTGAATCTGATGGCCGATCCCATTTTCTCCAGCAACAGATCAAACTGATCACAACTGCGCAAGCCGGGGAAATCGGACCCGCCTGCCAGAAGCAGAGACCCGCCCGCCGCAACAAAACTGGAAATTACATCGAGCTCTTCATCATCAAAAGACGTGGGTGTCAGGGAAAACCCGGTTTCCGGCACGTTTATTACGAGTATGTCTGCACCATCTAGAGTCTGGGCGTCGATGCGTCCTTCATTTATCCGCGGATTATAATCGGCTTCGCCCAGGAGTCTGGCAAATGCATCCATATATCCCGAGCAGCGATTGTTATGCCCTTCATCTATTAACACGCTCTTGATGTCTGAACTCCTCACTCTGGCAGATTTGCCACAGTGAATATCGCGTGCCCCTTCGCCGCAGGCAACAAGCTCCAGAACGAAACTGACATCCCCCGCCTTGCTCGGCGTCCATTCAAAAGATACAGGCATGCCGCGTCCTGCGGGAAGGTCCACTTGGGCAGAGGAGATGAACGTGGGCGCTCCCTCCCGCATCTCATACAAAAGCACAGTGGCGCCGTGTATTGGGACATCGTTTCTGTTCACGATCTCCGCACACACTCGCGCGGGATTCCCCTCTCTCGGTGCAAGATCAACGCAGCCCAGATCAGACACGGCAATCTGTGAACCGGTTGAAACCCAGATAGGGCTGGTGACAATCACATCCATGTCCGCCTGGACCGCCCTCACATAATACCAGTTATAGCTTTGAGCCGGCATTATCTCCACATCTGCTCTGAAAACCCCGGTCCCACACACTTCGCGCTCCCACACCACGACGCCACCGTTTGTGATTATCTCCACCGATGACAACATGTCATCTTCATCGGGATCATCTATGACGATTTCGAAATACACAGGGCGCCCCGAATCTATGTCGTCCCGCGAGATGATTATATCGCTTCCCATCTGGCAGTCGCCTGAGGTGAAGGATACGCGAACATTCGAGTCCTCCGTGGCATAAGTTCTCATGCTTCGAAGCGACTCGTATATGGCCTCCCGGGTCAACTCGGAGGCCAAGACCGCTGTACGAGTGGGAGCCGCTGTCCCCCAGTCCGCCTTGTGATTATCTTGGCACGATATGGCTCCAACATGCCATCCTCGATCAAGAGCTCGACAGTATGCCCGTTCGTTCCGGATGTTGTGTCGGTACGGGCCTGAACCAACTTCCAGGAGACAGACGAAACGATCGCCTTCACCGAGGTATTCGAAATCGTTCCAGTTCGGTTGGATATCGTAGTTTGGATGATTGAAAACTCCGATTCCATTGTAATGGGCAAGAAAGTCGATGAAAGCGGCCAGATTCCGCTGCGTATCGCGGGACGCAGCGAGAGGAGTATCCAGCCCGTTCATATGCCCATCCGTGAATGTCCATTCGAATCCGATCATGGAAACGAATACGCCGGGCTGATAAACCTCATCCGCTTCCTCCAAGCTTTTGAACCAATGATGGATATTCGTGGCTTCCTGCAGATAGTAGCCGTGATCAGTAACTGCTAAGAAATCCATCATCGCAACATCCCTCGCATGCCGAAATGCGTCCGACGGCGTGAGAACCCCGTCGGAATAGGATGTATGAGAGTGTAGGTTGCCAAAATAGCAGTTAAGCTCGGCAACAGGCTCCGCCCCCAAGCAGACGCAACCTGCCATTACCGAAAAGAGCGTCGCCCAGACCAACACCAGTCTACGCCTACTAATAGGCTGCTTGTGCATGATAGACACCGCTTTCACAAGATTTGAAGCCCGGGGCGCACAGGCATTGCGCCCGACGCCCCAGGCATCCGTAGACCCTATTGCGAAGGGACAACCTTGTCCGAGTCGCTGACGATCACAGAATACTCAAATCCATTGCGTCCCGGCTGCAGCGCCCGGGCTACCTGATTCTTGAGTTCGCCTTCGCTGCCGCGGCATCAAGAGCTTCCTTGGGTGTAGCCTTTCCCAGGAAAACCTTTTCAACCGCTTCTGACACATCGCCCCTTATGTTGTTCCATGCAGCCATGTTCGGGTCGTATTTGACGTAACGCAGCTGCTGCAAACTCTGCTCATCCCTTGGATGCACCGCAAACCACTTTTTCATCATGTCAAGATGCATTGCAGACTTGCGGACAGGAATATAGCTGGTGCCTATTGCCCATTTTGCGGTCTGTCTGGGCTCGACAAGCCACTTGATGAATTTCCACGCAGCCTCCTGCTCCTCAGGAGTGGCTCTTGAGAAGATTGCAAGGTCGGTGCCTGCAACAGGCGTGGATCTGAACTTAGGGTCCATGTACGGCAAAGGTGCCGCGCTCCATTCAAACTTGCCAGCAACAGAGTTCTCAGTATAGCTGAGCCCTGGTGACGTCGTGAAATACATGGCTACCTTGCCTGCTCCGAAGTCGGCATCGAGATAGCCAGGGACATAGTATGACACTTTGTACTTATTGAGCATGTCAGCCATGAACTGAAGGGCTGTGACGCCGGCGGGCGAATTGAAAGCTACCTTCCCCTGCGGATTGAGCCATGACCCCCCTGCGTTAAAGAAGAAACAGGCGAATATGTCGATGTTTGGCCTGAGACCAAAGCCGTACCTGACAATCTTGTCGCCATCCTTCACCGTGAGCGCCTTGGCGGTGTTAACGAGTTCTTGCCAATTTTTAGGCGGACCGGAAATCCCGGCCTCCTTCAGAGCGGTCTGATTGTAGACGAGCACATACACGCTCTTATTAAAGGGCATCGTATACCAAACCCCATCAAACATGCAGCCCTCTCTGAGGCCATCCCATATATCATCCACTTCTAGCTGGGAAAGGCCATTGGGACCTTTGACAAACTTCTGAATCGGAACGAGTTCGTTGCCGCTTATGTACTCAGCTGCCCAGTTTCCGTATACTTGCGCCATAGTAGGAGGCTTCCGCGCCACCAGGGCACCGACGATCTTCTGGCTGAGCGCGCCGTAGTTTCCTTGATACTCAGCCTTCACGTAAACATCAGGACTCTGCCTGTTGAACTCCTCGACAAGTCCTTCCAGGGTCTTGCCTAGCTGCGCCCCCATAGCATGCCAGAAAGTAATCGTCGTCTTCCCGGCCGCCATTGAAGGACCGACAGCCGTAGTAGCAAGGATAATCGCAGCCATCAGCGCAATAGTCGCAAACCTCTTCAATGCCTACTCCCCGTACTGCTTCAGCAATCGGGGAACGACCCCCCTCTCTAGTTTTGACCTTGCACACCTAGTTTTCGACGAAGAGGTCTCTACTCCTGCTGATTTAAGTCTATTTATCCAACGTCTCAAGCTTTCTGAACATTGGCGCAGTTTGCCACAGAGCCCTCATATCGCTCACAGTCAGCCTGTGGGACTTAGGATGCCATTCCACTCTCACAGCGCCCACTTCATCAGTCCGGAGAACAGCTGCACCCGACTGCAGAAGCCTTTCCACTGTATCTTGCGACGGATGGCCATAGCTATTTCGCCCTACCGATATCACCGCAATACTAGGCTTCACAGCCTCCAAAAATCTTGCAGAAGTCGCACTGGACGATCCGTGGTGCCCCACCTTGAGCACATCGGCCCTTAGCACGCCATGTCCCTCTGGCCCCAAACACCGAAACACTTCTTGTTCGAATTTCCGACCCGCATCCGCGCACAAAAGCATGGAGAACTCGCCGCACACAACGCGAAACACAAGGGAAGCCTCGTTGGGGTCGAACGTCAGGTTGCCCGAGAATCCAACGTCTCCTTCCAACGAAGTGCCGCGCAACCCATCGCCCACTGCTTCCGGACCACCACCGTACACGATGGGATTGATCATCTCGAGCCTCACAGATCCTGCGTTGATCTGATTACCCCTAACCAACTGTGCAAAAGACGGCGCATTGCTATACTGGCACTCCGACCCTACCAATATGCCGTCGATCCATGCCTGATCCATGCCTCTGGGAATCATTACCGTATCCGTCTGAACCTTGCCCGCAAGGGCCGCAAAGCCGCCTGCGTGATCCAAATGCTCATGTGTGATGATAGCCGCATCAATGTGCCTCTTCCCACAGCGCTCAAGATACGGGAGCACATGCCTTTCCCCGGCACGCTCAGTCCCCGCGTCTATCAGTAACGTATGCCCTTCCGGCGTAAAGAGCACGGCAGCATCCCCCTGCCCCACTGAAAGAAAAACAACCTCGAGAGGCCTTGGCCACGCGATGACCACGCCCAGGATCAGTGCAGCGATGGTAAGAACAATGCCAAGCTTGTTCCGACCGATACGCGATAGCCGCCTCGCAGCCCTGAACCTGGCAAAACGGTCCCACGCAAGCCACCAGATGACCGAGACCATCAGATAGTATGCAACGAGTTCGAAGCTTCGCAACTTCCTACAGCATATTGTTGCGCCAGGAAGTGATGACATCCATCCGACCAAATGTGTAAGCACCCGCAAAACAACACCGACGCCCGTAATGATTGCCGAACCCACCCAGGGAAGAAAGGGGTAAATTGCGCAACCAACCACGCCCGCCGTCATCACGACTGATGCAAGCGGTAGAGCCGCCAGATTGGTTAACGGGCCCACGAAGCACACCTGGCCTGTCATGTTGGCAATTATGGGCCAAGTCGCTATCTGTATGCCCACAGATACCGTGAGAACCTGCATAATTAGCGCAGACAGCCCAAGAGGCGCATTCTCCCGCGGTCTTGTTGCAAGGGGGGCAAAGGCAGCGAGAGCACCCACGGCGAGGTAGGACATTTGAAACCCTGCATTCCAAAGAAGCAAAGGGTTGATCAAGAGCTGAACGGATGCGCCAATGGCTAAGGGATGGATGAGGCTGCCCTTCCTTCGCCTGGCCTTTGCTAGGACCGCTACTGTCAGCATCAACCATGCCCGCACAACAGATGCCCGCAGGCCGGCAGCCACGGCATAGATGCCGCCAAACAAGACCGCCGCAATATCGACGGCTTCGGGCGACGCGCCTACAATGCCGACAAGAGCTCCAAAAAGCCCGGCAACGAGGCCAACATGGAGGCCGGAGGCTGCCAGCAGATGGGCAGCCCCAGATTTCCTGAAGCTCTCGAGAATAATGGGATCAACCCCTCTGTAGTCGCCAAACATCATCCCTGCGAGGAGATCCCGTTCAGGCGGATCGAGAACCGCACTGGCTGAGGCGACCATCTGCCGCCGCACTGCATCAGCCACCAGGAGCAACGGGCGCCGACCATTGCGTCCTGCAAAGACCATCGAATCATGCTCTGCCCATGCAACGGCATGTATCCCTTGCTGCAAGAGTATCATCCTGTAATCGGGTTCGCCAGGGTTCATGGGACGATCAGCGTATTCAACCTGAACCCTTGCCCACACAATGTCCCCTACGCGCACATCCCAGGTAACCCAATCCTCCTCATGCCCCCACCGGGGCCTTATCCGAACAGCCCCAACTGCCGAGCCATTTGAACCCTGGTCCATGACTGTGTCAACATCGAGGATAAGCTCCGCAGGATCCACGTACGGCCATACGGATCGTATGGTGCCACGCACCATCACATCCCGCCCCGCATAGCGCGCAATCGACCTTGCAGCCATCCCATCTGTACGCTCCATGGCAACTGCGCCCAAGCTCATTCCGGCCAAGGCCAAGACCGCCCAGGCCAGCACGGCTCGTCTTTTCTTTGACAATCTGAGCGTTTCAATTCGGGCGAACGCAATTCCCGCCAAAACAAGCCATGCCCACCGCAAACAGAAGCCGGCTTCACGGAATCCCAAGAGTATGCCCACAATCAGGAACAAGGCAATTACTGGCGCCACAGCACACGCTCCCAAGTTTCCGTGGGTGACCGATGTTCCAAAGCCAAAGAGATGCTTCCCGGGATTCTCGTTTCCCGCCGTGAGCGCCATTTACCTCACCGTGGCATGGGGAGCAATCTTGCTCAGTTTCGCCTCGCCGATGCCGGAGACGCCGAGCAAATCGTTGACAGAAGAATACGGTCCATTGATCTTCCTATACTCTACAATCTTGGCAGCTGTAACTGGACCAACCCCCGGCAATTGCTCAAGCTCGGCGACTGAAGCTGTGTTGATGTTTATCAATGTTTCCTTGGGTGACAACGCCGAGATATCTGCTCTATTCGAAGGAATTCTCGCCTCCGAAGATCCGGATGGCGTAGGCTCTTTGCGAGGAATACATATCTGCTCTCCATCATGTACCGGCAGCGCAAGATTGACCATATCGAGATCGGCCTCAGATGTTGCTCCCCCCGCCGCCCTAACCGCGTCGGCAACCCGCGAGCCGTGGGGAAGAGAGTAGACTTCAGGACGAGCCACCGCGCCCGCGACATGGATTACGATTAAGTCATCGTCCAACTCAGGCGTTACCGAACCAGCTACGGGACCCTCGACGTCTGTCTCGCACGACAGGCAATCCCCGCCATGAATGGATCCGTCCTGATAGGAGGAATCAGTCTCCTCATTCTCGATCACCACCAGTGCCGGTCGACGCGCCTGTTTCAAGGCAACCGCCGCCAGCCCTAACAAGCCCACTGCGGCTACAATCGCCGCAATCTTCCGTGGACTCAGTTTGTTCATTGACAATCCCCCTTGAAAGCGCCGACCGGTCATGGTGGAAACGCCGAGCTGCTAGACTCATGTTACCATTCGGACACCACCGCCGCCTCGCCCTTTTGGGTGAGCCAACTGGGTGATTTTTGGCGCCAAAGCGTCGAGAGGCAAGATGCCGACCTCGTGGTCCTTCATCTCGCCACGCCTCCTTTGCCATCAAGCTCACATGGCTACAGTCTCTTCCCAAAGTCCTCCGGAGCGTCTCTAGCTCAAAGGCAATCTGCCCCGCCGAACTTCGCTTCTCGACTGAGCAGACGCAGCGTCCAGTAGGCTCGTAACACCCGGCTCACCCGTTTCCACCGGCATTTCAGCCCCTGTTATCTTTCTCCCATACTTGCCTACAGCTGCAGCAATCACCGTGAAGATATGGGGCAACGTGGCTTGGAGCAACATATGTCAAGCCTTTGGTTCCAAAACTCGGTATTTACATGAGGCCCGAATTGGGCAAATAGAGTCTCCCATGGTCATCAATGGAGCCATAGCACTACGCTTAGTCAGTTAAGCTCCCCCTAGTTTTAGCACTTCTGCAGGGGCTGACAGATGAAGAGCCCGAGGCTTTGATCCATGCCTTCGTTGCCGAGCCTACATCCGAAACGGCAACAGGATGCTCCGTAATCAAGCAAGTCCTGCGAACAGAACCCAAAGCTGAAAGACCTTAGTCCCTCCGACCTTTTATAGCACATCTGCGGGTTGTCTTCCCGCTGGTTGGGTGACGTAACTCGTCGGCTAGACAAACATTCCGGACGAACAAAAGGCTAACCTCACAGGCAATGAGGTTAGCCAAAAAACCAATTTTCTATATCACAAAACAAGACTATTTTACAACTATGTTTATGAGCCTCTTCGGAACGAAGATCGTCTTTACCACGGAACCCGAGCCGACCGCAGCCAACACTTTCTCGCTTGCCAGCGCCATGGCGACAGCTTCATCCTCTGTGGCATCAGCTGCGATAGTCAGTCTCTCTCTAACTTTGCCATTCACCTGTACGGCTATCTCAACCTCGTCCACAACAATCGCCCTTGGATCGTATTTCGGCCATTCGACGCGATGAACACTGCCGCTGTGACCTATTTCATGCCAAAGTTCCTCAGTGATGTGAGGCGCAAACGGCGCCAACATGACCACCAGGATATCAATAGCCTCCGCCATGACAGCAGCGTCTCCCTGCTCAGACAGCACCGCATCCTTCAACGCATACAGCGAGTTCACACACTCCATGATTGCGGCAATTGCCGTGTTTAAGCTGATACGCTCTTCGATGTCCTCAGTAACCTTCTTGAGCGCGCCATGCACGGCCCTGCGCACCTCCCGCGCCTCGGGGCTGAGGGAATCGGGATTAGGCACAACAGCCACTCCCACTCGCTCATGCATGTTCTTTCTCTCATCTCCTACCGCCTGAACATACTGGTGCACAAGCCTCCATACTCTCTGCAGGAACCTCCAGCATCCTTCGACGCCTTCAGCACTCCATTCCAGATCCCGTTCCGGGGGCGCCGCGAACAGCACGAAAAGCCTGGCTGTATCCGCCCCGTATTCATTGACAATCTCGTCGGGATCCACGGTGTTCCCCTTAGACTTGGACATCTTGGCGCCATCCATTAACACCATTCCTTGCGTGAGCAAGTTGGTGAAAGGTTCCTCGAAACCAACCAGACCGATATCGTAAAGGGCCATCGTGAAGAACCTGGCATACATGAGATGCATGATAGCGTGCTCAACGCCGCCAATATACTGATCCACAGGCATCCAGTAGTCTACGTCCGCCCGCTTCCAAGGCCCGTCATCCGTTTTCGGCGACGTGTATCTTGAAAAATACCACGACGAACAGATGAAAGTATCCATCGTATCTGTCTCACGCCTCGCAGGTCCTCCGCAGACAGGGCATCGGGTGTTTACAAATTGAGGGCAATCCATCAGAGGCGACTTGCCGGTGGGCATGAACTTGACATGCTCCGGTAACATCACCGGAAGTTCCTCCTCTGGAACCGGGACTATCCCACAAGAATCGCAATAGACAATCGGTATCGGAGCGCCCCAAAATCGCTGCCTGGATACGAGCCAATCGCGGAGACGATAGTGCACCACCCTCCTCCCGCTTTCCTCTTTCTCCAGGTAATCAGCGATGGCCGATCTCGCCTCAATCGACGGCATGCCGTCAAATTGGCCGGAGTTAACCTGCACACCTTCATCCACGTAGGCGCCTCCCATAGTAGACTCATCTAGGCGCTCACCTGTGGGCGTGATTACCACCTTTATGGGCAATCCATACTTCTTGGCGAATTCGAAGTCTCGCTGGTCATGGGCGGGAACGCCCATGACCGCCCCTGTTCCGTAATCCATCAGCACATAGTTGCCAACCCATATGGGGACGGACTCCCCGTTAGCCGGGTTAACAGCATAGGCACCAGTAAACATGCCAACTTTCTCCGTCTCTTCCGACGTGCGCACTATGTCGTCTTGGCCTATCGTATCCTCCACAAATCGGCGTATCTCAGCCTCATTTGGCTTCCCCTCGATCAGCTTGTCAACCAGAGGGTGCTCAGGCGCCACCACTACGTAGGACACTCCGTAAACGGTGTCTTGGCGTGTGGTGAAAATCGTCAGTTTGTCGCCTGTCTCCGGCACGTGAAAATCTATGTCCACACCTTCGCTGCGGCCTATCCAGTTGCGCTGCATAACCTTGACCTTGTCAGGCCAGCCAGGCATGTTGTCAAGGTTGCTCAACAATCTCTCGGCATAGTCAGTGATTCTCAGGAACCACTGCTCCAGCACCCTTTTGGTTACAGGTGTATCGCACCGCTCACATGCTCCGTTAACAACCTGCTCATTTGCAAGCACAGTCGCGCAAGACGGACACCAGTTGACCTTCTGCGTCTTGCGATACGCCAACCCGTTCTTGTACAGCTGGAGGAAGAGCCACTGGGTCCACTTGTAGTATGAGGGGTCGCATGTAGTGATCTCTCGATCCCAGTCATAGCTGAATCCGAGCCTCTTTATCTGCTTTCGCATTGCCGCGATATTCTCACGCGTCCAGGTCACCGGATCAGCCCCATGCTCTATGGCGGCATTCTCAGCAGGTAGGCCAAACGCATCCCATCCCATGGGGTGCAACACATTCCATCCCTTCATCGACCTTTGTCTGGCTATTACATCCCCGATAGAGTAATTTCTGACATGACCCATATGGATCCGCCCGGAGGGATACGGAAGCATCTCCAATAGGTAGTATTTTGGACGGGCAGTCTCCTCCCCGACCTTGTAAAGCTGGTCCTCTTCCCATTTCGCCTGCCATTTGGGCTCTATCTCTTCGAAGCAATACCTATCCCTCATTCTTCTTCCTCCTTCGGCTTTAGGGAACAAAAAAACCCCTGACAGCCAAGTGTCAGGGGCGAATTATATCCGCGGTACCACCCTGTTTGTTTCACGCACAAGCATCTCATGCCGACGAGGCGATGGATAATAAAATGGTGGAGCTGAAGGGGATCGAACCCTCGACCTCTTGAATGCCATTCAAGCGCTCTCCCAGCTGAGCTACAGCCCCACGCAAACTTGAGCGTGTCTTTTGGGCATATAACGCTGCCACCCGTTGCAGACTACAATCTCTTTCCACTTCACCTGCACCGCTCCAAGGCGAGTTCAGAGCTGCCCGCACACCGGGTTCCACCCACCCCCGGCTCTCTTTGAGCGGCACAGCACTTATTGCTCCTCTTCATTGCGTTTGCATTTCAAAATATCAAGCAGCTATGATTATACCTGCCCCGTTTCGGTAAGTCAAGCCAATTCGCCTCATAACCCGCTGACATTCTTCCGACAACGACCACTTTGACGATTAGCCGTGCAGCCCATTGCCGCACAGACGCCCATCGGTCCAACATCACGGCGCTCAGCCAGGAATCTGACGTTAAGTTGCATCGTCCGCACTTGAGTCGCCAACTCTCACAGCTGGCGCATCGCCCCAGAGGCCTTCTAGGTCGTAGTATTTCCTTTCTTCTTCCCGGAAGATGTGGACTACTATGTCACCCCAATCCAAGAGCACCCAGCCTGATGCATCTGAGCCTTCGCGGCGGCGAAGCGCCAACTTCGACTCTTCCATGCTCTCCTCGATTGCTTCGCGCACGCCACGCGCATGCGCCTCAGTATACACCGTACACACCAGGAAGTAATCGGCCATGATTGAAACGGAAGTCATATCGATCAAGACCACGTCTACTGCCTTTTTCTCCACAGCGGCCGCAGCCGCCTTCTTTGCGTGGCATGTGGATGAGAGTTCAGCCTGCAATTTCTCCAAATTCACGAGCAGGTGGATCACCAGCCTCACAATTAGTATTCACCGCGCGAACAAGGCGGTTTCGCGCCAAAACAGTCTCTATGGCTATTTCACGCCCAGTTTGCACCAGATGCAAAATGGTGCAATCCAAGGCAGATAGAAGAGCCAAATCAAGATCGTGTTCGGCAAGGGCGCGGAGCCTATCTACACCCGGGAACTTTCTCCCAGGTTCAATGTAATCGGCAAGGCACACTACCTTGTCTTCAGCACTCATCTCTATTGATCCCAATGTATGGCATGCTATTGCCCGAAGCACCCGCACATCTTCCACTCCATACTTTTCTCTGGCCAAAACCGCGCCTGCAAGTCCGTGAAGGAGCATCGGGCAGTTCTGCAGGCTCTCTACCAGATCACAACGGCCACTTCGATGAGCAAGTGTTAGGAGTGCGTCGTCAGGTAGATCCCGTGCGCAGTCGTGGAGGAGCCCTGCCAAACCACAGACTCGAACATCCGCCCCGTACTTCTCGGCAAGCCGCCTCGATTCCTCCTCCACCCGCAGCGAATGGGCAAACCGTTCAGGCTGCAGCGTCGATTCGAGTTCATCCCTGATCGATGTCAAGGCGTCTTCGCACATCAAGAAGCTACCCCCCAGCATTGACAGTTCACTACATCACATAATAGCACATCGCCCCCAGAGGTTCCACGTGGGGGCGATGCACTTCAACATCCTTTCTTACATGCGGTGTTCCCGGGCTTTCGCCTCGTTCACCGTGATCTCTCTTCCATCGATAGTCGTTCCGTGAAGTGATTTGACGATCGGCTCGATATCATCGGTGTCGACCTCCACAAAACCAAAACCGCGGGATCTCCCAGTATCTCTGTCCGTCACAATCCTGCTTGAAATGACCTCCGCATATGGGGAGAACACTTGCTGTAGTTGATGATCTGTTATCCCCCAAGGGAGGTTTCCCACATACAAAGTTTTACTCATGCCTGCACCTCACTCCGTTAAGCGTAGTTTTCCGCCGTACCCGTGCACTTATGTATCACCCAAGATGCAGCGCGCAGTCATTCTCTGTATAGCCCGACCAGTTCAATGTAGTTGATGACCATGTCAGGCAGAAGATATCGAACCGGTCGTCCATCTTTGAGCCGCTCTCGAATATCCGTGGATGATATCGCCAAGGCCGGCACTTCAAGGAAATGAATCTTGTTTGCTCTGTGCCCGAATATTTGCTCGATTTTATCGCTGTGAAGCGCATACCCCGGCCTCGTCGCAGCAATAAACTCACATAGGTCAAGAAGATCGTCCGAATCTTTCCACTCAAGCATTTCCAGTATTGCGTCTGCGCCTGTGATGAAATAAAGTCCTGCATCATACCCATATCTATCTCGAAAAGCTCTCACAGTATCGATGGCATACGATGGACCTGACCTGTCCACTTCTATTGAAGACACCTCAAAATGGGGATTGCTCGTTGTGGCCAGAACAGTCATCATGTATCTGTGTTCACGCGAAGTGATTTGTTTGCCCATTTTATGGGGAGGCTGCCCTGATGGCACAAACACAACCTTGTCGAGGTCAAACTGGTAGTACGCCTGTTCCGCCGTTACAAGGTGCCCATAATGCACCGGATCAAAAGTGCCGCCCATCAGGCCTATACGCTTCATCGTAATACACCTGCCGCACCTGCTAGCGCGTCCAGAAATGCGCCTCGCCGTACTCTATCTCCAGATCTCCTATGCGCACGATATCTCCTTCAACAGCTCCGGCCTTCCTAAGCTCATCTACGATTCCCGCCTTGGCCAACATAGCCCAGAATCGCCCGTAAGCTTCAACGTTATCCATGTCAGTCATCTGGCATAGACGTTCTACGCCCTCGCCTGACAGCACATAGACATCGCCATCCCGTTCAACCACGGTATCTCTCAGCCTAGAACCACGTTGGGTGTACACCCTTGCTTCCTCTTCAGGCTCAACCAGAATGTCATCAGGCGGGATCTTGGCCAATACATCAGCAACTGCGTACAGCAGGCTCTGGACGCCTTCGCCAGTCAACGCCGATATGGGAAACACCTGGACGTCTTCTTTTTCGAGCACATCCGAAAAAGCCCTAGCCCGATCAGAAGCCCCCGGCATGTCCACCTTATTCGCTGCAACAATCTCTGGTTTCACCGGCAAATCAGGATGGTAGAGCTCAAGTTCGCGCCTGATAGTTCGATAATCCTCAAGAGGATCGCGCCCTGACTCTTCTGATACATCAACGACGTGAACAAGAACCCGCGTCCTCATAATGTGGCGCAAGAACTCGTGTCCCAAGCCTATACCCTCCGCCGCACCCTCGATAAGCCCAGGAATGTCCGCCACAACAAAGCTTTTGTCCGCTAGATCCACAACGCCCAGGATTGGGCTGAGGGTTGTGAATGGATAATCCGCAATCTTTGGCCGAGCAGAAGAAATCTTTGACAGCAACGTGGATTTCCCCGCGTTGGGGTATCCAATGAGCCCCACATCTGCCAACAACCGAAGCTCAAGCACGAGTCGGCGTTCCTCGCCAAGCTCTCCCTTCTCAGCAAAACGCGGCGTCCTCCGCACCGATGTCGCGAACCGAGCATTTCCACGCCCCCCTGCCCCGCCTCTGGCCAAGAATGCCCTCTGCCCATGGACAACAAGATCGGCCACCATCTCACCTGTCTCCGCGTCCCTCACAATAGTTCCAACTGGGACTTTAATGATGAGATCTTCGCCTGCCGCGCCAGTCATCTTGCTGCCGCCACCACGGGCGCCGTTCTTTGCGCGGAGATGCTTCCGGTAACGAAAGTCCGTCAGCGTCGTCAAAGCCTTGTCCGCCTCCGCGATGACGCTTCCGCCATTGCCACCGTCTCCCCCTGAAGGGCCGCCCCGCGGAACATACTTTTCCCGCCTGAATGCGACCTCGCCGTGGCCACCATCTCCGCCACGAACGCATATTTCGACTAAATCAACAAACATGTCAACTGCTCTCCTTGCCCGCACGCCCCTACATATTCGGAGGAACTGTGAACCGAAAAGCCACAGCCCCTGCAATCAACCTCCAGGCTGGCCTCGCCTGACCAAACACGATCCAGGCCCATACGTTACTTCGCGGGCTCCAATACGCGCTCGCCTACGATCAACCGACCATCGAAGAGTTTGAGGAGGTCGGACGACGTCTGCCCGATTACACTGATCGCCTGCAACGCGCGTCTTCTAATTCTACATCGCTGCATAGTCTTCCTTCAATGCAGCGCATCTATGGCAGATGCCTGACCCTGGTTTGCCAGTCTGCGCGCACCGCGCAAACATGCGTCCGACTGCCAATCCACCCCAACCCGCGCGGGGGACACGCATACCAGCAACGTTGTCTCCGCTGTCAGCGACGTTGTTAGCCCCAAAAACTATCAGTGTCAACGTTTGCCGTATCCACATCTACGTTCAAGTCAACGGCCTCAAGCCTTCGCTCCCGGGACAGCCTGCTCATTTCGACCGCAAAAGCTGCGTAATTCAGGGACCAATGCGCTATCCACGGGTATGCCAAGCCGCCACTTTCCACCGTGAGCCACCCTAAAGCAAGGCCCACAGTGATGGGCATGAGGAGTGCGTACGAGGTAATGCTGTTAGGAGCTTCCACTAAAGCCATTGGAATCCCATGAACCA
>ERZ795060.3224-NODE-3224-length-15269-cov-231.262258_pt1 | contig 15269 bp, 10 predicted proteins | sample MGYA00375144_ERZ795060 | MGnify/ENA primary metagenome ERZ795060 (study PRJEB30189, sample SAMN05720157) | activated sludge metagenome | isolation source: anaerobic digester from wastewater treatment plant | place: Japan | collected 2015-05-15 ... | reverse complement strand
ACAGCCCTTTGAGCGTGGGGAAACTTGCTCGGTTACGAGTATTGACCACGAAGCCCCCACCTCTATAGGTGGGGGTAGTTTACTTATTATATGCACATATGTACACAAGGGGGATGAGTCTATGAATAAAAAAAGGTTCTTTTTCTTCATGATTTTGTTGCTCGGTGTTTTGGTTATCGGTCAGAGCACATATCAAAGTGATTATAATGACTACAAGATCTTTTTTGGAAATTTGCACTCGCATACATCGTATTCTGATGGAAAAGGTACACCTGAGCAAGCATTTACGCATGCAACGGACTATGGAGATTTTCTTGCTGTTACTGATCACTGTTATTTTATGAAGATTCCGATCGATGGTCAACAAAAAACGATGTTAGTACAAAAAGCTGCAAGAGCCTCAACCGTTTCTGGAAAGTTCGTTGGATTTCAGGGGTTTGAGTGGACCGCAGGTTCTGGGCACATCAACGTGTATGAAAGCTTAGAATTCATAAGTAGAGATGAAAAAGGTGATTTGAAAGATTTTTACGAATGGATAGTTGAACACAAAAGACTAGCCCAATTCAACCATCCAGGGGTAACTTTCGGCAATTTCCAAGACTTTTGGTTTGTACCTAGTGCTGATAGATATGTAAATCTCATAGAAATTGGGAATGGCAACTCTTCAAGTAACGATACGATTTCCGAAGAGATGTATAATAACTACATACTAGCGCTTAATAGAGGATGGCATGTCAGTCCTACAGCGAATCAAGATAATCACAAAGAAAATTGGATCAGTGCGAATGAATCACGAACTGGCATACTAGCCAAATCACTAACATACGAAGACTTGATGGATGCGCTGTGGAATGGTAGAACATTTGCAACAGAGGATAGAAATGCAATACTTTACTTCTACGGTAATAATGCAATCATGGGAAGCATAATAAATGATGCAACAAGCATCAATTTGTATGTTCGCTATCAAGACAGCAAAGACCCTGTATCAAGCATGACCATCGTCAGTCAGGGCGGCATCGTTGATCAAGCATACAATTTAGGAGATGTTTTCGATTACTCCAAAGAACTAACTGTACCTGATGGCTTTGAATGGTACTTTGTCTACATAGTCCAGGAAGACGGAGATGAGATCGTATCTGCACCAATATGGGTTGAGACATCAGAACAGTTGAAAGTGAACTACGTGAGAGTGGGACCTGAAAAACCAAATATCAATCAGAGTGTTCTTCTTGTATTCGATGTATACAACTCCGTTGATAAAACAGCAAATTCTACACTTAAAGTGCTATTGGATGATGTGGAAGTATATTTAGAGGTATTTAACCTAGAACCTTATGAAATTGTTTATAGTAAAGAGTTAAACTTAGGCAAGTTAGCTTCCGGAGTACATAACATAAAATTTGTTGTCAATGGAGAAGTAGTACAATCCAAGAAAATAGAAATAGCAGAAAAGACTGGGCTTACAGTTCTTGTAGACAAGCTTCATGAAAACGATTTTACCCCTGAAGTGATGCAGTTTATAAATGTTCTACAAAGTAATGGTCATGAAGTAGTCTATTCTGATATAGTACTTGCAAACTACGAAGGAATTGACGCAATCATCATCCCAACCCCGAAAGAAGATGGACTAAGCTTTTTCAAAGACCTCTTGCCAATGGAAATAGATTGGCTCAATTCATTCCAAGGAAAGATATACATAATTCCCGGTAGTGATACTGAATTCTTGAATATATACAAAGGACAGATCGAGAATACCATAATAATCGAGAGCCTAGACGAACTTTATGAAATATTCACCTTAAACTCGTCTGTCTCAAACCTAAAGCACGAATTCAAGAAGATTGTTTACATAGACCAAGGGCATGGAAATGACTACGGTAAAAACGATCTCAAGAAACTCCAAGACGCACTGAAAAACAACGGATTTGAGACACAATACATAAACAAAATCGAGAACATAGATGGTAAATATCTAGTCATCATGAATGGTAAGGAATTTTCAGATGACGAATTGAAAACAATTGCCACCTTCGTTAAAAATGGTGGGAATTTGGTATTAACATCGAAGAGTGACTACAGCAACGGTGGATATACTGAAGACATGAATATGATCTTAGATTATCTCAATGCACCCGTTCGATTCAACGACGATCAAGTGATAGATGATGTAAACAACTATGGTTCGAACTTCAAAGTGCTGATTCAGGGATTGAGATTTTACTCAACTTGTTCCATAATAGTGTATGGCAATGCAGACATCCTCGTCTCTTCTGATACGGCAACGACGATGGATGCAGACAACAAAAACGATTCGACACCCGTTGATAAAGTCGTATTAGCAACAAAGTTCAATTATGGAAATGGTACAGTGTTCGTCATGGGAAAGGCCATATTCTCAGATTACGATTACGATTTTAACAAAGAATTCATAGAGAAAAATATATTTAATCTATACTAAGTCTTCATTGTACAACGTGTTGCCTTGTATTAAGTATGCTTTTAGATGTTTAAATTTATCAAGCGGGGGGGTAAACATACATGTACCCTCGCTTTATTTTTTTGATTTGATATGGTATAATCGAAGTGATTTAGGAGGTGAGGACTATGTTCGACAGATTTTCTGAAAGATCCGCAAAAGTTTTTGTAACAGCTCAAGAAGAAGCAAAAGACCTTGGCCACTCATATGTTGGGACCGAACATCTCTTGTTGGCAATCTTGAAACTCAATGATAAACCATTATCTGCAGTTCTTGAGAAATATGGTTTGACATACGCAAGAGTGAAGAATGAAGTAATATCTATAGTTGGCATGGGAATGCGTGGATTTATAATGTCGCCTCAGATGACGCCAAGGGCAAGAAAGGTTACGGAAATAGCTTTTGAAGAAGCAAGAATGACAGGAAACGAGAAAATAGATCCTGAACATTTGCTCTTAGGCATTCTTCGTGAAGGAGAAGGCATTGCAATACATATCCTCAAGAAATTGAATATTAACATCCAGTCGTTGAGGAAGGAAATCACTGAAAATATTTCTGATGATGAGTTCCTTGAAGATGATACTCAACCCCTACCTTCGGTTGAAGAGTCAACCATATCTCCAGCCGTGCGGCAACTGGAGGGATTTGGTATTGATTTGACTACTCAAGCGGTTAAAGGGGAACTTGACCCTGTGATTGGCAGGGAAGATGAAATCGAAAGAGTCATGCAAATACTCGTCAGAAGAAAGAAAAACAATCCAGTTCTAATCGGTGAACCCGGGGTAGGTAAGAGTTCCATAGTTGAAGGTTTAGCTCAAAGGATAGTTCAAGGCGAAGTCCCCGAGCCACTTAAGGGAAAAACGATATTTTCCTTAGATGTAGCAGCACTGGTAGCAGGAACGAAATACCGTGGTGAGTTTGAAAAGCGCATGAAAAAATTGTTGCAGGTGGTAAGAGGGAATAAGGATATAATACTCTTCATAGACGAGTTGCATATGATCGTTGGAGCAGGTTCGGCAGAAGGGGCAGTTGATGCTGCAAACATACTGAAACCGGCGTTAGCTCGTGGAGAATTGCACTGTATAGGAGCAACGACGCCTGACGAGTATAGAAAATACATAGAAAAAGATGCTGCTTTGGAAAGAAGATTCCAAAAAATATACGTGCAGGAACCAACGCCACAGATGGCAGTTGAAATCTTGAAGGGCTTAAAACCAAAGTACGAATCGCATCATAAAGTGTCATACACAGATCACTCATTAGAAGCAGCGGTTTACCTTTCGCAGAGGTACATAACAGACCATTTCTTGCCCGATAAAGCAATAGACGTGCTGGATGAAGCTGGTGCTAGAGCGAGGTTAAAACTATTTGTTATACCTAGTGAACTTCAGTTACTAAAATTGAAGGTTGAATCGGTTAAGAAGGAAAAGGAAATAGCAGTCTCAAGTCAGAATTACGAAACGGCAGCAGAACTCAAAACTAGAGAGCAAAGTCTGAAAGAAGAGTACAATGAAAAATACACTGCTTGGATGAAAGAGGTCGAAGAAAAGATAGTAACGGTAGATGTAGCCGATATAGAGGAAGTAGTAGCTGGTTGGACCGGTATACCATTGAAGAAATTGGAAGAAACCGAAAGAGAGAAATTACTCAAACTTGAAATGGCACTTCACGAACGTGTAGTTGGTCAAGAAGAAGCAATAAATGCCATAGCACGTGCCATCAGAAGGGCAAGAAGTGGACTCAAAGACCCAAGAAAACCTGTTGGGGCATTCTTGTTCCTAGGACCAACGGGGGTTGGTAAAACAGAACTTGCGAAGGCGTTAGCAGAATACCTATTCGGTGATGAGAAATCACTTATACGGTTCGATATGAGCGAGTACATGGAAAAATTCTCTGTTTCTAGACTTATCGGTGCACCTCCGGGATACGTTGGATATGAAGAAGGCGGAGCGCTGACAGAGAAGGTGAGAAGAAGACCATTCTCTGTGATACTCTTCGATGAAATAGAGAAGGCGCACCCCGATGTTTTCAATATCTTGTTGCAGATAATGGACGATGGTAGGCTGACTGATTCACAAGGTCACATAGTAGATTTCAGAAACACGATCGTCATAATGACAAGTAACATAGGTGGTAGTGAGATCGTATCCTCGAGAAAAAGCCTCGGTTTCGTTGAAAATGAGACATATGAACAAGAATTCAGTGAAATGAAGGACAAAGTTATAGAAGAAGTTAAGAAAGTATTCAGACCAGAATTTATAAACCGAGTAGATGAAATAATAGTTTTCCATAAACTCACAAAGCAACACATTGAACAGATCATAGAGATATTGCTCAGAGATATACGAGCAAGGCTTTCTGAGCGTGAGATAAATCTTGTATTGTCACCTGAAGCAAAGGAATTCTTAGTCAACGTTGGATATGACAGTATTTACGGTGCGCGACCTCTGAAAAGAGCGATACAAAGGTACATTGAAGACCCCCTTGCTGAAGAATTATTGCGCGGGGAAATAGACTCAGAAAGTGACGTCCTTGTCGTTCCAGAGGGAGAAAAACTTAATTTCGTTGTTCAGAAGAAGGAAGAAACTCAGAAAGTTGAAAAATAGACTCTAAAAAGAAAGGAACCATCATGGCAAAGCAAAAGATGGTCTATGTTTGCGACAAATGTGGATATGAATCGCCAAAATGGTTCGGCAAATGTCCGGTTTGTGGTGAATGGAATACGGCAAAAGAATTTCAGTTGAAAGATATTGACACAGAATCTAAATCGATAAGAAGTGGCGAGATGGGGGTGAGTAGATCTCAGCCCTGTTTTGTTGATGTGAATCAAGCGTACGAGAATTTAGAAGATGCGAGGATTAAGACAAATATATCAGCATTAGATGATATACTTTCCAGCGGAATAGTTAAAGGGCAGGTCATACTTCTGGGTGGTGAACCAGGAGTTGGGAAAAGCACTCTAGCACTACAAATATGCGCTTCAATTGTAAAAGATGACAAGGAAAAATTGGTGTACTATATTTCTGGCGAGGAGAGTGTATCTCAAATTGCCATAAGGGCAAAAAGACTTGGGATAAGAAATCCAAGCATTTTGCTTTCATCTGAGACGCAGATAGAAGAAGTTTTGAAGGGAATAGACGTTCAAAGGGCGAAGCTGATAGTGATAGATTCCATCCAGACATTGAGCAGTGTGGACATCGAGTCCCCCATTGGTGGAGTTGTGCAGATAAGAGCTGTCGTAGAAAAGGTGAGGGTTTTTTCAAAAAAATATGGCATACCATCATTATTGATAGCACACGTTACAAAAGAAGGCGCAATTGCAGGGCCAAAACTCGTTGAACACGTTGTTGATACCGTCGTGTACTTTGAAGGAGAGCGGACTACAGATTACAGAATACTTCGAGTTCAAAAGAACAGATACGGGCCTAGTGGTGAAATCTCTGTCTTTCAAATGACAGAAAATGGCCTTGAAAGCTTATCAGATGACACATTGGTAAACTACTCAGAGACACCGGGGAATGTTTTAACCAGTGCATACGAAGGCAGTAGACCCATCAATGTTCAGATACAAGCACTTGTATCGCGAGTAAAGGTGGCTTCTGGTAGAAGAATATCACACGGTGTAGATGTAAGGAAAATCATAATCATCTCAGCAGTTCTGTCAAGACATTTGAACATTCCACTTGATTTTCACGATATATACATAAACGTTTCAGGTGGCATAAACATAACGGATTCCGGTTGCGAACTTGCAATCGCGGGAGCAATTCTTTCCTCCTTTTTGGATGTATATGTAGGAAATACATTTATGGTAGGGGAGATAGGATTGGATGGTAGTGTGAGGCCAACGGTAAACATAGGCAAGAGGATAGAGAATGCAAGAAAACTACCAATAAATTCAATACTCATACCATCCAAGGCGGAATACAAAAGTGCTTCAAGAACAAGGACTGAGAAATCTGAAAAATTAGAGAGAATTAGCAATGTTCGTCAGTTATTTAACTTCATGGTGGATTTGAAGAAGGGGGTATAATCAATGGCAAAGTTTAAGATTCTTTTGGATAGTACATCAGACTTTCCAAAAGAACAGATGGAATCTTGGGATGTGGATATAGTACCACTGTATCTAATATGGTCTGATGGAACGTCTGAAAAAGACGACACACGAGATTTTGAAGAACTGAAAAAGTTCTATGAAAAATTGAAAAATGCAATGGAATTGCCAAAAAGTTCACAACCGACTGTTGAGGACTGGAAGGCAAAATACGAAGAAGTTAAGCAGCAAGGTTATGACGGGATATTGGTAATAACCATTTCTAGCAACATGTCAGGTACATTTAATTCTGCTTCTTTAGCAGCTCAAGAAGTTGATATTCCTGTCAAAGTCATTGATTCAAGACAGGCTTCAACGGCTATATCTCCAATGGCAAGATTTGCGAGAGAATTATTCAACCAAGGAGCGGATCTTGAAACAACTGCACAGGAACTTCAAAAGGCAATGGCTGAGAAAAGATTCGGAGCGTTCTTCTATGTGTCTGACTTTAGCTTTCTCGTTAAAGGTGGGAGAGTAAGTAAATTCACAGGCTTTGTTGGTTCGATGTTGAAGATCAGAGTTGCAATTTACATAAATGATGAGGGCGAGATGGTTCCGTTTGGAAAAGCACGAGGATTCAAGGCAGCGCTCGATGAAGTGCTAAAGAAAAGCGAAGAACAGGGTTTCAAACCTGGCGATACGGTTGACATATACCTTGTCAGTTGCGATAATATGGAAGAATTGAAAGAAATAGAGAAGGTAGTGAAAGGGATATACAACGTCAAGAATGTATACTACACCCCGACAGGAAAAGTCATATCAACTCATGTAGGCCCAGGCCAGGCAGGTTATGGGATAGAGAGATATTGAGGCAGCAAAGGCACGAGGTGATACCGATGTCAGATTCCACATTTGATACGCTTGAAGAATTCAGGAAATTTCGAGAAAAAATGAACGAAGAGATTTTGGCGCGCGGAACAACAAATACGAAGAGATTTTGGGCACTAGATGGAGCTGTCTATAACGAGGGTGCACTTGATTCTAAGACGAAAGAACTAATGGGGTTGGTTGCCTCGATGGTACTAAGGTGCGACGATTGTATCACGTACCACGTGATTAGATGTGCACAGCTCGGTACAACAGACGAAGAATTTTTTGAAACATTCGATGTCGCACTTATCGTAGGTGGCTCGATAGTAATTCCACACCTTAGAAGGGCAGTCAACGCACTATTGGAGATTCGGAGGATCCAACTGGATGGCAAGAGTATTTCTATTTGATGGTACAGGACTTTTGTACAGAGCTTATTTTGCGGTAGATCAATCTCTTTCTACAACGACTAGCATCCCAACAGGTGCTCTATATGGTCTTGTACGTATGCTCATAAAGTTCATGAAAGATAATGTAAAGGCAGATGAAGACTACTGTGCGTTTGTGATAGACGTAAAAGGTGGAAGCACATACAGGAAAGAGCTCTTCGATCAATACAAAGCCCATAGGCCAGAAACACCGGAGCCTTTGCTGAAACAAATTGAATATGTCGGTGAACTCGTTGAATCGTTTGGAATTCGTCTACTGAAACAACCGGGATATGAAGCTGATGATATAATTGCTACTCTTGTAAAAAGATTCAAGGAAAACAAGCAGCTTTATTCGGTCAATGAAATCAACATCGTTACGAGTGACAAAGACTTACTCCAACTTGTCGATGAAGATGTCTTTGTCTGGCGAGTTGAGAAAGGTGTTACGGACATAAAAAGATATGCTAGAAAAGATGTTATTGAAAGATATGGAATAACCCCTGAGCAGATTGGAGATTACCTTTCATTAGTAGGAGATGCTTCAGACAATGTGCCAGGAGTACCGGGGATAGGTGAGAAAACAGCAGTTAAGATACTGACAGAGTTTGGCAGTGTTGAGAATGCTCTGAAGAATATAGACAAACTACCAGATAAGATTAGGAATGCACTGTTAGATAATCTCGAGTACTTTGAGCTAAGCAGAAAACTAGTTGAACTCGATACGGAAGTTGAAATAGACATAGATCTAAAAGAACTGATTTATAGAGGTTATCAAAAGTCTGTTTTACTAGAAACCCTCAAGAAATTCGAATTTGCAAGCATCATCAAGGAACTACAACTCACTTCAAATTTGATAGACAAGGCAGATTATACAATTATATCGGATGAGAAAGAGTTAGATCGATTGTATGAAGAAGTATCTAAATCGAAGAAAATATCTCTAGATCTTGAAACAAGCTCTTTAGATCCGTTTACAGGGAAAATAGTTGGTATTTCCATTGCTACAGAAGAAGGTAGAGCCTACTACATACCGATAAACCATATTGAGGGCAAGAACGTAGAGATCAACTCAGTTCGGACGTTCCTTCAGAAAATCCTTTCAGGTCCCTATAAAGTAGGTGGGCACAACATAAAATTCGATTTCAAATTCCTATCGAAACTGGGTTTAGACTTATCATATCCCGCGTTCGACACAATGATCGAAGCATATTTACTCAATCCGAACGAAAAGCGCTTCAACTTGGATGAACTTTCATTGAAAATACTTGGCCACAGAATGATCTCTTTTGAGGAAGTTGTCCAGACATCCTTACCACTCTTTTCCGGAGATTTTTCATATGTACCAATAGATGCAGCGACAAAATATTCTTGTGAAGATGCAGATATAGCACTGCGTATACACAATAAACTCTACCCGACCATCTACTCCAATGAAATGATTGAACTGTACGAAAAGATAGAACTGCCAATCGTATCCGTCCTTGCGCAGATGGAAATGAACGGCGTATACTTTGATATAGACTACCTCTCTCGATTATCTCAAGATATGGAACGAAAACTCGCAACGCTATCGCAGAAAATATTTGAGATCGCTGGCGAAACATTCAACATAAACTCACCAAAACAGGTGGGGTATATACTCTTCGAAAAACTCAAAATTCCAACCGTAAAATCGACAAATACCGGCGCGTATTCTACCGACGTTGAAGTTCTGGAATCGCTGGCAGGTGATTATGACATAGCCAAACTACTCCTTGAATACAGAAAGATTCAGAAATTGAAAAGTACCTATGTTGATGCAATACCAACGATGATGAACAGCGTAACAGGCAGAGTCCATGCCTCATTCAACCAAACTGGCACAGCAACTGGCAGATTAAGTAGCTCAGACCCAAATTTGCAAAACCTTCCAGGCAGGACAGATGAAGGAAGAGAAATACGCATGGCAGTGAAACCACAGAGAGAAGGGTGGTCAATTCTTGGAGCGGATTATTCACAAATCGAACTGCGCATATTGGCACACATGGCGGAGGATGAAACACTCATAAACGCATTCCTTGAAAACAGAGACATTCACTTGGAAACTACTAAAAGGATTTTCAACGTGGGTGAGGAATTCGTAACCGAAAGCATGAGAAGAATAGGCAAGATGGTTAACTTTGCGATCATATATGGAGTTTCACCCTACGGACTTGCAAAACGCATAGGAATGGATATTAAGGAAACTAGGAAGATAATTGAAAGTTATTTTGAGAACTACCGAAATGTGCAAGTTTATATAGCAAATATAAAGGAATTTGCACGAAAATACGGATATGTGAAAACTATGTTCGGTAGAAAAAGAGAAATCCCGCAGATAAACTCGAGAGATCCAAACATTCGTTCCGAAGGTGAACGTATTGCTGTAAATACTCCTATCCAAGGTACTGCTGCGGATATAATGAAAATCGCGATGGTAGGGGTCTACGAAAGGCTAAAAAACGAGCATCTAAAGGCTATGATGACCTTGCAAGTGCATGATGAATTGATTTTCGAGGTACCAGATGAAGAGACAGAAATTGTTAAACAGATAGTAAAAGAAGAGATGGAAAACGCAGTTAAATTGAGAGTACCTTTACTTGTTGACGTGTACGTCGACAAGTATATGCTCTAGAGTTTGAGTGAATTCAATAAATTAACACGGCACCTAAACAAAGTAAGACGGCTGCAACCACTCTAAGTCCGATACGTTCTTTTAGAAATAGCTTTGCAAAAAGCATTGTTACGAATACAGATAACATAGAGAGAGGTTCAGCAACGCTTACACCGTAATAATTGAATGCCTCGAGCAATGCTACATATGAATAAGCATTACATATACCACCTAGAATCAAGTAAACAAACTTTCCTTTTACCAACGCCACATAGTCTTTTGCCCTGTTACCGCTTATAATTCCATAAGCAAATATGAATATACTTATCACCAAATACACAGCCACGGAATAGCCCATGGGTGATCCACCAATTGTCATTTTTCGGTCAATTATCCTCCCAAACGCCATCAGTACAGACGAAACTATCATCGATATTGCACCTTTGCTCTCTAAAAGATTCTTGTACGATATCGCTATATTCTCACCCTTTTTCAGGAAACTGATCGCATACACCATCAACGCAGCCCCCAAAAATCGCTTCCAACTGAAAGGTTCGCCGAGGAATAACGCAGATAGTAAGACCAAAAAGACAGCATTTAGATTATAAAGTGGTGCTATTACAGAGGCATCTTCATGCCCTAAACCATAGATATACAAAGAAAAAGAGACAGAATAGATTACGCCACTCAACAATGCCTTCACAAAAATACCAACGGTCATCGTATGGAAGAATGGGGCAAAGACAAGGAAAGAGAAGAAAAAGAACCCCCATGCGGAAACGAACGTTGGCGAATCCTTTGAAATTTTATTACCTGCGATTCTTTCATATCCCAGCAGTAGGATCCTAATACCCATCCATATTGGTCCCATAGTTTTCAACTCCACTTTTCTGATGTATAATTTAGATACTGTATAATCACATCAGTCTATAGATATGTGATTTTATAATTATTCTAACATAGAAAGGATGAAAGTCTGTGAGAGAAGATGTAAAAGATTTAGAACTTGAAGAGAGCGAGTCAAAACAGCCATCACTCTGGGAGATATTCAGCATAACTGCTAAGATCGGAGGTGTTACTCTTGGTGGGGGCTACGCCATGATCCCAATCATTAGGGAAGAATTCACCCAAAAGCGTAGTTTTCTGACAGACGAAGAATTCACAACCTTGCTAGTCATAGCACAATCTTTACCAGGACCCATTGCAGTTAACACATCGACGCTTGTTGGATACAAATTGAGAAAACTTCCAGGTACAATCTGTGCAGTACTTGGCTCGATATTCTTCCCAACGATGATAATACTAGCTATTGCCATGGTTATTGGTCAGTACTACGAAGTGTTCAAACCATTCCTTAGTGGTATGAAGACACCTTTATTTTCTGTTTTGCTGATTACAGTTTTAAGGATGTGGAAAACGGATGTACGGACATGGGAAGATATCATAATATTTGCAGTGACATTTAGTATAGTAAGCTTTCTAAAGTTTAATCCGGTTGTTGTTATCTTATTGGGATTGGTGTACGGGGTAATTAGAAGCACATTATTCAAAAGCGAAAGGAAGAATGGAAAATGAGCACATATTTAGAATTATTCCTCACCTTTTTGCAGATAGGGGCGGTCAGCTTTGGTGGAGGATATAGTATACTGAAATCAATCAGCCATTACGTTGTAGATGTAAGCAAATGGATAACACTAGACGAATTCAACGATATAGTTGCCATATCACAATCAACGCCAGGACCAATTGGGATAAATGCGGCGACGTATGTCGGTTACAAAGTTGGCGGTGTATTCGGCTCTTTAATCGCAACAACTTCCGTAGTATTAGTTCCTATAACGCTTTCATTGATCATGTACTGGCTGTATAGAAAACATTCTGAAAACGAAATCGTCAAATCCACGATTCAAAAGCTACGTCCCGTGGTAGTTGCCATGATTGCATCTGCTTCGCTTGGATTCTTACAAGACTCTTTTGGCTCGGTAGCTGGTATCATCATAACAATTGTATCAGCTTTGGTATTACTATTTACAAAAGTAGGTATACTACCCCTGATGCTCATTTCAGGTATAATTGGTATTTTTGTTTTCCATTGATTTACTTTTCCAACTTTGGAACTTTTTACCGATTTCTAGTGTAAACTATATATAACTATGATGTTTATTGGGAGGCCTTCAAGACTGTTAAAAACAATATCTTCGTCGTTCGTCGTAAAGGCAATATATAGAACTGAAGAGCTTCAAGTTTCAAGATATTTGATGTTATTCTATGTGTTCGATCAAAAAGGAGTGTGGATGATGTATCCTAACAAAATAGTCTCGAAAAAAAGATTGGCAAAATCTACATACGAATTTTGGATAGAAAATGCCTTGGTGGGTTCACATGCAAGACCTGGTCAGTTTGTCGTTGTTAGGGTTTCTGAAAAAGGAGAACGTATACCATTGACCATTGCGGAGACAAAAGGCGACCTATTTAGAATAGTCGTTAAGGCGATCGGAAAATCTACATACGAACTATGCACCAAATCAGTAGACGATATCCTTGCAGACGTTGTAGGACCACTAGGAAAACCAAGTGAGATAAAGCAATACGGCAATGTACTCGTCATAGGCGGTGGAGTTGGTATAGCAGTTATCTTGCCCATCGCAAAGGCGTTGAAAAAAGCAGGCAACAATATAACTGTGATTATCGGTGCAAAAACACTTGATGAACTCATATTAAAAGATGAATTTACGTTCGCAGACAAACTCGTAATGGCTACCGACGATGGCTCGAGTGGCTACAAGGGCACGGTTATAGATGCAATGAAGGAACAGATAAAGACACAGAAGTACGACGTTGCTTGGGCAGTTGGCCCCGCTATCATGATGAAACTTGCAAGCAACGTAGCAAATGAAATTAACCTGCCCTTATGGGTCTCGCTCAATTCGATCATGATCGACGGTACAGGTATGTGTGGTGGATGCAGAACACTTGTGAAAACTCAAGAAAGTGAAGAGATAAAGTACGTGTGCGTAGACGGTCCCGAGTTCGATGGAAGATACGTTGATTGGGACAGCTTCATGAAACGACTTGAACAATACAGAGAACAAGAAAGACTCGCTTTAGAGAACTTCATCAAGCAAGTGGGTGACCTATCATGGCTGTGAAAGATAGAATACAGCTCCCAGAACAAAGTGCAGAAGTTAGAAAACACAATTTCGATGAAGTCACCATTGGATACACATTTGAACTCGCACAGGAAGAGGCAAAAAGATGTTTGCAATGCAAAGTTCCAACATGCATATCAGGTTGTCCAGTTGGCATAGACATACCACGATTCATAAAAGAAATTGTCGATGGAAATCTTGAGAGGTCCTTTAGAATCTTAAAGTCATACAACTACTTACCATCCATATGTGGCAGAGTATGTCCACAAGAAAATCAATGCGAGGGCTCATGTTTACTTAACAAAATAGGAAAGCCTGTGAACATAGGTGGACTTGAAAGATTTGTTGCAGATTGGGCAGCTGCGAATAACGTCAAAGAAACTCAAGAAGACATCGAAAAAAATGGCAGAATTTCAGCATCTCTTGCAACGAATAGATCAAAAAGAGTTGCGATCATCGGTACCGGCCCATCAGGCCTAACTGCAGCATCGGAACTTGGGAAATTGGGATTCACCGTGCATATGTACGAAGCACTTCACGAACCTGGTGGTGTCTTAGTGTACGGCATACCGGAATTCCGATTGCCAAAAGACATAGTGAAGAGAGAAATATCTGATTTAGCAAAATTGAACGTTGAAATTCATAAAAATGCCCCGATTGGATATGCCATTACCGTCGAGGAGATACTCGAAAATTACGATGCGATCTTCATCGGTGTTGGAGCAGGTACACCGAAGTTCATGGGCGTACCTGGTAGTGAGTTCAATGGAGTATACTCTGCAAATGAATTCTTAACGAGAATAAACCTCATGAGGGCGTACAAATTTCCAGAATATGACACGCCGATAAGGATAGGAAAGAGAGTTGTGGTTATAGGTGGCGGCAACACAGCAATGGATGCCGCAAGGAGTGCACTGAGGCTTGGTGCTCAAGTCACAATCGTTTACAGAAGAACAGAAGTCGAGATGCCAGCAAGAAAGGCAGAAATCCACCATGCAAAAGGAGAAGGAATAGAATTTCAATTTCTCACAAATCCGGTGAGATACATCGGTGACGAGCGAGGCAATTTGATAGGCGTAGAATGCATAAGAATGGAACTTGGTGAGCCAGATGAGAGCGGACGCAGAAGACCAGTCCCAGTTAAGGACAGCAACTTCGTCATACAAGCAGACACACTCGTTGAGGCTATAGGCACGGAAGCAAATAGATTCCTACTCAGCCAATTTCCTGATCTGAAAACGAACAAGTACGGATACATCGTAACGAACGAATACGGACAGACAAGTATACCGAAAGTATTCGCAGGTGGCGACATAGTCACAGGCTCAGCAACGGTTATACTCGCAATGGGTGCTGGCAAGAAGGCAGCAGAAGGCATCATGAAGTACGTAGAAAATGCATAATATCATAATAGGGACTAAAACCTCTCCATCAAAAGCCATGATTTTTGTAATTTCATGCTTTGATGGAGAGTATCTTATAAAAGGAAGCTTCAATGACTATTCAACCACTCAAGTATTAGTATTGATAGAAAATATGAAAATTGTTGAAAACATTTATCAAGGTCAGTTGGATGGCCGATATTGATGATTCAAGCAAAAGAATAATGCAAGTAATGGGAAGGATGTGAGCAACATGGCTACACCTGTTACGTCAGTTGCAGATTATGTCCGTG
>ERZ795060.3219-NODE-3219-length-15292-cov-4.858174_pt1 | contig 15292 bp, 16 predicted proteins | sample MGYA00375144_ERZ795060 | MGnify/ENA primary metagenome ERZ795060 (study PRJEB30189, sample SAMN05720157) | activated sludge metagenome | isolation source: anaerobic digester from wastewater treatment plant | place: Japan | collected 2015-05-15 ... | reverse complement strand
TTTAGAAAAATAAAAGCTTAGATTTGCGAAATATATAAGGAGTTTAAAATGAATACAATTGAAATTAAAGATGGATTTAAAATAAATTTAAATATCGAAGGAAAAGGGAAAGCTCTGTTGTACCTGCATGGATTTTTAGGCAAAGGTGATGATTTTCACATAATAAGGAGATTACTAAAAGACGATTTTAAAACTATTTCTTATGATCAAAGGGGATTTTCCAATCTTTATTTTGGTGAAAGAGTCGATGTAAAAATACTTGCTAGCGATTTACACCAAGTCTTAACACAGATAAATGAGAAAACAACTCTAATAGGTCATTCAATGGGAGGAAGCGTCGTATTAGAATATCTTAAAAATTACAATGATGAACTTGTTGAAAATTGCATTTTCATTGAGTCTTCTCCCAAGATGTTAAATGATGAGAACTATAAAGACGGATTATTTAGAGGCAGTTATACAATTAGAGATCTAAATAAGGATATATATTTGATAGAAAATGATTGGGAGAGTTTTTTAAAATCATTTTTAGATAAATTATTTCTCAGTAAGACAAGAGAAAAGATGATCGCATTTGAAAACTTAAAGCATATGCCAAACAAAAGCATGTCTTCATTGTGGAAGTCCTTAGTGCTTAGCGATTATTTAAACGATTTAAAAAACATAAAAAAAGATGTTTTTGTGGTAAGAGGAGAGAAATCTACATTTTACAGCAGAGAGGCTCAAATGAATTTTAGCAATTCATTCACAAAATCATCTTTTACTGAAATTAAAGATGCGAACCATTTGATAATGCTAGAAAAGCCAAGAGAATTAGAGAAATTAATAAGAAAAAATATAGGCTAATTAAATTAGCCTTCTGTATTTATAAAACTACTATTTGACAATTCTAATTTAATTGTAACAATATGAATTGACCTCAGCCATTATTTTTAAACGAAAGGCATATAAGTTTTTCTATCTCCATTTTTTATGTTGTATAATACATTTTTAAGTATGGAAAACCCTAAAGGAATTTCATCTAGTTCAGGAGTACTAAAACTCAGCCTTAGCGCATTTATATAAAAGTTTTGATCTATAGAGAACACATTCCCTGGTACGGTTGCTAATCCAAATTTTAAACAATCCTCGTATACTTTAGTTTGAGAGATGTTTTCATCTAAGTTCACCCAAACGCTCAAACCTCCATCTGGCTTAGCATATTCTATGCCTAGGTTAGACAATTTATCCAATTCACTTGTAAAAAGGTCGTATTTTTTCTTGTAATTTTCCCTAATGTTTTCGATGTAATTTATCCAATAACCTTTTCTTAAATACAAATCGAATGCTCTTTGGAGATATCCCGAAGAAGAAATATCTGTAGAGTGCTTTGATTTGTATACATCTTTGAATATCTCTTCTGGCACAGTTAAAAACCCAACTCTAATACCGGGCATAAATATCTTTGAAAAGCTTTTTATAAAGATTACTTTGTCGCTTCTGTCATAGCTTTTGATAGGATAAAGAGTCGAGCTGTTAAAAGTTAGATCAGTCAAGAAATCATCTTCAACTATGTAGAAGTCGTGCTCTATTGCAAGTCTCAACAGCTCTCTTTTCTTTTCTTCGCTATAACAAATAGTCGTGGGATTTTGAAAATTAGGCATAGTATATATAAATTTTGGAGAGTATCTCTTTAAATATGATTTTAAAATCTCAATATTTATCCCGTCTTTTTCCATGGGGATGCCAATTATCTTTGCCCCCCTTGATTTAAAAGCTTGATAAGCCCCGGGATATGTCGGGTTTTCGACAAACACTACATCCAATGGTTCTATTAAAGTCTTTGATATAATATCTAAACCTTGCTGCCCTCCCGATGTGATCAATATTTCATCAACTGACACATCAATTGAGTAATTATCCAATAAAAATTTTGAGATAGACTCTCTAAGAGGTTCATAACCTCTGATTTCTGGATAGGAAAAAGCATTGCCTCCATCTCTATCTAGAACTTCAATCAAAGACTCTTTAAAATCTTTAATTGGGAAAAGATCAGGCGATGGAGTGACGCTAGCGAAGTCTACATTTACCTTAGAATGTGGGAATATGCCTGAAAGCATCAGTTCAATGTCTCCCTCTTCTAAATTCATCAATCCATAATTTTTTAGAGGTTTTCTCACATATGTCCCGCTTCCTTCAACTGTGTAAACTAAACCCTCTTGTTCAAGCATTTTATACGCATTGATTACTGTCACATTGTTAACTTCTAATGCGTTGGCAAGTGATCTGATAGAAGGAAGTTTTTCACCATCAGAAAGATCATCAATCGTCATTTTTAAGTTTTCATAAAGTTGAATATATAAAGGAGTAGAAGAGTTTTTATCTAATTTAAAATCTATATTCACATTTTTCACCTCATTGTATGGATACACTAATTATATCACTATGAGATGATGTGTCAAACTTAGTTGAGGTAATTTTTATTTACTCTATATCTCTTGCTGTATAATTTTTACTGACATATAATAATTATATGTAGTATGAGTTTTATAATTATAATCTTTATAGATGTATAAAACTTTCAATTTAAGGGTATAAAAAAACAACGAAGGAGAGATGATAATGAAAGAGATAGATGCTAGAGGTTTAGAATGTCCTAAACCAGTCATATTGACGAAGAAAGAATTAGACAGTATTAAAGAAGGGAAAGTAAGGACTACTGTTGACAATGAGGTAGCTAGAGAGAACCTTATTAAGCTTGCAAAAAGTCAAAATGCTGATTTTGAGGTTGAAGAATTAGAAGGAGGGCTTTTCGCAGTTACGATTGAAAAGAAAGCTAGTATCGAAACAGAAAATCATAAGAAGATGGTAGAAGTTGATGAAAATTTCGTAATAGCAATACAGTCTGAGCACATGGGCAGAGGAGATGAAAAGTTAGGTGAAATATTGATGAAAAGTTTCATTTACACAGTGAAGGAAACTAAACCTTACCCTAAAACTATGTTATTTTTCAACAGTGGAGTGAAACTCACAGTTGCTGAAAGTGAAGTGTTAGACGACCTAAAAGCTTTGGAAAATGAAGGAGTTGAGATAATTTCTTGTGGGACATGTCTAGACTATTTCAATTTAAAAGACAAATTAGAAGTGGGAAGCATTTCAAATATGTACACTATATATGAAAAGCTAAGAAACTCAACAAATGTGGTGACGATAGGATAATGGATGGAGAAAATATATTTCTGATTTTGACATTTGATTCTACTCATCATGCAATGAGGGCTGAAAGCATTCTAAAAGATGAGAAGATTTCTATAAAAACAATTCCAACACCGAGGGATATAACTCTAAGCTGCGGCCTTGCAATAAAAGCGAGTGTTTTAGATAAAGAAAAAATAGTCAAAATGTACGAAGATAAAATTTTGGACTTTAAAAATCTATATGAAATCTCGATAATAGATAATAAAAGAGAGTTAAAGAAAATCATCTAGGAGGTGTTTTTAATATCTATCATAAATAGTATTTTTAAAGATGATTTAGGAAATATAAACTTCCTAGGTAAATTAGCCATTTCGATCATTATTTTTTTATCAGCTTACATCATTACAAAGATTGTCAATAAAGTTATTGACAAGACAATACTAAATAGAAAATCCTCATCTACAATTGAGTCTGCGAACAGGATCATCACGATGACACAGACTATAAAGCGAATAATAAAATATGTCCTTTTTTTCTTTGCTCTAATTATAAGTCTTGATATGTTTGGGGTAAATACTGCCTCGCTGATTGCAACTCTTGGTATTGGAGGATTTGCGCTGACTTTTGGAGCTCAGTCTTTAGTCAAAGATATGATAACGGGATTTTTCATATTAGTTGAAAATCAATATTCAGTTGGGGACTATGTTCAGATTGGATCGAAAGAGGGAATTGTAGAAGAACTAGGGATTAGGATAACGAAGATAAGAGATTTTACAGGAGAACTCCATATAATCCCAAATGGATCAATAACTGAAGTCACTAATAAAACACGAGGCGGCATGAGGGCTTTAGTAAAAGTTGGTGTTTCCTATGAAGATGATTTAGATCATGTGTTGAGTGTTTTAAATAGAATTGCTGATGAGTTAAAGAATGATGAAAAAGTAATTGAAGGGCCTACAGTTTTAGGCGTAACTCAATTGGGCAGTTATAGCATAGAAATTTCTATTGTTGCAAAGACTGTTCCGATGGAGCAATGGTCTATTGAAAGAAATTTGAGAAAAAGGATAAAAGAAGAATTTGAAAAGGAAGGGATTGAGATACCTTATCAAAAAATCGTAGTGCTTGGAGGAGAAAAGTCATGATTTTAAAGTATGATGTTGGAGATCATGTAACTCTCAAAAAGGGTCATCCTTGCGGAGAAAACAACTGGGAGATACTTCGAACCGGGGCAGACATTAAGCTGTTGTGCACAGGGTGCAATAGACAGGTATGGCTTACCAGAATAGAATTTGAGAAAAGAGTTAGAAAGATATTAGATGGCGACAAATGGGTAAGCATAGTGCATTATAAACAAGACAAAGAAAATGATTAAAAGAAGGTGACCAGTTTTGCTCGTAGCAAGGCAACCTATACTTGATAAAAAGCAGAATATATTTGCATATGAATTGCTTTATAGAGATGATGATAAAACAACTTCTTTTAATCAAGAAGTGTCGGCTTTAAGAGCATCAACAGGAGTCATATTGGAGCTGTTTGAGTCAGGAGCGGAGAGAATTACTGAAAACAAGAGAGCTTTTGTGAATTTTGATAAAGAGCTTTTAATGTCTGATGTATTTGAAATAGTTAAACCTGACAAAATGGTCATAGAGGTACTTGAGGATGTAGAAATCGATGAAGCGCTGGTAGAGAGATTATTTGATTTAAAAAAGAAAGGCTATACAATTGCTTTAGATGATTTTTTTCATTCGAGTGAGGATTATGCGCTCATCGATGTATGTGACATAATCAAGTATGATTTTTTAAATACTGATATAAAAAAAATAATTATTGACTCAAATATCGCCATTAGAAAAGGAAAGACGATTTTAGCTGAAAAAGTTGAAACACAGGAAGAATTCGAAATTGCAAAGAAAATTGGATTTACATTATTTCAAGGTTATTTTTTTGAAAAACCTAAGATAACGAGTTCATCGAATAGCAAAGTTCGCCCAATACAATACACATCTGTCATTTCGGAGTTAAACAAGGAAGAGCCATCATTTGACAGATTAACAGATATAATTGAGAAAGACTTAAATCTATCATATAGGCTTATGAGGATGATGAGCCTTAGAAATTTGGAGATAAATAGAGAGAATATAAAAAAATCTCTTACTTACATGGGATTAAAAGGCATAGAGAGATGGATAAATATAGTGCTAGTTCAAACCCTTGGGAAAAATTGTCCAAGGGAGTTGGTTAAAATTTCTTTAATTCGAGCTAGTTTTGCAGAAAGGATTGCCCTAAATATTCCTCGATATGAAAATTTTAGATATCAAGCATCAATAGTAGGACTCTTTAGCACTTTAGATGCCATATTGAACATGCCTCTAGATGAGGCACTCAAAGATTTAAAACTAGACGATATAGTAAAAGAAGCACTTTTAGAAAACGAAGGAATATTAGCACCCATAAAAGAGTTGTATCTATCTTATGAAAGAGGAGATTTCAAAAAAGCCAGTGTGTTTGCTGAAGCGATGGGCCTAGATCAAAATTTGCTAAGCAAGTTATACATAGAGTCTATTGAGTGGGCAAATAGAATGATGCAAATAGTATAAGGAGGAGTGTTTTATGAACAATTTTAGTATTTATCTTCCCACAAAAATAAAATTTGGGAAAGGAACAATAAATAAATTATCCAAATTAGTTGAAGGAAATTACAAAAAAGTGCTCATTCACTATGGTGGAGGCAGTATCAAGAAAAGTGGGCTTTATGACGAAGTAGTTGATGAGCTAAAAAAAGCAGGTGCACAGATTTATGAACTCGGGGGAGTAAAACCAAGCCCAAGACTATCTTTAGTTAGAGAAGGCATTGAATTGGTTAAGAAAGAGGGAATTGATCTAATACTTGCTGTTGGTGGAGGAAGTGCTATCGACTCATCAAAAGCTATTGCCTTAGGTGCTGTAGCAGATGTTGATGTCTGGGACTTTTATTTAGGAAAAGAACGACCTAAAAGAGCATTGCCAGTAGGAGTTGTACTCACTTATCCAGCTACAGGAAGTGAAGCAAGCATGGGAAGTGTAATCACAAACGAAGAAGAGGGTTTAAAGTTATCAGTAAATGATGATATGATTAGGCCAGCGTTTGCTATAATGGATCCAACATATACTTTGACTCTTCCAAAAGACTTGACATTTGCAGGCATATCAGACATATTATCTCATATTTTAGAAAGGTATTTTACAAATACACCAAATGTTGATCTAACAGATCATTTATGTGAAGCAACCATGAAAAGCGTGATTAAAAATGCGCGAATACTAAATGAAAACCTTGATGATTACAACGCTAGGGCAGAAATCATGTTAGCTGGTACAATCGCGCACAATGGAATACTTGGACTTGGAAGAGAGGAAGATTGGGCAAGCCACAACATAGGTCACCAATTAAGTGCTCTATATGGTACTACACACGGAGTGACTTTAAGTATTATATTTCCAGCTTGGATGAAGTATGTATATCTAGATAATTTAGAGAGGTTCAATCAGTTTGCAATAAATGTATTTGGCATATCTGATGCAGGGAGTTCAAAAGAGATTGTTGCACTTGAAGGAATAAAAGCTTACGAGGAATTTTTAAAGGAAGTAGGACTTCCTACAAGCTTTAAAGAAGCTAATCTACCAAGTGATAGGATTGAAGAAATGGCACAGAAAGCAGTGATAAAAGGCAAATTAGGTGGACTAAAAAAATTAGATGTAGAAGATATAATTAAGATATATGAATTAGCATTGTAAAGATGACCTCTAGGGAATTCCTTAGAGGTTTTTCTTTAGACTCTCTCAATAATTGTTTATTTTTCAGTCAATTATCTGGTATAATTAAATTAGGCGGAGGTGCAATATGGAATTTGATTTTAATTATTATAAAAAAGCTGCTGATTACATATTGAATATTGTAGGGCACGAGGTAGAGATTGGGCTGATATTAGGTTCATCAATAGGCAGTGTAAAAGAAATAATCGATGTCGAAAAAATTATAGATTACAAAGACATACCAAACTTTCTTATTTCTACTGCAGAAGGCCATGAGGGAAAGCTAATAATTGGGGAAATAGAGGGCAAAAAAGTTGTGGTCATGAGTGGGAGATTTCACTACTATGAAGGCTATACATTTGAAGAGCTTTCAATACCTATAAGAGTATTTAAGTTGTTGGGAGTAAATAAAGTCATATTGACAAATGCTGCTGGAGCTATAAATAAAAGCTTTAAGCCAGGAGATATCGTCCTTATAAAAGACCATATAAAGTTAAATGGTCCAAGTCCTTTAAGAGGAAAAAACATCGAAGAGTTTGGCCCTAGATTTTTCGATGTGACAGATATGTATACAGAAAGATTAAGAGATTTGGCAAAGACAATAGCAAAAAAAGAAAGCATAGATGTAAAAGAAGGAGTTTATTTCTTCGCAACAGGGCCACAATTTGAAACTAAAGCAGAGATCAAAGCCATGGGAATACTTGGAGCAGACTTGGTTGGGATGTCAACTGTAACAGAAGCTTTAACAGCTGCTCATACAAACATAGAGGTACTAGCCATGTCTTTAGTCACTAACATGGCTGCGGGAATAGTAGACAAGAAAATTACTACAGAAGAAGTTGAAGAGATAGGAAAATTATCAAGAGATAAACTAAAGAAATTTATTTCCTCGATTATCGAGGCTATGTAGGAGGCTGTTATGCAAAGATTTGATGAAGGGTTAGCATTTTTATTAAGGTATGAAAATATCGCATGGTATGAAAATGGAGTTGTGAGGATACTAGACAGAAGAATCTATCCAAATGAGATATCGTTTGTAGAATGTAAAAGTCATCAAGAAGTTGCTAAAGCAATAAAGGATATGGTAACACAAAGTGCAGGTCCTTATACAGCCTGCGGCATGGGAATGGCTTTGGCAGCCTATGAAGCTAGAAATTTGGGGAAAGCTGAATTTATAAATTATTTAAATGAAGCTGCGAAAACTCTTTACACAGCAAGACCAACTACCACAAAGAGAATGAAACTCATCACAGATGGATGTATTGAGGCAGCATTAGATGCGTTAGAAAAAGGAGAAAGAGTTGACGAGAAGATTTTTCTTCACACAATCGAGCATAATAACACGAGGTATAGAAGAATTAACGATGTAGCAAAATATTTAACAGATATGTTCCCTAAAAAAGGCACCATAATGACACAATGTTTTGGTGAAACTATCGTGGGTATGATGTTAAAAGAGGCTAAAGAGAAAAATCTAGACATAAAAGTGATTTGTCCTGAAACAAGGCCATATTTTCAAGGCTCACGACTTACAGCTAGCGTATGCTATGACCAAGGTTTTGACGTCACAGTAATTACAGACAATATGCCTGCATATGTGATGGAGGAAAAGAAAGTCGATTTATTTACTTCGGCAGCCGATGCTATTTGTATGGATGGGTATGTAGTCAATAAAGTTGGTACTTATCAAATTGCAATAGTAGCAAAATATTTGAAAATTCCATATTTTGTAACAGGGATACCTGACATTGGGCATGAAAGTATTTCTACTGTGACGATAGAAAAAAGAGATGGGGATTTTGTGCTTCAGGCTATGGGAGTGAAGACTGCTAAAGATGGAGTTAAAGGGTATTATCCATCTTTTGACATAACGCCACCACACTTGGTAAGTGGTGTTGTCACAGACAGGGGTATTTTTTCACCATATGATTTAAAAAGATATTTTAGGGGGGATGAAAAAATAGAAATGATTTTATAAAAGGTATAGACAATCAATTGTTTTAAGTGTATATTATATATAACAGTAGGAAAAGGTTTTCCGAATAAATGGAGGTGTATTTAATGGATTTAAAGTACGCAAATAGGATGAACTATGTTAAAGCATCAGAAATTAGAGAGTTACTTAAATTGACAGAGCAACCAGGAATTATTTCTTTTGGTGGCGGATTTCCTGCACCAGAGCTATTCCCAGTAAATGAAATGATTGAGATTAGCAAAAAGGTAATGGAAAACAATGGAGCGCAAGCACTTCAATATGGGCCAACTGAAGGGTACAGACCTCTAAGAGAAGCTATCGCAAAGAGAATGAAAAAAGTACAAGTAGACGCAGTAGTAGAAGATATTTTAGTTACGAGTGGATCACAACAGGGGCTAGATTTTGCCGCAAAAGTATTTATTGATCCAGGTGATTATATAATAATCGAAAAGCCAAGCTACTTAGGAGCTATTAATGCTTTTAGAGCTTACGAACCAAATTTTATTGACATCGAATTAGAAGACGATGGCATGAATATGGAACAATTAGAAAAAGCATTAAAAGAAAACAAAAAAGTTAAATTTATATATGTAATACCAGATTTTCAAAATCCTTCAGGTAAAACTTGGTCTATCGAGAAGAGAAAAAAACTTGTTGAATTAGCAAACAAATACGACATAGCTGTAGTAGAAGACAATCCGTATGGAGAATTAAGATATGAAGGAGAATTATTCCCTGCAATTAAACACTTCGATACTGAAGGCAGAGTGATTTTCTTAGGAACTTTTTCAAAGATATTCTGTCCAGGATTGAGACTAGGTTGGATCGATGCTCATCCAGATGTACTTAGAAAATTCATATTGTTAAAACAAGGTGCTGATTTACAATCAAGCACAATATCTCAAATAGAAGTAGCTACATTCCTAAACGAATATGATATTGATGCACATATTGAAAAAATAAAAGTAGTTTACAAGAGAAGAAGAGATTTAATGGTAGGGGTCATGAAAGAAAAATTCCCTAAAGAAGTTAAATACACTATTCCAGAAGGTGGATTGTTCACTTGGGTAACATTACCTGAGCATATAAACACTAGAGATTTAGCGGTAAAAGCATTGGAAAAACAAGTTGCATTTGTACCAGGCGGTTCATTTTATGCATATCCTGGTCATGAAAATGATATGAGATTAAACTATTCTGCAATGCCAGATGATTTGATAATTGAAGGAATGAATAGATTAGCAGATGTAATTAATGAAGCATTGAAATAACAAAGTTCAGAGGGAATCCTCTGAACTTTTATCTTTCTTTGTTAATTCAAGTATATATATTTTAGCTTTGTAAACTTTCAAAATTAATACATTCATCGAATAAATCAATGATTTCTTGTGATTCTGTATGGGATACACAAATAACAGTCTTGCCAAGATTCAATATTTCTTTAGTTATCTTAAAAGCAAGATCTTCATTTAGTCCAGAAGTATGTTCATCTAATAGAATGATGTCTTTAGGATCTATAAGACATCTAGCTATTCCAATTCTCACAGCTTCTCCACCAGAAATTTTACGTTCTTTACTCAATATATCTTCTAAAGATAAATTTAACTCTAACATTTCAATTAAATTACTAATTTTATTATTTTCGTTAACCTTACCTAATAAAATATTATTTTCTACGGAATTTTCAAAGATATGTATATCTTGGGAAATATAAGATATAGTAGTATATATAGCTGATTTTTCCATATCTTCAATGTTTTTATTAAATATTAGAACTTTTCCTTTGTCTGGGGTCAATTCACCGGCAATTATTTTTAATAATGTGGACTTACCGCTTCCGCTTTTACCTTTTATTAAATAAGTTTTATTTTTCATAAACTTATAACTTACATTATTTAAAACTTTATTATTCCCATAAGAAAATTCTATATTTTCGATTTCAACAGCCACCTCAGAAGAATCAAAAATAGGGAATTTGAAATCTTTTTGTGAAAGATCAACTTCAGTTTCTCCTATAAGTCTTTTCTTAGCAACAAGACTCGACGCATAGTTATTATAAAGGGAAATCAATGCAACAACAGGTCCTGCTAAATAATTCATTAATTGTAATAATGTAATTACTTCTCCTATGGATATTATAGACCTGCTTACAAAAATTCCTCCAGTAAATAATATTACTATTTGACTAATATTGCTTATACCTTCAGAAAACACATCATTTAATATGTTCAGAAGCTTAAACGACTCTCTTTTGTCTTCATGGTCTTTAGAAATATTTTCATGAATTGACTTGATCCAGTTTATTCCATTGTATCTTATTAACTCTTTTTTTCCAGTAAGGGTATCCTCGATAAATTTTAAATAATTATCTGAAGAATTTACAAAGCTTTCTGATCTATTTTTTAATGCTTTTTGGCTAAATATAGGCACGATAAGAGGCAATGAGGAAGATATAAATGCAATTATAAAAAGCCTTATATCTATGCTTATTAAAGATATTGAAGTGAATATAAACACACTTAAAATATTAACAAAATTAAATTTATTCATCAACTGACCACTATAATAAATATCCAAGTTTTGAGAGTAGTCAACTAAATCAAATTTATCTCTGTTGTTTGTAAATTCGGAAAGGAATTTATTGTTTTTTATTTTATTCATTTCCTTATTAGAAATTTTAAAAGCAAGCTTGTAAGAAATCACTGGAAGTATTAATGTAAGTAAACCATAGATGAGCATTATTAAAACATTTTTTCTGAAAATATCAAATTGAGAATTAGTGAGATTGTCTACAAGAACTCCAAATAAAATTGCGATTCTTACTAAAACAAACGAATTTATTATGTAGAATAAATATGCAACTAATTTCATTTTATTGACCTCACTTTCATTTTTTTAGAGGGTATTCCTTTGAAAGTTTGATGCTTTAATTAATTTACCCTTCCATTTGTCAATAATTAAAAAGATAGTGCTCATTGGTTAATTGCAAAATCTATTGAATTTTTAATTTTGTATTTTGCAACTACATAATTAGCAGGCAACGATATAGAAAACAAATATTAATTACAGTATAATACTTTTCGTGACTAAAATCCATAAATTTGTAAGATTAACTTTTATGGTTGGCTATGCTTATTGATTGATAAGGGTAGAATTTAGATTTTCATTTGAGTAAATTGAAGAACATTCCTGCCACTTGTGTTTTAAAACAGTTGAATAGTTGAAGGTAATATAATATGATAAACATGAAGAAAGTGTAAGCTATCTAGCAGTTGATGTGATTGGAGGTGACACCATTTATTGTTCCAACCATAAACCATAAGAAGTTTGGTTTATGTCATACCCTACGAATAGGAAAATTTTGATAGTACCGCGTTATAAAAAAGAGCCTAGATAAAGTATTTTTAGACTCTGTTTAATTTTTTGTAAATTGCTATCCGTAGGGACAAAATAACAAGCTAATTTTATAACAGAAGCGTTAAATGTCAATTTGTAAATTTAGTTATAAAAGCTCTTATGTTTAATTACCATAAGAGCTTTTATCTTATTCAAACTTATAAAATATTAAGTTTATTTTGGAAGTTTTATTGTGATTGTAGTACCTTTACCAACTTCACTTTCCAATGTAATAGAACCATTGTGATATTCAACAATGTGTTTAACAATCGAAAGCCCTAGGCCAGAGCCTTCAATTTTTTTAGATCTTGACTTGTCTATTCTATAAAATCTTTCAAATATCCTGTCTTGTTCTTCTTGAGGTATCCCTATTCCAGTATCTTTTACAGAAATCAATCCATTATTTTCTTCATTTTTAACTGAAACTAAAACATTTCCATTTTCCACATTGTATTTTATAGCGTTGTCAATCAGATTATACACCAAATCTTCGATCATTCTCTTATTTGCCTTCACATGGGTTACTTCTCCATCAACTTCTAAATTTACTTTGTGAGATGCAGCTTGAGGCTTCAATTTGTGTACAACATCTTTTATGGTCTCATATAGGTCGATTTCTTCATATGTCTTTTCAACTGACTCGTCTTCTAGCTTAGAAAGGTTCAAAATGGATTCTATTAATGTAAGCAACCTCGTACCTTCCTTTTGTATTATACCAGCAAATTTTTTAACTTCTTCTCCTTCAGCCATTCCGTTTGCAATCATTTCAGCATATCCGTTTATTGAAGTCAGAGGTGTTTTAAGCTCATGGGAAACATTTGCAGTAAATTCTCTTCTTATTTTTTCAGCTTCTTTTAAGTTGTTCATGACAAGCTCGATTTGTTTCTTTTGTCTATTTATTGTTTCGACAAATGGTTTTATTTCTGGATAAATTTCTACATCTTCCACTTCTTCTCCTGATAAAATACTTTCAATATTGTCAGCAGCATTTTTAATAGGAGAAAGTACTATTTTAGATATTTTCGTAGATAACATATATAAAACCACAAGTATTAAAACTAGTATCGCTACCATAGGAGGTAGACTTGCTGTAAAGATTTCGCCAAAAGTTAAGTCATAATTTCCCATATTTGTGAAATACTCATAAAACAACACATCAAGTACAAGTGTCGTGACAATCAAAGTGGCTATTACAATTATTGTTAGGTACTTAAATATTCTCTTTTCCATAACTAACCTCCGAATTTATAGCCCACGCCTCTTACTGTTTGTATACTTTCTCCTGCTTCACCTAATTTCATACGCAAAGTCCTTATATGAACATCTACAGTCCGAGTTTCTCCTTCAAAATCAAAGCCCCAGACTTCATTCATGATTTGATCTCTAGATAAAACAATATTCATGTTTTTCATCAGATAATACAATAAATCAAACTCTTTTAAAGTTAAGTACACTTCTTTATCATTTACCCTTACTTCATGCTTTTCAACATCTAAAGTTAGATTTCCACTATTTAGGACAGAATTTTTATTTATGCCGACATATCTTCTTAAAACTGCTTTCACACGAGATATGAGTTCCATTACACCGAAAGGTTTTTCAATATAATCATCTGCACCCATATCCAATGCCTTTACTTTGTCGTACTCACTTGTCTTTGATGTGAGCATGATTACTGGAATATCTTTTGTGGACACCATAGTTCTAATTTTCTTAAGAATTGTATATCCATCTTCGCCCGGAAGCATTATATCCAATATATATAAATCAGGAGGTTTTTGTTCAAAAACCTCTTTTCCACTTTCAAAGCCAACTACTTCAAAGCCCTCTTTTTTCAGGGCATATGTGACCAATTCTCTTATTCCCTCATCGTCTTCAACTATATAAATTAGATTCAAATAAATCAACTCCAACTAAAATGTTCGCCAGTTATAGCGTAATAAACCCATTCAGCGATGTTTTGCGCATGATCTCCTATTCTTTCGAAATACTTTGCTATTAAAATAAAATCTACTGATTGTTCACTTGAATACTTTTGATCCCTTATATACTCTATAAGTTCATTTTTTACCATATCAAATAATTTATCTACTTTATCATCATAGTAAATTATCTCTACTGCTTTATCCACATCGCGATTTACAAATGCATTTATGGATTCTCTAACCATATAGATAGTCGCTTCAGCCATTTGAGGTATATCAATTAATTCTTTGAAGTATTTTTCATTTGCCATTCGAATGGTCAGTTCAGATATATCAGCAGCTTGATCTCCTATTCTTTCCATATCTGTTATCATTTTTAATGCTGATGATATAAGCCTTAAATCTTTTGCGACGGGCTGCTGTTGAAGGATTAATTTCAAACACAAATCTTCTATTTCTCTTTCTTTGTCATTGACTTCTTTATCTCCATTTGCAACTCTAGTAGCGAGTTCTACATCTTGATTTACAAGTGCAGATACAGCTGCTTCAATCCTACTTTCTATTAAATTTCCCATTTCAATTAATTCTTCATTTAATCTTTCGAGTTCTTGGTCAAATTTACTCCTCATAATCATCATCCCTTTTTATGATTTATACCACTATTATAATTGAAAAAAACCATATTTACCAAAATTTTTGATAAAAATGAGGTAAAATTAATGTAAAAATTGATATTATCTTAATCTTTCTATACTTTGATAATCTCCTAAGACAAGTTCATCTATTAGGCTACTTTCAACCATATCATCATAAGTATACATTTCATTAACATAATAACCATCTTTGTCAGTAGAAATTTAATTTTCTTCTATCCACAAAAAACATTTTTTAGTATCATTTTTCACTATATTCAAAGTATCGTAGTCTATTTCATTAATTACACTTACTGAATCTACAAAGAAATCATAATAATTATTTAACAAAGACATGATGCTGCCTCGACTATATACAGCTTCTTTTGGAACTT